>ENA-UOOK01002309-UOOK01002309.1-fermentation-metagenome-genome-assembly--contig:-NODE-2309-length-23724-cov-23.216148_pt1 | contig 23724 bp, 25 predicted proteins | sample MGYA00245777_ERZ724023 | MGnify/ENA primary metagenome ERZ724023 (study PRJEB28704, sample SAMN03018312) | fermentation metagenome | biome: anthropogenic terrestrial biome; feature: soil...
TAGAAAGACCTTATCAAGTCAAAGATTTATTTATTAAGTTTGTGGATGATGAAACGCTAATTCCCTTTATGGATGGAAGTATTAAAGTAATACATACACCGGGTCATACAAAAGGGAGTGTTTGTTATCTATATAGAGATTCATTGTATACTGGAGATACTTTATTTAAAGATGGTATTGGTAGAACTGATTTACCTAGTGGTTCATCAGCTCAACTTCATCGATCTTTAAAAAAACTGTTCTCAATCGTTTCTGCTAAGACAAAAGTTTATCCAGGGCACGATGAACCATCAACCATCTATGAGATTAAATTAAAGAATAAAACAGTGGAGAATATTGTTAAGCGTTAAACAATCCGTTTAACGTTTCTCATTAATTATATTAATTATGTATAAATTAAAATTTAAAAATGGATAATTAACCTTAATCCATTAAAGAAAGTGACTTGCGATGAATGACACTAAAGATTTAACCAATTTTGCCAAAGATGAAGCGCTCGCTTATCAACTCTATAAGATGGTGGCTAACAGACAAAAGAAAATAGAGCATAGAAATACGCTTAATGCGATTGCTGAACAAGAGAAGCTCCATTTGGAAAAGTTTAATCAAGAACTGGGTACTAATATTACAGTAGAAGATTACTCAAAAAGAAAATATAAACGCTATAAACTCATATTTAAACTACTAGGTAGTATTTTCACCTTAAGGCTCTTTGAAAAAGGAGAAGAAAAAAGTAGAGTGAAGTACGCTAAATATATCGAAGCATATCCTATTTTACAAGAGATTGTTAATCAAGAAAAAAATCATGCGAATCAACTAAGTGATATCTTAAAGGATGAGAAATTACTTTATGCCTCATCTATTGTCTTAGGCATGAATGATGCCTTAGTTGAGATGAGTGGGGCAATCGCTGGTTATACATTTGCCTTAGCAGATACAAAACAAATTGGGATAGTTGCAGCTATTACAGGTGTGGCAGCAACGTTATCGATGGCTTCTAGTGAATTTTTAAGTGCCAGAGAAGGGGAACATCCCCACCCAGTCAGAAGTTCTCTATATACAGGCTCAACTTATCTAGTGGTCGTCACTTTAATGATTTTACCTTATCTCCTATTTAGTAATAAGTTTGTGGCTCTTGGGGTAATGTTAGGAACGGTAGTAACGATTATATTTGTATTTAATCTATATACGAGTATTGCTAAGAAACAAAGCTTATGGAAAAACTTTGGGATTATGGTGATTATTGCTCTTGGTGTATCAGTTGTTTCATTCTTAATTGGGCTCTTAATCAATCAAGTTAGTTAATAAAATGATATCGTAATGAAGCGCTAATCACATGGTGAAAAGCGCTTTTATTTTTATAATTTGCACTAATTGCTTGACAGTGCCAAACCTTTAAGATATAATAAGTTTAGCATGAAAAAAACGTGCACAAAAGAGGTGATGATGTGATATCAAACAGACAAAAGTTAATCTTGAAAGCGATCATTGAAATCTATGTTCAAACGGGTGAACCCGTTGGTTCAAAAGTATTAACTGATTGGCCATACCTAGATTACTCTAGTGCGACTATTAGATATGATATGCAAGCCTTGGAAGAATTAGGTTATTTAGAAAAAACACACACCTCTAGCGGTAGAGTTCCCTCTAATGTTGGGTACCGATATTATCTAGAAAATCTTGTGACAAGAGATTCTGAAATTGATACTTTATTCCCATTAATTGATAAAGTCTTTGATCGATACCAAAATAGTAGAGAAATTGCGGTTAAGGCAGCAATCGATTTATTAAGTGAACTGACGAGTTATACTTCAGTTGCGTTAGGACCTAATGAGGCATTAACACGGATAAAGAAAATTGATTATGTTTCTTTATCGGATAATGATGCTGTTATATTGATTGTGACCGATAGAGGAAATGTTCACTCACAAGTGTTTAGCTTAGATGATAATGTCTCTAAAGATTATTTTAAAAAAACGGTTCAAACCTTAAATGAGCTATTAGAAAATCAATACCTTAAAGACGCAAGGAAAATTTTATCTAGAGTGTACACGGAAGAAAACATTATTGATTATATGGATTATCAAGAAAAAATTGTTGATGCGTTTATTGGCGCTTTCACCCAAATGAGTAAAGAAGATGTTTACCTAGCAGGCCTAGGCAACATGTTAACTCAAGGTGAAATAGAGGATCCCAATGAAATGAGACATTTATTGTCCATGTTAAACCGTCAAGATGTTTTGAAGGTTGTGGGTCATACGAATAAGTTATCCTTTAAGATTGGAAATGAAGCTGAATTCATGCCTAATAACAAAGTAACGATTATTTCGGTGCCTTATGCAGTGAACGAAGAAGAAACCGGAACTATCGCAATCATTGGACCGACAAGAATGGATTACGCGAAAGTGATTCCACTGTTGGAATATATCGCAAAAAATATTACAAAATTATATAAGAAATGAGTGAAAGAATGAAAGACGAAAAAGATACAGCTAAAGAGGTTCATGAAGAAACCGAAATCATTGAAGAAGTTGAAGATGATAAATTAGATAAGAAAAAAGAAAAGAAAAAATCAGAAAAACAAAAACTAACTGAAGAAATTGAAACATTAAAGTTAGAGAACTTAAGACTTAATGAAAAATCTTTAAGAGCGATTGCGGATGCGGAAAACTTCAAAAAAAGAATGCTGACTGAAAGAGATAATGAAAAAAAGTATTCCAATCAATATTTAATTGAAGAATTACTACCAGCTTTAGACCAATTAAAACTAATTGTCAATCTAGAAGTAGAAGATCCAAACTTAAAGAATTATTTAATAGGATTTAAAATGATTAGTGATCAAATCTTTAATATCTTAGAAAAAGATGGTTTAAAACAGATTATCACAAAAGATCAAAAGTTTGATCCTAAATATCACTATGCCACAGAAAAACAAAGTGATAAATCAAAAGAAGAACATATTATTTTGGCAACAACCCAAACTGGGTATATGTATAAAGAAAGAATAATAAGACCTGCCATGGTTATAGTAAATGAATGGAGTGATGAAAATGGCAACAACAAATAAAATTATTGGTATTGACTTAGGAACAACAAACAGTGTTGTCTCTGTAATGGAAGGGAAAGATGCGGTTGTTATCCCTAACGCAGACGGATCTAGAACAACCCCAAGTGTTATCTCATTTAAAGATAATGAAATTAGTGTTGGTGAAGTGGCGAAACGCCAAGCCATCACAAACCCAAATACGGTTTCTTCAATTAAGAGACATATGGGTGAATCAAATTACAAAGTAACTATTCAAGGTAAAGATTATACACCTCAAGCCTTATCAGCAATGATCTTACAAAATTTAAAGGCGACCGCTGAAGCGTATTTAGGTGCAACTGTTTCTAAAGCTGTTATTACAGTACCTGCGTACTTTAATGACGCACAAAGACAAGCAACTAAAGATGCGGGTAAGATTGCCGGATTAGAAGTAATGCGTATTATTAATGAACCAACTGCAGCTGCCCTAGCTTACGGGATCGATAAGACAGATAAAGATTTAAAAGTATTAGTCTTTGACCTAGGCGGTGGTACATTTGACGTTTCTATCTTACACTTAGTTGACGGTACATTTGATGTCTTATCAACCGCGGGTGATAATAAACTCGGTGGAGACGATTTTGACGCCAGAGTTATGGACTACATTATCTCTGAATTCAAAAGAGAAAACGGGATCGACTTATCTAAAGACAAAATGGCTGACCAACGTCTCAAAGACGCTAGTGAAAAAGCGAAGAAAGAATTGTCTGGTTTATCAACCACACAAATTAGCTTACCATTTATTACCATGGGCGCGGCTGGTCCACTTCACTTAGATATGACGCTCTCAAGAGCTAAGTTTGAAGAATTAACTGAAGATCTTGTTGAAAGAACAAGAGGACCACTTAGAAGAGCCTTAAAAGATTCTAAACTTGACTTATCAGAGATCAATCAAGTATTATTGGTGGGGGGTTCAACGAGAATTCCTGCTATTCAAGAATTGGTTAAAAAAGAATTAGGTAAAGAACCTAATAAGAGTGTTAACCCAGATGAAGTTGTTGCGATGGGGGCTGCCATTCAAGGTGGTGTTCTAGCAGGTGACGTTAAAGACGTATTATTATTAGACGTTACACCACTTTCATTAGGGATTGAAACATTGGGCGGTGTATTTACAAAATTAATCGAACGTAATACCACTATTCCAACGTCTAAATCACAAGTCTTCTCAACTGCTGCTGATAACCAACCAGCTGTTGATATCCATGTTTTACAAGGTGAAAGACAAATGGCACCAGACAATAAAACTTTAGGGCGTTTCCAATTAGGCGATATTCCACCTGCACCAAGAGGAGTCCCTCAAATCGAAGTTAAATTTGATATTGACGCCAACGGTATTGTTAATGTATCTGCTAAAGACTTAGGTACTGGTAAATCACAAAAGATTACTATTAGTGGTGGATCAGCCATGAGTGATCAAGAAATCGAAAAATTAATCAAAGAAGCTGAAGCGAATAAAGAAGCTGACCAAAAACGTCGTGAAGAAGCAGATTTGAGAAATGATTCTGACGCCCTTATCTTCCAAACTAAGAAGGCTATTAAAGACTTAGGTGACGTGGTCACTGAAGAAGAAAAAACAAAAGCTGAAAAAGCCATCACTGAACTTGAGACAGCTTTAAAAGGTGAAGACTTAGAAGCGATTAAGACTAAGAAAGAAGCTTTAGAAACGGATGCGCAAACATTAGCCGTTAAAGCGTATGAAAAGGCTGCTAAAGAACAAGAACAAACCGAATCTAGTGAAACAACTGAAGATCCAGCTAACGGCAAAACCGTAGATGCTGAATTCGAAGAAAAATAATATTAAATCTATTGGGGGCATTTGCCCCCTTTAAAGGAAGTGCATTATGGCAAAAAGAGACTATTATGATGTCTTAGGCATCCAAAAAGGGGCCACAGAAGAAGAGATAAAAAAAGCATATAGAACATTGGCTAAGAAATATCACCCCGATGTCTCTAAAGAAGAAAACGCCGAAGAAAAATTTAAAGAAGTTCAAGAAGCGTATGATACTTTAGGCGATACTGAAAAAAGATCTAACTATGATCGTTATGGTCATGAATCACCATTTGGCCAAGGCTTTAATGGTCAAAGCGGTTTTGAAGGTTTTGGTGGATTTTCAGATATTTTCTCCTCGTTTTTTGGTGGCGGTGGTGGATTTAGTCAACGTCAAGACCCGTTTGGTCCAGCCAAAGGGAATGATTATGAAAAATCGATGACTATCGACTTTATGGAGGCTGTATTGGGGACTTCTAAAACCATTAATGTTGATGTTGAACAAGCCTGTCATGTCTGTGGTGGTCATGGGGGAGAATCTAAAAATGATGTTCAAACCTGTGATCGATGTCACGGACAAGGTTATGTCAATGTCGAACAAAGAACGATTCTTGGAACCATGAGAACCCAACAAGTTTGTCCAAGGTGTGGTGGACGTGGTAAAACAGTTAAAAATAAATGTAAAAACTGTAACGGGTCTGGTAGAGAAAGAGTGTCTAAAGAAGTTAAAGTTAAAGTTCCCGCTGGTATCGACAACAATATGAGTCTTCGGATGAGTGGTTACGGTGAAGGCGGCCATAATGGTGGTCCAGCAGGCGACTTATATTTAAGATTTAGAGTGAGACCACATAAAGTATTTAAACGTCAAAATGATGATATCTTAATGAGTATTCCAATTAGCTTTACCCAAGCGGCATTAGGCGATTCGATTGATATTCCATCTATCTATGGCGATGTCTCTATGAAGATTCCAAGTGGTACCCAATCAGGTACCATCTTAAAACTTCGTGAAAAAGGCGTTGCCAATGTTAATAATGGTAAGAAGGGGGATATGTTAGTTACAGTAAACATCGAAACCCCAACGAATCTTTCTAAAAATCAAATCGAAGCTTTGAAGGCCTTTGATAAATTAGAAAGTAAACAAAAACCTTGGGACAAGTTTAAAAATATGTTCAAAAATTAACGATGATTAATAACACTATTTGGCTATAAATCAACAATAACAGCCAAAAAAGAGTGAAAAGTGAAAAGTTTTACACTTTTAACTTTACAAAAACATTAGAATCATATATAATAATAACGGCTTTTAATTGAAAGAGTGGAAGGAGGGCAGACATGCCTAAAATCGTGGTAAAAGAATCAGAATCTCTAGAAGACGCGCTTAGACGCTTTAAAAGAGACGTTTCTAAATCCGGCACCCTTCAGGAAGCACGTAAACGTGAATACTATGTTAAGCCTAGCGTTGACAGAAAAATGAAGCGTCAGGCTGCTAGAGGTAAGAAAAAATAATGAAATAAGCACTTAAAAGTGCTTTTTTTATCGTTTATAGGTTAACACTTGTTATGTTTCTTATGGTATAATTATTTGATGAGGTGATATGTCGTTGAAACCAGTTTATAGACTTAAAGATCTTAAACATGCCTATGCTATTTTAGGGTTATTTGATAGAAACTTAGAGGTCATGAAGACCTATTTTGATATTAAACTGAATTTAAAAGAGGATTTATTTGTTAGTAACGCACCAGAAGACCAAATTGAAATACTAAAAGATGTCTTTACTGTCTTAGAAGAATTAGCCCCTAAGGTTGAAATCGGTCAACGCGAAGTGATGTATCTATTGAAACTTAGAGAAGTAAATCAACTCGAGGGTATTACTGAATTTTTCGTAAACCGTAAAGTTATTTTATATCAAACGAATGGTAAACCGATTTACGCTAAAACAAGAACCCAAGCTCAATACCTTAAGACGATAGACAAAGAAGAATTAATCTTTGGGATCGGACCAGCGGGTACGGGTAAAACTTATTTAGCAGTCGCCACAGCAGTCAGTTACTTAAAACAAAATAAAGTAAAAAAACTTATTTTAACCAGACCAGCGGTAGAAGCTGGTGAGTATTTAGGATTTTTACCAGGCGATTTAAAAGAAAAGATTGATCCCTATTTAAGACCCTTATATGATGCGCTTCATGATTTTCTTGGCGCCGATACCACTAACCACTTAATGGAAACCGGTATTATCGAAATTGCCCCACTTGCGTATATGCGTGGTAAGACGCTTGAAAATGCCTTCATTATCTTAGATGAGGCACAAAATACGACCAGTTCTCAAATGAAGATGTTTCTCACTAGATTAGGGTTTTCCTCTAAAATGGTCATTACTGGAGACCCTTCCCAAGTCGATTTACCTAAAGGACAAAAAAGCGGTTTAAAAGAAGCTTTAGAAATCTTAACCGGAATTGAGGCTATTAAGACAGTAGAGTTTGAACGATTAGATGTCGTTAGAAATCCACTCGTTCAAAAGATTTTAGAGAGGTATGAAGATTGATTAAAATCGAATTTTATAATCAAACAACTGAAGATACGCTGGCTCAAGAAACCCTAATTCGTTCTATTTTTGACAAAGTTGAAGGTGAAACTGAATTTAATGTTATCTTTGTGACAAATTCACAAATCCAAGAGATTAATAAAACCTACCGACAAGTGGATTCTGTGACCGATGTGATTAGTTTTCCTGATGATGAAGATGCCTCTTATATTGGAGATATTTTCATTTCCTTAGAACGCGCTAAAGAACAAGCTGCCGAATATGGTCATTCCTATGACCGAGAAGTAGGGTTCTTAAGTGTTCATGGGTATCTACATTTAAATGGATACGATCATCATTCTATAGAAGATGAAAAGATTATGATTGAAAAACAAGAAAGCATTTTAAAAAATGCGAATCTAGAAAGGATTAAATAAATGAATAGTTTAGTTAAAGAAGCCATTAAGGCAAGACAAAAGGCATACATTCCTTATTCTAAATTTGGCGTTGGTGCCGCAATATTATTAAAAGATGGCACGGTTATCCATGGCGCTAATATTGAAAATGTTAGTTATGGGTTGTCTAATTGTGCGGAAAGAAGTGCTTTATTTTCACTTTATTCTCAAGGCTATCAAAAAAGTGATATTAAAGCGATGGCAATTACCGGTCATACCAAAGACCCAATTAGCCCATGTGGGGCTTGTCGCCAAGTCATGAAAGAACTCTTACCAAAAGAGACGCCAATCTATTTATCTAATATTGAGGGTGATGTTAAAGAAGTTACTATCGATGAATTACTACCTTATTCATTTGATGAGATAGAGGATAATGAGTAATTTTAAAAGTGGGTTTGTAGGTATTATTGGAAGGGCTAATGTTGGAAAATCGACCTTACTTAATACTTTGATTGGTGAGAAAGTTGCGATAACCTCTTATCAGCCTCAAACCACTAGAACTCAAATCTTGGGGGTTAAAACATTAGCGGATGCGCAAATCATCTTTATGGATACACCGGGTATCCATAAACCTAAACATGCCTTAGGGTCATTTTTAGATGAACAAGCTATTAGCGCGATTAGTAGTGTGGATGTGATTCTTTATATGGTGGATAGTGAATATTCATTTGCGCAAGATTTTGTCATCAGACACTTTAAAGAAACTAAGACACCGGTATTTTTAGTCATTAATAAAATTGATTTATTAAAGTCTAAAATAGAAATTGATAAGATTATTCTTTCTTATATGGATAAACATGACTTTAAGGGTATTTATCCGATTAGCAGTAAAACGTCTCAAAACATTGAATATTTACTTCAAGACATTATTGAAGAACTCCCGCTTGGAGAACTTTTATATGATGAATCGGTTAAAACGCCTCAAACCGATTTTGAAAGAATGGCTGAACTGATACGAGAAAAAGTGCTTTATCACACCAAAGAAGAAATTCCCCATAGTGTGGCGGTTGTCATTGAACATGCTGGTTATGAACACAACTTATATGTGGTTTACGCTGCGATTGTGGTCGAACGAGATTCTCAAAAGAATATCTTAATTGGAAAACAAGGTTCAATGTTAAAAGTGATTGGCTCTGAAGCCAGAAAAGACATTAATGAAACACTAGAAACCCAAATTCATTTAAACTTATGGGTGAAAGTCATTAAAGATTGGCGTAACAGACCACAAGATTTGAAAGGGTTAGGGTATGATCTCTAAAGGGTTAATTTATAAAACTCAAGATTACCAAGAATCTTCAAAACTACTTTATGTCTATACCCCTTATGGGAAATATACATTGGTTTCTAAGGGGTCTAAGAATTATAAAAACCCAAACCATTATTTATCCGATTATTTAACCTTAATTAGTTTTGAATTAGATCCTGATAAACCGATGCAAACCCTTAAACAAGCTGTCTTGATTGATGATTATCAAACTATAAAGAAAGACTATTTAAAGGTTCAAAATGCCTCTGTTATCTTAATGAGCATTCAATTCTTATTAACCGATGACTTGCCTCATGAAAGACTGTTTAATTTAATCATTCAACTGTTAAGTTTTAAAGATTTAAACTTTGCGGCATTAACCTATATGATTAAATTAACTTATGGTTTAGGCTATGAATTGTCGTTTAAAAAAGAACATGCGATCGGATTTAATCTTTCAACGGGACAAACCGTTACGAAGGATGAAGCATTAAAACCGGATTTAAATATGAATGAGACAATTGGTTTAATGGATCTTTATTATCTAACCGAAGAAAAAGAGATTGAACCAAATATAAAAAATACATTGATTAAATTCATTAAAGCTTATTATGCGTATCATATGGACTATGACATAAAAGGCTTATAAAGAGAGGATTATTATGACACTAGATAAAATTGTAAACTTTGCGAAACAAACGGGCTACATATATCAAGGCTCTGAATTATACGGCGGTCTATCAAATACATGGGATTACGGCCCACTCGGTTCGCTTCTTAAACAAAACATTAAATCCGCTTGGATTAAACGTTTTATTACTGAAACACCTTATAATGTATTACTGGATTCATCCATTTTGATGAATAAAGAAGTGTGGGTAGCCTCAGGCCATTTAGGGGGCTTTAGTGACCCTTTAACAGAATGTTTAAATTGTCATACTAGACATCGAGCGGACCATTTAATTAAAGCCGATGATCATGAAATCAATCCTGATGGTTGGACCAACGATGAACTATTTAGTTATTTAAATGAACATGAAATTAAATGCCCAAATTGTGGTAAATCTAGTTGGACTGAAATCAGAAAGTTTAACTTAATGTTTAAAACCAATCAAGGGGTCATTGAAGATGAGGCGAATACGGTTTATTTAAGACCAGAAACGGCTCAAGGCATTTTTATTAACTTTAAAAACATTCAAAGAACCACGAGAAAGAAAATCCCCTTTGGGGTCGGTCAAATTGGTAAATCATTTCGAAATGAAATTACCCCAGGTAACTTTATTTTTAGAACCAGAGAGTTTGAACAAATGGAGCTGGAATTTTTCTGTGAACCCAATACAGAAATTACTTGGTTTGATTATTGGTTAGATAAAATGAAACATTTTTTATTGGATTTAGGGATTCATCAAGATAACCTTAATTATCATGAACATACCGTAAAAGAATTGTCACACTATTCTAACAAGACAGTAGATATCCTTTATAACTTTCCCTGGGGATTTGATGAACTGTGGGGGATTGCCTCAAGAACAGACTTTGACTTAAAGGCACACCAAACCCATTCAAAAGAATCTTTAGAGTACTTAGACCCTGAAACCAATGCACGTTATGTGCCTTATGTGGTAGAACCTTCTTTAGGGGTTGAACGTTTATTATTAAGTATTTTAAATGAAGGGATTACTGAAGATACTTTAGAAGACGGTAAAACCAGAGAAGTATTAAAAATTCATCCCTATTTAGCACCTTATAAAGTTGCGGTGTTACCACTCATTAAAAATAAACACCAAGATAAATCACTAGAAATATATGATGTTTTATCGAAACACTTTAGTGTGGTTTATGATGAAACCCAAAACATTGGAAAACGTTATAGAAGACAAGATCAAATTGGAACCCCTTATTGTTTAACAGTGGATGAACAAACACTTATAGATAATACGGTAACAATTAGAGAACGTGATTCGATGAATCAAATTAGACTACAGATTGATGAAGTCATGGAATATATAAAGGATAAAATCCGCTTTTAAGCATCAAAAAAGGAGGGTTAGTGTGCGTATTGATAAAGCAATTCTAAATGAAATCAATGAAAACACCGATATTCTTAACTTAGTTAGCCCCTATGTGAAACTTCAAAAAAAGGGTAAAAACTATGTTGGGTTATGTCCTTTTCATGATGACACGAACCCGTCGTTTTCTGTCTCAACCGAGAAAAATATTGCGAAATGTTTTAGTTGTGGAGAAGGGGGATCACCGATTACCTTCTTAGCAAAGATTAAAAACATTTCTTTTGATCAAGCGGCTTTAGAGTTAGCTGAACCGTTGGGAATTAAGCTTGATATTGACCGGGTTGAAAAACAACAAACCTTAAAAGAACATGAAGCCTTAAATGAAGCAAATATTTTTTATACCTTTTATTTAAAGAATTCTAAAACCGGTGAAGAAGCACTAAACTATCTAAAAAATCGAGGGTTAACCCTTGAGGATATTGCCCATTTTAATATCGGTTTAGCCCCAAAAGAGTTTGATTCATTATATAAACTTCTCCAACAAAAAGAATTTACTGACCAAACCATGGAAAACGCTGGTTTAATTGGTATTCAAAACAATAAACCTTATGATCTATTTACCTATAGAGTGATGTTTCCACTCTCTGATTTAGAGGGAAGAGTGATAGGGTTTAGTGGTAGAAGTGTTGATAATAAAGAACCTAAATACTACAATAGCCCAGAAACATTTATCTTTAAGAAAAGTGAGGTTTTATATCACTTATATGAAGCCTTAGGGGATATTAGGAAACAAGGCTTTGTGATCCTGCATGAAGGCTTCTTCGATGTGATTGCGAGCACTAAAGCGGGTTTAAAGAATGCGGTTGCGACTATGGGAACAGCCTTGACTCAACACCACATAAAATTGATTAGTGAATATACTAAACGCGTTGTCATTGCTTATGATGGTGACCAAGCCGGAATTATGGCAACCTACAAAGCGATTAAGTTATTCGAAAGAACCAATTTAAGAGTTGATATTTTAGCCTTACCTGAAGGTTTAGACCCGGATGAATATTATCAAAAATATGGTGCTGTAAAGTATCTAAATCTTTATAAAAAACATTTAGTTGATCCCTATGAATTTATTTATGAAACAACGAAAAAAGAATTGAACTTGTCTAACCTAAATGACGCCGCAGCTTTAAAAGATGCGACTTATCATATGGTTAAAAATCAACCCGTTACGATTAAAGAGATTTATCTTAATAAACTAGCTAAAGATTTAAATGTATCTACGTATAGTTTAAGTTATTTCTTAACTAACGAAACTAAAACAATCAAAGTCCAACCTAAACCAATGGTACAGTTTCCCAATAAGTACTATAAGGCCGAAAATCAACTCTTTATTCAAATGATGCGTAATAAGGAAGATGCGATTAGAATTGACCAAGCTTTAAGTGGTAAATTTGTTTGTGATATGGTCACCTTCAAATTAAGAAACATATTAACGATTAAGTATTACAAAAGCAAAGATGAATTTGATAAAGATGCGTTTATAAAACTACTTTCTAAAGAAAAAGATTCTGAAGCCTTAACAATCAAGTTTTTTGAGATATACTATAGTAACGATAATCGAAGTGAGTTTAAATACCCAGAAGCGACGATTAATGAATTGCTGAGTGTGGTTATCAATGTCAATATGGAAAAAGAATTCAAGGCAAACTTAGAGGAATTAAAGAATGAAAATGAATCCTATCAAAAAACAGCGATTGCGGAAGTGATTAAAAAACAAATTGTCAAACGACATACCAACAAGAAAAAAGGAGAAAGCTCATGAAAAAAGATTTACTCCAAACTTTATTAAAGAAGTACGAAGAAACTAAAGAAATTCCTTTTGAAGAATTATTAGAAGAAGTAGATATTGAAGAGGAAGATTTTGAAGCGTTAGAGACCATTTTAATTGAATTAGGTTATCAAATTAAAGTCGAGACGCCAGAAATTGAAACTGTACCAACCTATAGACCAGGCAAAATGGATTCTTATTCCTTGTTTATTAATGATGTCTTAGCATATGACCTACTTAACCGCGAACAAGAGTTTGAACTCTCTAAAAGAATCATTGAAGCGAAACCCTACCTAGATAAGAAAAACCTTTCTAACGAAGAAAAAGAGATTGTTTTAAAGGGTTATGAAGCCAGAGAAAAACTGGTTAATCATAACTTAAGGTTAGTGGTTGCGATTTCTAAACGTTATCAAGGTCAATTAGATCAAATGGATTTAATTGCCGAAGGGACACTGGGGTTATTAAGGGCTGCTGAAAGATACGATTATACAAAAGGTAATCGTTTTTCAACGTATGCAACTTGGTGGATTAAACAAGCAATGACTCGTTCAATTGCGAAATACGCTAGAACCATTAAGATACCAATTCATTTAGTCGAAAAACTAAATAAACTATACCGTACTACGATTCGTTTACAAACTAAACTTAATAAAGAACCTTCGATTGAAGAACTGGCAAAACAACTTAAAGTAGCGCCTGAAGAGATTGAGTCTTTACAATCACTTTTTAGTTCAATTATTTCTTTAGATAAGGAAATTGGAGAAGAAGGCGACACGAGCCTACAAGACTTTATTGCCTCAGACATGGATAACCCTGAAGAAGCTTATAGTAAAAGTAATCGAGTTGAACAATTAGATGTGTTGTTGAAAACATTATCGGATCGTGATGAACAAATCATTCGCTATCGATTTGGATTAAAAGATGGTAAAGTATATACCTATGAAGAAATAGGCGATCTGTTTGATTTAACGCGAGAACGGATTCGGCAAATCATTAAAACGAGCTTGAAGACGCTCCGTAAGAACAACCAGTCATTTGAGAAAAAGGATGTGATTTAAAATGGAAAACAATAAAATATTTAAAGCTTTACTCAAAATTGCGAAAGAACATAATAATTACTTGTCTCCTAGCGATATTGAATCACAGCTAGAACCATCTAATAAGGACTATCAAGATATTATTGATGCCCTAATCTTAAAAGGAATTGAAGTGGATGAACCTTTTATAGATGATGAGATGGAGTTAGAATTTGAAGATTTAGGGAGTGATTTAGTTGAAGATGAAGAAGACGATGATCTTTTAGATGATGATTTAGAGTTTGTTGAAATAGACTTAGATGAAATGAGTTTATCAACGATGGATGTTGAAGAAATCAAAGAAGAAGAATTGTTGGATATTGAAACTTTGGTGCCAACCGTTAAAGTAGATGATCCAGTAAGAATGTATCTAAAAGAAATTGGCCGGATTCCGCTTTTAAATGCTGAAGAAGAAGTTAACTTAGCCATCCGTGTGGAACATGGTAAATACGCTACCGAACAAATGGATGAGGCAAAAAAAGATGGCTATACGCATCCTGATAACGAACGGGTTCAATTAGAACAAATGATTGAAGATGGACTAATTGCCAAAAATAAACTAGTTGAGGCCAACTACCGATTGGTTGTTTCGATCGCCAAGAAGTATGTGGGTAGAGGGATGTTGTTTCTAGACTTGATCCAAGAAGGTAACATGGGGTTAATTAGAGCGGTGGATAAGTTTGACCATGAAAAAGGGTTTAAGTTCTCAACTTATGCAACCTGGTGGATTAGACAAGCGATCACAAGAGCCGTCGCCGACCAAGCCAGAACGATTCGTATTCCTGTTCATATGGTCGAAACAATTAATAAACTCGTTAGAATCCAAAGACAACTGGTTCAAGAATTGTCACGTGAACCAACCACTGAAGAAATTGGTGAAAAGATGGGGATTACCGCTGAACGGGTTCAACAAATCCAAAAGATTGCTCAAGAACCAATTAGTTTAGAAGCCCCAGTGGGTGAGGAAGAAGATTCATCACTGGGAGATTTCATCAGTGACACCAATACCCTTAATCCTTATGAATATTCGGTTCAAGAGTGGGTTAAAAGAACTTTAAATGAGGTTTTAGAAACCTTAACAGATCGAGAAGAAAAAGTATTAAGACTTAGATATGGGTTATTAGACGGTAAAACACACACGTTAGAAGAAGTTGGTAAAGAGTTTGGGGTTACCAGAGAACGTATTAGACAAATAGAAGGTAAGGCCTTAAGAAAACTAAGACAACCAAGCCGTCAAAAGAAGTTAAGAGACTTTAATTTAAACAGATGAACAGAATCGATTCAATCGTTGAACTATTAAAAGGGGCCGATACCGTTTTAGATATTGGGACCGATCATGGGCTCGTTTTAATTGAGGCAATCCAAAAAGCATACATCAAAAAGGGGATTGGTTCAGATATTAACCAAGCCCCTTTAAATGAGACTCAAAAACATTTAACTGAATTAGGTCTAACAGATAAGATAACGCTAATTCAATCAGACGGGTTTGAAAACATCAAGGCTGCTTATGATGTGGTCGTAATTACCGGGATGGGCTATAAGATGATGAAACAGATCTTATCAAAGCCACACCAAACACCTAACTATTACGTCTTTTCTCCACATCATGAATTAGAAGAATTAAGGGCTTATTTGTCTAATCACGGGTATGAGATTATCGATGAAGAACTTGTTTATGAAAAGAAACCATATGTTTTATTAAAAGTGATTAAGCGTTTTAAACAACTTACACAAGAAGAAATCGTTTTAGGCCCTATTTTAAAAACTAAAAAAGCGGCGATTCCTTATTATGAGTCTAAGTTGAATCAAAAATTAAGTTATGTGAATCACTTAGATATAGTTGAACGTAAGCGGGTAGAAAAAGAAATTAATTTTTACAAAGACGCAATTAGAAATTTATCACAAGCATAAATTATTTAATTTTGCAAAACAAATGAATAATTGTAAGTTCAATTACTTTACTTTAATCATGTAACGTTGTATAATTTATCATGGCAAGGAGGGGACAAAGATGGATGACAACAAGATTAGAGATGCTCAAGAATTAGAGCGATTGTTGCAAGTTTTAAGGAGAACAGGCGTATACAAGCATAAGAAATATGAACTTTCTGATGCGGATATTACACTTTTGTTTTCTGTGTCGTTTGGGGATCCGACAGGTATTAAACCATCAGAAATTGCGAAAAGATTAAAAATAACACTTCCCGCAGTTACACATAAAATGAACAAATTAGTAGATGATGGGTATTTAACTAGACGAGATTCTAAAAGTGATCACAGAGTTACATATGTGTTACTAACCGATAAAGGTAGTAAGTATTTAGAGTCAATTGAAGAGGATTATTACGCTAAAATTCTTAAATTAATGAAACGTTTAGGGGAACGAGATACGGACACATTAGTACGTCTCCTAAATAAAATCAACGCTAGCGGTAAACTTTAATTCATAAAAGGATGGAAACATCCTTTTTTGTTTTAAAAAGACTTTACTTTTAGATTACCCTAAGGTATAATAATAACGCTGTCTAAAAAATGGTGCAGTAGCTCAGTTGGATAGAGCAACGGCCTTCTAAGCCGTCGGTCGGGAGTTCGAATCTCTCCTGCATCGCCATCATGGAATTAAATAATGCTACCTTAATTGGTGGCATTTTTTTATGCAGTTATAGGTCCTTTATATGCAAGCATAGGAAAGTAAGGCACAGTGTAGTTTTTCTAATCGTTGACCTTTTTCATCAATTTAAGAGAGCAACAGCCCTTAATTACTACTAATTTTTAGTATGTCGATAAAGGCTATTCGAGATTTTTGGCACTTTTTTGGCTATGTTGATAAAGGCTATTCGAGATTTTTGATACTTTTTAGGCTACCGTAATAAAGGCTATTCGAGATTATGCTTTTATATTATTACAATGCTCCATTTAACATCTATTTTAAGCCTTGTTTGTATGAAGTTGAATGTTCCAGATTTAAGTGGTTTATTGTTGATTTCATCTTTTAAATTGATTTCAGAGATGTTTCTGTTGGATAAATGAATACATAGAATTAACACATCTCTATCAAGTGCGATTACATAATTAAATATTTCTTTTAAATCGACATCCCTATTCTTTTGAGTATTTAATTTTCTCATCAGGATAGGGGTGTTTTTTTCATAGGAGTATCTCATCATTCGTTGGTGCTTCAAAAGTAGTAGTTGGTTGTTTAAATTATTTAACTCTGATTGTTTATTTGATTTTAATTGTTCCTTTGCATTTGGATCAATCAATAAATCATTAATACCTTTTAAATCATTATTTAATTCATTGACCATTTGATTTAGATTTTCAATGTTAATATCAACTTTTGAAGTTTCTATTTTATGATTTAATTCTTGTTGGATTTCGTTTTTTAATACTTTAATAGATTTCAGTAATTCGTTATAAGCAGTCTCAAGCGTAATATCTATTTGGCGATAATAAATGTTTTTAGCAACAAGCAGTCTATTTCTGTTATGATCTAATACTTCCAGTAGTTTAATCTCATGTTTTGTGCCTCGATGATTAATTTTGCTTTTATAAAACTTATCAGTCATTACAGAATAAACATAATTGGTATAGTTGTGTGCTGGGATAGACTTTGGAGTCTTGGCATATACTAATGCACGTTCTTTTATAATGCTTTGAACTTGATTAAACTTTTCTTTAGATACAATGCCTTGATGATTATCAATGACATAGTATTTTGGTTTTGTTGTATTTTCAATTGAAGACCTATTACCGATAGATTTAACAGTAGTCTTTTGCATCATCATATCACCACAATACTTTTCATTTCTTAAAATTCTATTTATTGCGCCTATTGAAAATTTAGGATTATCGTTGAAGGTTCTATATCCGTGCTCATATACAATTTCTATGATTTCATTTAGGGTTTTGCCTTGAATGTATAAATCATATATTAATCTAACTGCTTGAGCTTGTTCCTCATTTATTTTAAATGAACCATCTTTATTAAAGGTAAAACCATAAAGTCTAGAAGTAGTACTATCACCATTATTCATTTTCTTTTTATATGTCCATAAAACATTAGAACTATTAATTTTTGATTCCTCTTCAGCAACTGAAGTAAAAATGGCTAAAAAGAAATCAAATGAAGTATCAGAAGTGGTGATGTTTTCTTTTTCAAAATGTATCTCAACACCTAAGTCTCTAAACTCCTGGATAGCTTTTAGGCCACTAACAATATCTCTTGTAAATCTTGATATTGATTTAGTAAGAATAATATCAATTCCACCAAGTTTAGCCAATTCAAGCATTTTTAAGAATTCAGCTCTTTTTGAAACTGAAGTTCCGGATTTGCCATGATCTGCAAATATACCAGAAAGTACCCATAATGGATTATCATTTATCATTTTTAGATAAGTTGAAATTTGTAATTCAAATGAGCTAACTTGTAATTCCTTCTTTGTTGAAACTCTGGCATAAATTGCGACCTTTTTTTGTTTCAATGTCCCATCATTATTAATATGATTTCTTGTTGTTGATATTTTTGATACGTCCTTATGATTCATTAATTTTCACCACCTTATAACTAATATTTTTATTAAGTTTCTTATCAAAATGGGTTTTATCAATTAAGCAAGCTGCATCATTTAAAAGTGAAAAATCATTTAATATTTCACTTGGTGTAAAAGAAGGAGTATTTAAAACAATTAATAAATCATTGCTTGGAGTAACAAGCACTATTTTGAATAATGATTTAATTAAAATCCCAACAGCAATACTCGGTTTTGCTTTTAGATGCTCTCTGATGATTTCAATTCTTGATTCACTAATAATGCCTTTGGAAATTTCAAGGTTGATTTTAGTGATTTTCTTATTCAGATTATCTAGTTTATTTTTAATATTTGAATAAGATTCATTAAAACTATCAGGATCGTTTTTAGCCATATTCATATTGTCGTTTACAAAAGACTCGAGTTTATCAACAAGAAGTATATGCTCTTTGTTTAACTCCTTTAAATTGGCGCTTAATTTCGCTTTGTTGGCGTTTGTTTGTAAAGCTTGGATTACTTTATCATGTGCGCTCTCTTTGGCCACAAAATGCTCTATGACGTCGTTTAATGCTGATATGACTAATTCATTATCAATTGTTGAAGCGCTACAAGTAACATTTGGATTCTTTGGGGCATGATTACAATTTAAGACTACCTTACTTGATGCTCTACCATAGTTATGGAAGTGTCTTTTCATAGGTCTCTTACATGCGGCACAAAACACTAAATTGGTAAGTGGATACTTTGAATTCTTAGGTGTATCGATTGTTTCTTCTAATTCCTTTTTAAGCATTTTTTGAACCACGGTATAGACATCCTTTTCAATGATGGCTGGATGTGAATTCTCTACAAAATATTTATCTGCATGATTGATGTTTTGAACTCGCTTGTGAGTTAAATAATCAACCGTGTAAGTTTTTTGAAGTATTGCATCACCTGAATACTTTTCATTTTGCAGTATTCTTAATACGGCAGAAGCAGTCCATTTTAAATTACCTGTTCCAGTTTTTACACCACGTTTCATTAACATTTTTGAAATATCATAAGGGGAATGTCCACGCAAGAAATCATTATAAATTTCACGGACAATATCGGCTTCTTCAGATATTATTTCAAGGGATCCTTTGCCGTCCTTTTTATAACCTAAGAAGTTAGTGGTATTAAGGATAACTTTGCCTTCTTTAAATCTTTTCTTAACACTCCATTTAATGTTTTCTGATATACTTCTTGATTCCTCCTGGGCAACACTGCTCATGATAGTTAATACGAAGTCAAGTTTAGTATCGCTTGAGTTTAGGTTTTCTTTTTCAAAAAACACCTCAACATTTAATTCTCTAAGCTCACGTACTGTTTGTAGAATCTCAACAGTATTACGACCAAATCTTGATATTGATTTTGTTAATATTAAATCAATGCGACCATTCTTTGCTTCATCGATCATTTTCATGAATTGGTCTCTTTTTTTCATCTGGGTTCCAGTGATACCTTTGTCGGCATACATTCCAGAAAATATCCATTTATCATTCTCACTGATTAATTTTTGGTATGCGTCAATTTGATTATCAAAACTATTTGCTTGATCCTCTTCATCGGTTGATACCCTAGCGTAAGCAGCGACTCTTAACTTTCTTGCATGTGGATTGCCGGCTGAAACAACAAATGGATTGATTGCTTCAATTACTTTTATTTTCTTAATTTGCTCACTCATAAATATTTACCTCCTTTTTGGTCAGTAGCATATTACAATTACAAAACTCTTATAGCAAGTTATAGTTCATCTATTTTTTTATTGTTTTCAACACCTAAATTTATAAGGGCACTTTGCCACTCGTCATACGAAATTAAGTCATTTTCAAATAAGTCATGTAAGACGTGTTTTATATAGGTAGTTTCAAAATCTAACATTAAAAATCCTTTCTTCCTCAAGTGAAAAGAATAAGTATTAATGCAATAAAAAAGGGCAGCTTTCATGTATGAACTACACAAAAGCCACCCTTTTCTAAACTCCATAAAGGCTGCGCCACTTACGACATTAACTATTTCATGGGTAAGTATACACTATTAAATTTAGTTTGTAATCATTCCAACTGAATACAAAATTATAAAAAGTCCTCTAATTCGTATTCCTTATTAACTGTTGCTAGTAAAAGACCAATAATAACAAGTGTTCTAGCCTCTTTCTTAGTAAATAGTGTGACCACATTATCACTTACATAGAAACCAGAACCGTCATCATTAAAATAAAGCTTACCGAAGTAGTACTTACCACCAAGTTCAAATAACTGTTCTAGTCCTTTTAGATAAGTAATAGTTGATTCAAAGAATTTGTAGTTAAAATCATCAATTTTTACAACAAAGATACTGGCGTTAATGTTTCTAATTAATAAGGGTTTATCTCTAATAATATATTCGTTATCAATATCAGGGACGAAGGTAGAAAAAGTAGTAGCTGGTTGTCTGCCGTCAACTAAAGCTGATGAGACCATTAGATCCATTGTTACACCATAAAAGGAAGCGAGTAGTTGAAGGGACTCAATACTCATCACACTTACACCATTTTCATAAGCAGCATAAGCTTGCCTAGAAACATTTATAACCTCTGCGACTCTCTCCATTGAGAGTCTTTTTTGCTTTCTAAGATAGATTAAATTAGCTTTTAATTGCTCACTAATTTTCATAAACCATCACCTCACACGCTTATTTTACATTAAATGACTCTAAAAAAGCAACAAAAGGGCGCAACCTACACTTACATATTGTTTTGTGGTTTGTGAAAAAAATAACAAAATAGTAGTTAAAAGGGATGTTTTTTGCTACATTTACTTACGTCTATTACTTAATACTCAAAAGTCCTTTTTTAATATTTTTTAAATATATACAATAAGGGAGACTTTGACAGGGTTATTAATGTTTAAGAGAGGAGTTTGAGAAAATGGCATCAAAAGATACACGACATTTCATACCATCGTATCCACGAGTATATTTAACAATAGCAAGACAAAATCTTAATATATCCGCAGAAGAATTATCAAGAAGACTAGATATTTCAAAAGGACATTATTATAATTTAGAAAATGGTTATAGAGGACACAAGTTAACTGCAACTATGATTGCTAGGATAGTGGAATGTTTAAATCTTGATGCTAACTACATTGTTAAAGAAGAAGTCAGATATCAACTCGAAAGAGATGCGTTTCTTAAAAGCAAGAATAAGAAACATAAGTAAAAAAAGGAGATTTATGCAAACAAAGGATCTATTAACCATTATTGATGAATACATCAATTATATGGATAGAAAACAAATAACCAAGGACTCCTATAAAAGTATATTAATGCAATATTGGGACTACATTATGACATTAGCTATTTCAAATCCTAGTCGTAATGATATCCTCAAATATAAAGAATATCTTTTAAAGAACATCGGATCAGCATCAGTTCAAAAACACATTGTTGTTTTAAGAGGTTTTTATCGTTACTGTAAACTTAACGGTTATTCAGATGATATTACCTACGAAATAAGAGGAATGAAGATTCAGCCAACATTTAAAAGACAAGCCCTGTCAGTTGAAGATTCAAGAAAACTACTTGCTGTTGCTAAGAGAAGAGCCAAAGACGTCTTAGGAAAAAGAAACTACGCCATAGTTGCCTTATTAATTACTACTGGGCTTCGTTCTATAGAAATTGAAAGAGCAGACGTTGATGATATTGATTTAATACATGGTGATCATGTTTTATACGTGATGGGTAAAGGACATGATGCAAAAGATACCTATGTTAAGATTTCTGAGGAAGTTTACTTAACTATCCAAGATTATTTAATCGCAAGAAATGATGATAATGAAGCATTGTTTTTAACGCATCATTCAAAGCGTGAATCCAAACGGTTAAGTACAAAAGTGATACGAAGTGCGGTAAAGGAATTATTAAGATTAATTGGATATGATTCTAAAGCATATTCAGTTCATAGTTTAAGACATACTTTTGCCACGACTGCCTTATCAGAGGGGGCGTCTCTTTTAGAGACAAAAGAAGCACTCAGACATAGTAATGTATCAACGACACAAATTTATGTTCATCAGGTAGAAAAAATGAAATCTGAGGCATCAAGAAGAGTAAGCGACGTCCTTTTCAAAACCAATAAGTAGAAGGAGTTTTTATGGCCAGAGTCAATGAGGTCAGTAGTAGCACCTACGGCCGAATCAAAATTACAACCACGAATGATAGACAAATCCTTTATAGTTTAAAAGACATATGTAAATTATTTAGTATTAACTATCAAAAAGTAAGATTGGAGTTACCAAGTAATCAAGTTAGAGAAATTGAAGTAGTAAAAGATGTGCGTAATGGCAAAAGCGTATTTATAAACCTTGATGCACTTGATACTTGCTTAAAATTAAGTGAGGAATTAAAAGCGGATGAAATATATGAGTGGCTGTTATCTATTAAATATAAGGTAGAAACAATCATTCACTCATATACAATTGATGATTTAAAGAATGATGATGTTGCGTTTAAAGTGATCAAAAGATTAATGGAGTTAGAGACAACAGTATCAGTCTTAAGAAACAAAGTAGAAGATGATATTCCAAAGGTTGAGTTCGCTAATAATTTATATGGTTCAAAGACGCTCATTGATTTAAATCAGATCAACCAAAAAATCAAGTTTAAAAAAATGAGTCTTGCTACTATATTGGAGCACTTAAGAAATGCTGGAATATTAGATTCTAATAATCAACCATTTCAAAAATACATTGATTCAAAACATTTCAGATTAGTAACTGTTATTACTCACGTTAAAGATGAGGAAGTAAAAAGAAGTAAAATCTTGATTTATAAAAAGGGCATCCGCCTAGTAGAAGAAACAATCAAAAGAACGGCAGGTGTTAAACTGTGAGCATTTTAGAAAAAGAAGTCTTAACAATAAATGATGTCATGGAACTACTTAATATTAGTAGAAGGACAGTTCAAAACTGGATAAAATCCGGCAAATTAAAAGCTGTAAAAATTGGTAGTCAAATAAGAATACCAAGAGAATATTATAAAGAATTCATGAATAATCATGTGATTCAAAAGTAGTTAAAAAAATAGTTTTATTTTAGGGCGATAATCTATGTGAACGCCTACACCTATGTGCAAGTAATGGGTATATGAAAGCATTTCATATACCTTTATAAGCACCTATAGGAAATAGATAAAAAGGG
>ENA-UOOK01002311-UOOK01002311.1-fermentation-metagenome-genome-assembly--contig:-NODE-2311-length-23714-cov-5.979543_pt1 | contig 23714 bp, 20 predicted proteins | sample MGYA00245777_ERZ724023 | MGnify/ENA primary metagenome ERZ724023 (study PRJEB28704, sample SAMN03018312) | fermentation metagenome | biome: anthropogenic terrestrial biome; feature: soil; material...
AGGTGGTGCATTTTGAGGTGCCCATCAGTGGTGCATTTTCAGCCGCCCGGTGACAGTATATTGCAGGCGGACGGCATTGCCCACGGCCAGGAGCGCCACGCCCACATCCGCAAAAACCGCCGCCCATAGACCGGCAAGCCCATATAATCCCAGCACCAGAACCGTAATTTTAACGCTCAGTGCCAGGATAATATTTTCCCAGACCGTACGCCGGGTCAGTCGTCCAATCCGCATGGCCGCCAGCAGCCGCGACGGACGATCATCCTGAATCACCACATCGGCAACCTCAATCGCGGCATCACTGCCGAGCATTCCCATCGCCACTCCGACATCAGCGGCCGCCAGCAAAGGAGCATCATTGATGCCGTCCCCGACCGCCGCCACGCGCCGTCCACCGTTTTGCAAAGCATGCAACGCCGTGAGCTTGTCCTGCGGCAGCAATTCCGCCTTCACTTCGTCAATACCAAGTTCAGCAGCCAGTCTTTCGACAACCGCCGTCCGGTCGCCGGACAACAGCACCGGAACGATTTTAAGGGCCTTCAATCCCCGAATCAGCTCCGCAGCATCATCCTTGACCGTATCCGAAACCGCGAGGGTTCCGGCATACCGTCCATCAACGGATATCCCCACCAGAGAACATCCGGGGGCGCCCGGAATCACTTCCGGAGCATCGGCAAACCATGCGGGGCGCCCTACCCGCACATCATGCCCGCTTACCCGCCCCGAAACACCGTATCCGGGAACTTCGTGCAGTTCCGTCGCTTCCGGTGCATCCGAAACGGCCATGGCAATCGCCCGGGCAATCGGATGCGTGGAGTGACGCTCCAAAGCCGCCGCATAAACTTTAATATCCTCCGTTCCGATATCACCGGACGGATGCACTGCCGTCAACCTGAAACGGCCATGCGTCAAGGTTCCGGTTTTGTCCAGCGCCACCGCGTCGATCCGGCAAAGCGCATCCAGAAAGTTTGCTCCCTTCAATAAGATTCCATGTCGCGCCGCCAGTCCGATACCACCGAAATAACCGAGCGGAATCGAAATCAACAACGCGCACGGACACGACAACACCAGAAAAAACAGCGCCCGATAACCCCAGACCGCAATCTGGTACTGCGGGTCCCAGAAAACCGGCAGCAGCGTCACCAGAACAGCAATCGCGACAACGATCGGCGTATAGACCCGCGCCAGGCGGGAAATCAACCCCTGTATCTTCGATTTGCGCTCCGCTGCTTCATTGACCAGATGGAGAATCCGGGACAACATCGTATCAGCATACCCGTTAACCGTCCGGATCCGTACCGGATGTTCCAGATTGATCATCCCGGCAAACACCATTTCGCCCTGATGTTTCAAGACCGGCGTGCTTTCACCGGTCAGACAGGCGGCGTTGAATTCCGCTTCAGAATTCAACAGTTTTCCGTCCAGAGCCACCCGTTCGCCAGCCGCGATGAGAATCTCTTCGCCCGGCTCGATTTCAGCGGCGGAAACCGTCATGGAGGCGCCGTTGCGGACAACCGTGGCATTCTGCGGGCGCACGTCCAGCAATTTGCGGATCGACGAGCGCGCCTTGATCAATGCTTTGTCCTGAACCATTTCGCCAACCCGGTAGAAAAGCATCACCGCAATACCCTCGATGTATTCCCCGATCACAAAAGCTCCGATCGTCGCAAGACCCATCAATGAAAATTCATTGAAGAAATCCTTTCGGCAAATCAATTTCCAACTTTGTTTCCAGACCGGCCAGGCCGCCGGTAAATACAATACCAGCATGACCAATACCCGCCACGGCTCCGGCAAAACAGCCCGGAAGCCATACTCGAATACAATCATGACCGTCAGGCCAATAAATATGCCCCCCAACACCAAACCGGCAAAAGGAGAATCCAACTTTCCGCCTTCGCCGTCACAACAACTCCCCGGCTGCGAGACAACCTCTTCCGCTTTTTCGCATCCTCCCCCGCAACAGCCTCCGCCATATCCGTTTTTGTCTTCATCCTCAGCGCATCCACCATGAATGCCCTGGTTGTCCGCCTTGAATTCCATTTCCATATTCTCCTTTTATCCTGCTCACAGAACAGAATATAATGTTTGCTATTATTTGCCATTAATCCTATCCTGTACCATAGGATAAAAACTTCAAAAAATATTCACAATACCATACGGATTATTCAATAATAAATCAACAATTCTTCAAAACGATAAGTTGCCGTCCGCAGGACGAAACCGGAAGATTCCACTCTGCGAGCGGGCAGCGTTTCGCCACTACATTGATACCGACAATCAAGCGCGGTCCGGTCCGAACGGAGGCTTCACATCCTGGCTGAAAGAACTTCGCGGCGGCACGTTGCCGCACGCAGTCCGGCGCGCGGATTGCGCCGGTCGCCCGTAGGGCGAAACCGAAAAGTTCCGCTTCGCGAATCGTTATTTCAAATACTTGGTCAGCGTCTTGAAGTCCTTCAACACCTGCTGGGCGGATTCGGGATCGTTTAAGGAATTCTGGAGGCAGTTGTTGATGTGTTCCTCAATGAAAACCACCCGGGCATTTTCCAACGCGCCGATTACGGCGTGAAGCTGCTGGGCGATTTCCAGACAGGGACGATTCTCTTCCATCATTTTCGTGACACTGTTCAGATGGCCGTTCGCCCGCTTGAGCCGTTTTAAAACCTCAGGATGCTTATTCTGCCGCTCAGACATACCGTATCCTCCTTTTCATCCAATTGATCCTATCCTGTACTATAGGATAAAAAAGATAAATAACAATCGGGTTTTTTCCTTTTTTCTCGTTTTTTTACGAGGTTGCAACTTCCTGGTTTGCGAAATGAACCGGATCGCCGCGCTCACCCCAACTGATGTTTTCCCGGATGCCGAGAACCCGCCAATTCAGGCAGTTGCGGCATTTGGCCGCATTTTCATCCAGGCATGGTTTGTTTTCATACAACTGATAGTCCGACCGGTATTCGGTATCGGTGACATTGGGCATGATCACGTTGGCTCCGGCCAGCAGCCCCTGTTCGCGTCCGCGGTCGTCCAGCGCCTGAAGCGCGGTCGTGGCGGCAATATTGACATCGTGCAGATAAAGCCGGGTCACCGCAATCATCTTCAATCCCAATTGCAGTTGCGCCGCCGCGTAAGCCGGAGAAAGCTCAATCCCCTCCCCCAGCGGCGTCTGATGATGCGGAATATAAGGCCCCATACCGATCATATCCAAATTCAAGCTGCGAAAAAACTCTACGTCCGCCGCCAGGTCCTCCAAAGTCTGACCGGGCAGTCCGATCATCACTCCGCTGCCGGTCTGGTAGCCAAGGCGCTTCAGGTCCCGCAGGCACTCGACCCGCCGCTCGAACGAATGCCCCGCCGGATGAAGGCGGGCATAAAGTTCAGGATTGGACGTTTCGATGCGCAGTAAATACCGGTGCGCTCCGGCGTCGCGCCAGCGCCGCAGAACCGCTTCCGGCTGTTCTCCCAGCGAGAGGGTGACGCCCAGCTCGCCGCCGGTAATATGGTCGATCCGCTTCAACACACGTTCGATGAACGAGGCATTTTCTTCCGTTTCGAGCTCGCCGGACTGCAGGACGATTGAACCGTACTGCTGTTCATAAGCCCAGGCCGCCATCCGGACGATATCGTCTTCGGACAGGCGGTAGCGCCGGACCTGCCGGTTGCTTTTGCGGATTCCGCAGTACAGGCAGTCCTTGGCGCAATAATTACTGAACTCAATGATCCCGCGCAGAAAAACCGACCTGCCGGTATACCGGAGCTTCACCCCGTAGGCAGCACTGAACAATTCGTCCGTATCCGCAAGGGACAACAACTCAATCAGTTCCGACCGGTCCAGATTCCCCGGACATTCCAATGCTTTTGCGATGAGAGAATTCATAATTGCACCTCCCTTCCATTTCCAATGTTTATTGGGGGGCGATCTGCGCCAATTCCTGTTCAACCTGATGTTCACAGGAACGCATCGCTTCAATCGTTTTCGAAATCAGGCCATCCAGTTCCCAGCCCAGCAATACCGCGCCGTCCTCGATGACCTGCCGGGAACACCCGGTGGCAAACGCCTTGTTCTTGTATTTCTTTTTAACCGATTTAAGTTCAAGGTCCTGAATGCTCCGGGACGGGCGCATAATTGCGACCGCCCAGATCAGGCCGGTCAGTTCATCGGCCGCATACAACACTTTTTCCATCAAATGCTCCGGCTTGATCTCCACCGTCAGGTTCCATCCGTGCGAACAGACCGCGTGTATCAACGCCGGGTCGGCCCCGGCTTCACGCAGCAGCTCGGGCGCCTTGATGCAATGAAGCTCCGGGAACATCTCAAAGTCAATATCGTGCAACAGCCCGACAACGCCCCAGAACGGTTGCTCGGATTCGAACCCGAGCTCCGCCGCGAACCACTTCATCACCCCTTCCACCGTCAAGGCGTGCTGGAGATGAAAGCGGTCGCGGTTGTATTTCTTCAACAGTTCCAATGCCGCCGTGCGTTCCATTGCACCTGTTCTCCTTAGAGTTGCGCAAATGCGTCTTCAAGGTCGCCGATGATATCGTCGATGTGCTCAAGTCCAACCGAAAGCCGGACCAGTTCCGGACGGAGCCCGCCCTTCAACTGATCTTCGGGCGACAACTGCGAATGCGTGGTGCTGGCCGGGTGAATGATCAGGCTTTTCGCATCGCCCACATTTGCCAGCAGGCTGAACAGTTTCACGCTGTCCGCCAGTTTCCGCGCCGCTTCCGCGCCGCCTTTGACCCCGAACACCACCATGCCGCCCGCGCCGTCCGGCAGATACTTGGCCGCCAGAGGTTCGCCGCCGGGATAGCGGACCCATTCCACCTTCGGGTGGCGGGTCAGGAATTCGGTCACCTTGCGGGCGTTTTCGCTGTGGCGCGCCACCCGCAGCGGCAGCGATTCCACGCCTTGCAGGAAAATCCACGCCGCGTCCGGCGCCAGCGTCGGCCCCTGATTGCGCAGCCCTACCGTCCGCAGACGCAGGATAAACGCCAGAGGATTCAAATCGCCCAGGTCATGAGCGAAACGGAGCCCGTGGTAACCACGGTCCGGCTCGTTGTACAGGGCGAATTTCGGATTGCTCCAGTCGAATTTGCCCGCGTCGATCACCACGCCGCCAATGCCGGTTCCGTGTCCGCCGATCCATTTGGAAAGGGAGTGGATCACGATGTCGGCGCCGTGTTCGATGGGACGAAGCAGGGTCGGCGGCGTAAAAGTGGAATCGACAACCAGCGGCAACTGATGTTTTTTCGCCAGTGCGGCATAGCCCTCGATGTCGGCAATGTCGAGATTCGGATTGCCGATGGTTTCGATGAAAATCAGGCGGGTTTTCTCATTGATCGCCGCTTCGGTCGCCGCAAAGTCGTTGACCGGCGCAAAACGCGCCGTGATGCCGCCCTGCGGCAGGATCGCATCGAACTGCGTAAACGTGCCGCCGTAGAGGTTGTTCGCCGAAACGATTTCATCACCGGCTTTGGCGATGTTGGTAACGGCGAAGTACACCGCGGCCGTCCCGCTCGAGAGCGTCAGCGCCGCCGCGCCGCCTTCCAACGCCGCGAGGCGTTTTTCCAACACATCGTTGGTCGGGTTCATCAGCCGGGCGTAAATGTTTCCCGGTTCCTTGAGCGCGAACAGGTCCGCGCCGTGCTGGGAGTTGCGGAAACTGTATGCCGTGGTCCGGTATACCGGCACCGCGCGTGCATTGGTCGCCGGGTCGGGGGTCTGGCCCGCATGAAGGGCCAACGTTTCGATGTGGTATTTCTTGTCGCTCATGTGATGTTCTCCTTCCGTCAAATTATTTCAGATGGTTTTTCGGCGGAATGCCAAAAACTACCATTCCTGTCGTGTTAATGACATAAAATACTTCCGGATACCGCTGATGTCAAGCTGTTTTTCACAAAATCCACAAAAAAGTAGTGTTGATTAATCCGGATAAAATCTTGCCAGCCCCTGCTGAAAAATACACCACCAATAAACAAATTCAACAAATCTCGCCTTTATACTACTATTATGGTTGACATAAGCCCCGGAACGCATTATATTAATCGATCATCCGGCGGCCTGCCCTGGCAGGAACCACACGCGCGGCAGACGAATAAGGAGAAGGACGATTATGAGCAATTTGAACCATATCATCGAAAGCCAGCAGGAATTACTGGCCGGGCTTGAGCGGACCGCCCGGGGCGAACTGAAAGTACCCGACCTGAAACCCGTCAGCGGCGTCTTCGGCGTCATTCCCCAGCGCAACGATCTGTTCATGGTCCGGGTGCGCACCACCGGCGGCGAACTGGCCGTATCCGACATGCGTTTCCTGGCCGGACTGACGGCCCGGACCCGCCCCGGCTACATCCACCTCTCCACCCGCCAGAACATCCAGATTCATGACGTAACCCCGACGGCGGCGGCGGAAACCGTCCGCGAATGCACCGCCAACGGCTTGCCGTTCCGCGGCGGCGGCGGCGACTCTTTCCGCAATGTTTCGAGCTCGATTTACGCCGGGGTCGCTCCAGACCGGTCATTCGATCTTGCGCCGTTCGCCCGCTACCTCACGGATACGGTTTTTGACTGGGACGAAGCGTTCAAGCTCCCCCGGAAACTCAAAATCGCGTTTGCCTCGCCGGACGACACCGCGCTGGCCCTGCGCCAGGACCTCGGCTTCGTCGCCGCCTGGGACGAGGACGGCAATCCGGGATTCACGGTTTACGGCGGCGGCGGCTTCGGACGCAACGCGGCAACCGGCATCCGGCTGATCGATTTCATTCCGCCCGCCAGGCTTGCCCGCGCCACTCGCGCCATGGTGGACCTTTTCAGCGAACACGGCGACCGCAAGAACCGGGGGGCTGCCCGAATCCGTTACATCGCCGCCCGCCTGGGCGACCGCGAATTCCTCAAGCTTTACAAACAATACTACAAAGCCCTCGGCAAAACAAAATTCCCGCCGGTCCCGAAATTCCCGGCCGCCTGGAATCTGAAACCCACCGTCCGCCCCGTCAAAAACGAACAGGCGGAAACGCCCGACGGTTATAAACGCTGGCGGCGGTTCGCCTGCCGCCGTTCGCGGTTCCGGAATGAATCCTCCGTCATGCTGTTCGTCCCCAAGGGCATCTTGAGCGTGGAAGAATTCGGCCTGCTGGCGGAATTGTTAAACGAATTTCAAATTCCAGCCGTGCGGCTGACCATTGAACAAAACATTTTGATTCCGTCGCTGCCGTCCGCCCTGTTGCCGGAATTTTATGCGGCACTGAAAAAACTGCCGGTGGACCTGACGTTCGCTTCATTCCGCAACCAACTGAACTCCTGCATCGGAGCAGCGGTCTGCAAAGTGGGCATTCTTGATGTGCCGCCTTATGCCACGGCCGCCGCCGATGCGCTGGATGAATATTTCAGGAAGCATCCGACAAAGTTCACGGCAGCGCGCACCAACGCCATTGTCAAAGGAGTGCATTTTTCGGGCTGCCTGAATTCCTGCGCTTCGCATCAGGTATCGCGGTTCGGTTTTCAGGGCACCCGTAAGAAGATCGGCGAAGCGCTTCAGGACGGCTTCACCGTCTGGGAGAACACCGAAAACGGCCCGATCGGTCAGGAAAACCCCGAATTCATCCCGGCAGCAGAACTGCCCGTAATCATCATCCGAATGCTGAAAAAGGGCGGCTTGCTGTAAAGCCGCCGAAGAAGTTCCGTCAGAACGTTTCGCCCGGATACAGCAGTGAAGCCATCCGGCGGAACGCCTGTGGATAATCAGCCCCCGCCATGAACAGAAAAAGTTCCGGTTCCAGAAAATGGACCCGGTTGTTTCTGGCGGCTTTCAACTCCCGCCATGCGGGCTGGCTCATCAATTCACGATTGAACTTCTTGCGCAGGGCATCGCCCTCCCCCATCATGACGACAAAAATAACGTCCGGATCTTCCAGCAGAAATTGTTCATAACTGAACGGGAGCCTCCGGGTGTGGCTGCGTTTCTGGATATTTTCCGCGCCGAGCATCGCCGCCATTTGCCCGCTGTTGGTCGCGTCCGATTCAAGCGAAAGCCCGGAAGCGGCGGCGAACACAATCGCGCAACGGGGCGATTTCAGCGCCTGCGCCTTGCGGCAAATGCCGTCGATCTCCTCAGCCCCGGCACGAAGAACAGGGAAATCGTTGACCGATTTGCCGTTTAACCGGCAGGAAAGATCGAGGATATCGCGGTAATCGCGGTAATTGTCATACGGCAGGCAGACGGCGGCAATACCGGAACCGCGCAACTGCCGGGCGACTCCCCGATGCCGTTCGATTTTGTCCGACAACAGCACCAGGTCGGGTTTCAACGATACCACCGTTTCGACGTTCGGGAGCATCCCGCTGCCGACTTTCGGCAGGTCGCGCATCGACTCGGGAAGCGCGCCGTCGTTTTTCCCGGCCAGCACGCCGACCGCCCGCCCTCCGGCCTGGTCCCAGACGCCCGCCATCGAGAGATAGCCGATCACAACCCGTTCCGGGTGCTTCTTCAATCGGACCTCCAAGCCGTCCGATTGGCGGAAAACCAGCTCCGTCCCGCTCTCGCTCACGATTTCGGCAAAAGCGGAAAACGCGCTCAACAACAGGACAAAGCAAAGTTTTCTCATGACAGGCGGCCTTTCTTAGATCGAATAACTCCAGAAACGATAATCCGGGAGGTACTGTTTTTCAACCAGGAGTCCGGTGATTTTTTCGATTTTATATTCGAGTTCATCGCCGGGCTCCAGCCGCAGGTCACTGCTTTCCAGCGCGTCGCCGACGGCAACCGTCAGCGCACCTGAAACGCCCGGCACCGCCGCGACTCCCGGCGGCAGGGCGGTAATGAAAAGCAGTCCGCCGTCGGCGAACGCCCGGGCGATTTCGCCCAGATTCTCCAGTTTCCCGCCCTGTTCCTTCCCCTGAGCCGCCACGCTGAGCGCGTAACTGCCGACATGCAGGTGAAAAAGTTTTTCTTCCAGCGCCGCGGCAATCGCCGGAGCCCCCTCGCCCGCCAGTACGACAACGCCTCCCCGATGCCGCTGCGAACCGGCGCGGACCGACGGAGTAACGGCGCCGTTCCAGTATCCGGGGATACGTGACGGCAGGGAGTTCACCGGATTCACGGCCTCGATGATCATACCGGCGCCGCCGGTGGTGTTCGACACCGGATCAATGAGGATGAAGCGGCCGGTGCCGCGATTCCGTTTGTAGGGATCGAAACAGATCGGGCGAGTCGTTTCGATGACGACTTCGGCGATGCCGTTCAGTGCGAGCGCGTCGGCCCTGGTACGTTCGAGCGTATTGACGTCGATCTGCCGGGATATCTCCCGGACCCTCCCCTTGACGAAACTTGAACCGTGATGAAGCAGGTAAGTCTTGCCGGGGCGCAGTTCGTCCTGCGTCATCCAGATCAGATGCGCGCGGAACAGATGATTGCGCAGCGGCAGGTTATCGGGCTTGACGATCCAGTCGCCGCAGCTCACGTCGATTTCGTCGGCCAGCGCCAGCGTCACCGACTGCGAGGCGAACGCATAGTCGAGATTCCCGTCGGCGGTCACGATTTCGCGGATGCGCGAGCGCTTGCCGGAAGGCAATACCACGACTTCATCATCCTTCCGGATCACGCCCGACGCCACCGTACCGGCAAAACCGCGGAAGTTCAGGTCCGGCCGGATTACGTACTGGACGCTGAAACGGAAATCATCCAGATTCCGGTCCTGCCCCAGGTCGACCGTTTCAAGCAATTCCAGCAGCGACGGCCCCTGATAATAGGGCGTCAACGCCGTCGACCGATCCACCACGTTGGTTCCCTTCAGGGCCGAGATCGGCATGAAGTAGAGATTCGGGATATCCAGTTCGCGGGAAAATTCCTGAAAGTCGCGCCGGATTTCTTCAAAACGGGCTTCCGAATAATCCACCAGATCCATTTTGTTCACCGCCACCACCACGTGACGTATCCCGAGCAGCGATACGATGAACGAGTGCCGCCGGGTCTGTGTGATCACCCCGTAGCGGGCGTCGATCAGGATTACCGCCAGGTCCGCGGTGGAAGCGCCGGTGGCCATGTTCCGGGTATACTGTTCGTGCCCGGGACAGTCGGCGATGATGAATTTGCGCTTCGGCGTGGCGAAGTAGCGGTAAGCCACGTCGATGGTGATGCCCTGTTCGCGCTCGGCTTTCAATCCGTCGAGCAGCAGGGCGTAGTCGATCTCGCCGGCGCCGGTGGTGCCGTTTTTATCGCTGTCTTTTTTCAAGGCCGCAAGCTGGTCCTCAAAAATCAGGCGGCTGTCGTAAAGCAAACGGCCGATCAGCGTGGATTTGCCGTCGTCAACGGAACCGCAGGTGAGGAGACGAAGCAGACTCTTGTTTTCATGTTCGTTCAAATAAGCATTAATATCCATTAGAAGTACCCCTCACGTTTTTTCTGTTCCATTGACGAATCGCCGTCGTGATCGATCACCCGGGTGGAACGCTCGCTGAGCTTGGTCTGGAGCATTTCGGCCACGATCTCTTCGATGGTGACGGCGCTGGACTCGATGGCCCCGGTCAGCGGATAGCACCCGAGGGTGCGGAAGCGGACCAGTTTCATCTGCGGCTTTTCACCGGGATGCAGGCGCATACGGTCGTCGTCGACCATGATCAATGAACCGTCGCGCTCCACCACCGGGCGGACCTTGGCGTAATACAGGTCCACAATCGGAATATTTTCGAGGCGGATATACTGCCAGATGTCGGTTTCGGTCCAGTTGGAAAGCGGAAAGCAGCGGACGCTCTCGCCGGGATTGATCTTGCCGTTGTACAGGTCCCAGAGCTCCGGCCGCTGGTTCTTCGGGTCCCACTGGTGAAACGCGTCGCGGAATGAAAAGATCCGCTCCTTCGCCCGCGACTTTTCCTCATCGCGCCGGGCGCCGCCGAACGCCACGTCGTAGCGCCCCGCCTGAAGCGCCTGAAGCAGCGCCTGCGTCTTCATGATATCGGTATATTTCCGGCTGCCGTAATCGAACGGATTGACTCCGGCGCTGCGCCCTTCCTCGTTGCTGTGGATGATCAGTTCCAGATTGTTTTCACGGCAGAAGCGGTCGCGAAACTCGATCATTTCACGAAATTTCCACGTCGAATCGATATGCAGCAGTTTGAACGGCAGCCGTCCCGGATAAAACGCCTTGCGTGCCAGATGCACCAGCACCCCGGAATCCTTGCCGATCGAATAGAGCAGAACCGGCCGCTCGAACTGGCTGACCGCATCCCGGAATATCCGGATGCTCTCCGCCTCCAACTGGCGCAGTTGACTTAAATGATATGACTCAGCCATAATGACAATCTCCTTGTTCGTTTTACCATTTTCAAATCAATGAACATGCAGTCCGCATTCCCGGTGTTCCGGCTGTTCCCAGTACCAGCGCCCGGCGCGCACGTCTTCGGTCCGGCGGACCGCACGGGTGCAGCAGGCGCAGCCGATGCTCGGATAGCCGCGGTCATGCAAAACATTATACGGCACGTCATGCGCCTTGATGTAATCCCATACCCGCTCCTCGCTCCAATCGGCGAGCGGGTTCAGCCGCAACAGGCCGTTGGCGGGGTCGTCTTCCAGAATTTCAACGGAGGCGCGGGTAACGGATTGTTCGCGGCGCAGTCCGCAGATCCACAATTTCTTACCGCTCAGAGCCCGTTTCAGCACTGAAATCTTGCGCACCTGACAGCACCGCTTGCGCAGTTCCAACGACTGCCGGAAGCAATTGATACCGTGAGCATTGACCAACTCCTCGACTTCCGCCGTATCCGGTGAATAAACCTGAATGCGGATGCCGTAAAACCGTTCCGTTTCGGCAATCAGGTCCACGGTTTCCTCGAACAGCCGTCCCGTGTCCAGCGTGACAACCGGAATATCCAGCCCGCTTTTCACGATCAGGTCGGTCAACACCTGGTCCTCCGCCCCCAGCGACGATGCAAACACCACCTCCGAGGGAAATTTTCCGGCGGCAAACGCCAGGACCTGTTTCGTATTTTTCCCGGCAATTTCCTGCCGCAATGCTTCCAATTCTTCCTGATTCATAGGGCTCGCCTCCTTATCCGGCCTCGGCGGTCGCATCCGCCAGGGTCCGCAGAAATTTTTCTTTTGTCACCACGCCGGACAGATGACGCAGTACTTCGCCGTTCGATTCGAACAGAATCGCCGGGACACTGCGCACGCCGTATTCGCGGCATTTTTCCGGCTCGGCGTCGGCATCGACTTCAACGAACCGGACATTCTCCGGCAGGGCTTCTTCCACGCCGGCCAGAATCCCGGCCAGCGCCCGGCACGGCCCGCAGTCTTTGCGGGAAAACTTCAAAATAGTAATATTCACTTGAACAGACATGCGCGGCCTCCCCGGTTAAATGACATAATCTCCGACCCAATCCTCGCCGTTGCGGAAAATCCGCGACGACTTCGGCAACAAATAGACCTGATCCAGCACCCGGACCGGGTTCCGCCCGTATTCGGCGTGCGACTGATGTACATACAGCACCTGTTTCTGCTGATCCAGCAGTTCGATCTTGACGATGGAACCCGCCGTCAGCACCCGGATCACTTCCGCGGGAATCCCGCCGGAAGCCGCTACCCGGCGAATGTCGAAATCATGCGGACGCACCAGCATTTTCGCTTCTCCGGACGGCGGGCGCACCTGCCCGAAAACCGCCTTATCGTCTTCGAAACGCCCGTGAAAGATATTGACTTCTCCCAGAAAGTTCATGACGAATTCCGATTTCGGATGCCGGAACACATCGTTCGCCTCGCCCGACTGCTCAATACGGCCCTTGTTCATCACCACCACCTCGTCGGCGACTTCCAGCGCCTCCTCCTGGTCGTGAGTGACGAAAATGCTGGTCACATGAATCGAATCATGCAGATTCCTCAGCCAGCGGCGCAACGAAGCGCGTACCTGAGCGTCAAGCGCCCCGAACGGTTCGTCCAGCAATAATACTTTCGGGCGAATCGCCAGCGCCCTTGCCAACGCCACCCGCTGCCGCTGTCCGCCGGACAACTGATCGGGATAACGGTCGCCCAGGCGCGACAACTGCACCAGCTCCAGCAGATCGTGCACCGTCTGCCGGATTTCCTCGCGTGACGGACGCTCGCTGCGCGGCTTGACCCGCAGACCGAACGCGATATTCTCGAACACCGTCATCTGCCGGAACAGCGCATAGTGCTGAAACACAAACCCGACGCGGCGGCGGTTCACCGGACTGCCGGACGCCGATACCCCGTCGAATACGATATCCGCCCCGGCCACCGGGTCCGGCGTTTCCAGCCCGGCCACAATCCGCAGCAGCGTGGTTTTGCCGCAACCGGAGGGGCCGAGAATCGCCACCAGTTTCCCGGTGGGAATATCCAGGCTGACATTGTGAAGCGCCCGGAAATCCTTGAAAGTCTTATTGATGTTTTTTATTTCGATACTCATAACTCATCCTCCTTTGTTGATGCGGCGTTCCAGCAGGCTTTTCAGCACGATGGTGACGACGGCGACCAAACTCAATATGCTCGCGGCAGCAAAGGCCGCCGTAAAACTGTACTCATTATAAAGAATTTCGACGTGCAGCGGCAGCGTATTCGTCTCGCCCCGGATGTGGCCGGACACCACCGATACCGCCCCGAACTCGCCGATGCTCCGCGCCGTACAGAGGATCACGCCGTAAAGCAGTCCCCATTTGATATTCGGCAGCGTCACTTTCCAGAACATCTGCCACGGCTTGGCGCCGAGACTCAACGCGGCCTGTTCTTCTTCGGAGCCCTGTTCGCGCATCAGCGGAATCAGCTCCCGGGCGACGAATGGAAACGTCACAAACAGCGTCGCGATAACGATCCCGGCGGTGGAGAACACCAGGTGAATCCCGTGCGACTCCAGCCACGGCCCGAACCAGCCGTTGCGCGGCCCCAGCAGCAAAATAAAAATCAGCCCGGCGACAATCGGCGAAACCGCAAACGGCATGTCGATCAGCGAAATGAGGAACGTCCGCCCTTTGAAGCTGAACTTCGCCAGCGCCCACGCCATGATGATCCCGAACACCGTATTCAGCGGCACGACGATCGCTGTGGTCAACAGCGTCAGCCGGATTGCCGCCAGCGTGTCCGCCTCGGCGATGCTGCCGAACCAGACCTTCAGTCCTTTGCCGAAAGCCTCCTTCATGATCAGCCCGAGCGGGAGGATCAGGAACAGAATCACGATCAGGATGGCAAAAATACCGATCACGACATTGAACAGAGTCGGCGCTTCATTTACTTTTGCGAATGTCTTTGTATTGCTCATCTTATTATCCTCCCGCGTGATGGTGCCTGCGGCTGAAAAACCAGTTGATGCCGAAAATCAGCACCAGCGAAATCACCAGCATCGTAATCGCGATAGCCGTGGCTCCGGCATAATCGAACTGTTCGAGCTGGGTTACAATCAGGAGCGAGGTCACTTCCGTTTTCAGCGGCGTGTTGCCGGCGATGAAGATCACCGTCCCGTACTCCCCGAGCCCGCGGGCAAACGCCAGCGTAAACCCGGTAACCAGCGGCGGCGAAAGCGTCGGGATTACCACCTTCCGCCAGGCCGTGAACCGGGATGCGCCCAGACTCATGGCGGCGTCCTCCAGTTCATGCCCCAGGTCTTCCAGCGCAGGCTGGAGCGCCCGCACCACGAACGGCATCCCGATAAAAATCATCGCCAGCGTAATTCCGAGCGGAGTGAATGCGATCTTGACGCCGAATTTTTCCGCAATTGCTCCGACCGGCCCTTTCGGGGCGTACATGGTCGCCATGGCGATCCCGCAGATGGCGGTCGGCATGGCAAACGGCAAATCAATCAGCGCATCGATAATCCGCTTGAACGGCAAACGGATGCGTACCAGCGCGTAGGCGATCACACCTCCCAGAAACAGATTGGCAAAAGCGGCGATCAGCGCCGTTCCAAACGTGACCCGGAACGAAGCCAGAACCCGTTCCGAGGTCACAATATTCCAAAATTTCGGGATACCCCGGCAAATCCCGCTCCACAGCTTAACACCGAACGGAGCTTCGACATACTCGACCGCCGCCGGGGTCACCTCAGCTTCCTCACCATGAACGAGCGCTTTTACCCCGGCGGCCGACAAGTCGGTCCCGGCACGGGCGATCGTCCACTCATCAAGCGCCCCAATCGGCAAATATTTCAGTTCGCCGGTGACTTTTCCGTCCACCACCGGATAGTGAGGAACTTCATCAAAACCGATTGCCGCGCTGTTGATAACCAATGTACTCAACGGCAGAAGGACTATCAGCGTCAAATAAAACAGCGTCAGCCCGAGTGTCGGTCGAAAACCGGGCAGCACACTATGTTCTTTTTCAAAAAATTTCATGTTCACTCCTTTATTCCTGCTGAATAATCCTGCCGCCGCCATGCGTTTCCGCGTATTTTCTTTACTTGCTTCCCTGGTAAAGCTGGTCAAACACGCCGCCGTTGCCGAAGTGGTGCTTCTGCACGGTGATCCAGTCCGGAGCCAGATCGGTCAGCTTGATCAGTTTCGCTTCGGGCAGTTTCTTCAGGTCTTCCGGGTCCGCGTGCTGCGGGTAAATCGGACGGTAACCGTACGAAGCGATGATTTTCTGGGCGGCCGGGGAATAGAGATACTTCAAGTATTCCTCCGCCACCTGACGGGTTCCCTTCCTGTCGACGTTTTTGTCCACTACCGCAACCGGCGGTTCGCACAGGATCGACACCGGCGGCACGACGATGTCAAACGCATCCGGCCCCAGTTCCTGAATCGAGAGGATCGCTTCATTTTCCCAGGCCAGCAACACGTCACCCAGCTTCCGCTGCACGAATGTCGTGGTCGAACCGCGCGCCCCGGAATCCAGTACCGGCACATGCTGATAGAGTTCCTTCAGGTATTCACGGGCGACCTGATCGGCTTTTTTCACTTCTTCGGCATATTGAGGATCGAGAAATTTCTTGATATCCCCCAATTCGCGCTGAAGAATATAACCGTAACCGGCCAGATGATTCCAGCGGGCTCCGCCGGAAGTCTTGGGATTCGGCGTGATGACTTCGACGCCGGGTTTGACCAGGTCTTCCCAGGTGCGGATGTTTTTGGGATTGCCTTTGCGTACCAGGAATACGATTGTCGAGGTGTAAGGCGCACTGTTCGACGGCAACCGCTGCTGCCATTCTTTGTCGATCAGCTTCTTGCCGGTGAAGGTGATGGCGTCGATATCATAGCCCAGCGCCAGCGTCACCACGTCGGCCTGTACACCGTCGATCACCGCCCGGGCCTGCTTGCCGGAACCGCCATGCGACTGTTTGATAACGACATCCTGCCCGGTCTTCTCCTTCCAATATTTCTGGAATTCGGCGTTGTAAGCGCGATAGAGTTCACGGGTCGGGTCATAAGATACGTTGAGCAGTTCAACCGTATCGGCCTGGGCGAATGCGCCCCAGCCCAGGAGCAAGCCGGGAACCAGCCTGCTGAAAATTTTGTTTATAATGTTGTTCATGTTGATGTCTCCTTCATTTTAATCCCTTTTGGATGGTGTCGAGGACGAGCGTTCATCCGAGATGATCGGCAAGGGTTTCAAGCCCGATGCATTTTTCCGCCCGGCGTCGCCGGTGCGGCCTGTTTGTCGTCCTTTCCTGGTAAGTTTGATGTTGCCGTTATTCTATTTTTTGTAATCTGCAACATCGCATTCGAGGCCCCGGGATCGGCAGTTGACTGGTTTCGGCCCGGACAAGACGACTGGTTTTGCTCATGATTTCCTTGATCTTCTATCCTTCTTCTATGGGTTTCTAAAGGAAATTAAAACTGATGACCGCCGCGCGACCGTCAGGCCGCCCCGTGATCACCCGGAACAATGCTTCCTGGTGAATGCTTCCCCCCTCCGCGCCACGCCGTTCAAACCGAACCCGCCACAGCGACACTCCCACCAACGGATGCTCCAGTGTCGTTTCAAAACGTGACGACACCGGCTCCCCCAATGTCTGGCGCAATTCATTCCGCGCCTGCTCGAATTCCGGCTTGCCGAACTGCTTCCGCAGCTCTTCCGGCAGCAATTCGACAAATGCCGCGGCATCGTTGCGGACAAAAGCTTCCACCAATGCCCCGCCAATCGCCTGCTCCGCCTGAACCGCCGCCGCGTCCGGCACATTCGCAGGGCGTACTTCCGCCCGCCCCGCGCAACCGGACATCAGCACCAGAACGATAAACACACCAAGATAAGTTATATATTTGTTTTTGATCATTTCACGCATCTCCAGTTATTTTTCAAACACTAATTCGCCCAATAAACTACCACTTCAATTGTGATTCGATAAATATACAGCAATCCCTCCATATGTCAAGCAGCATAATTGAAAAAATCAACTATTTTTGTAGACTTTCAAAAAATGAAAAATACCGCTCAAAAAGAGAATAGCAGCATCAAAAAAAACAAAAGCCGATCAAAGTGATAGACTAACACAAAAAGAAACCATCCGGAACCAAAAACCACCCCACCTCCTTTATCAACCTGCAATCACACGAACAATAAGACACCCCGGGCTGTTCGTGAGGACAAAACCGTGGTGACGACCCGATGAAGCCCCGGAAACCGATCCTCCCGAACACCCCCTCCCCAAATCACATACAACCGCGCCACATCTACGGAAACAAAAAGCCCGCCGTTTGACGGGCGGGCTGAATATACGGAAATACCTGATTATTTCTTCAGGCGGCTTTCCAGCTGATTGAGCTGATCAACCAGGCCTTTCGGCATGTGACCGCCAAACGTGGCATAATATTCGCGGATACCGGGAATATCATTCAGCCATTCGCTGTTGTCAACCTTCAGCAGTTCGGCCATATCCGCAGCCGGCACATTGAGCCCGCTGACGTCGATATCTTCCGGTTTCGGCATGTAACCGATTGCGGTTTCGTTGGCGCAGACTTCGCCGTTCACGCGCTGGATGATCCACTTCAAGACGCGGCTGTTGTCGCCAAATCCAGGCCACAGGAACTTGCCGTCGGCACTCTTGCGGAACCAGTTCACATAGAAAACCTGCGGCAGCTTGCTCTTATCCTGAGCCTGTTCGCCGATCTTCAGCCAGTGTGCGAAATAATCGCCCATGTTGTAGCCGCAGAACGGCAGCATGGCGAACGGGTCGCGACGGAGCTGACCGATATTGCCGAAAGCGGCGGCGGTCATTTCGGAGGCAACGATCGATCCCATGAAGGTACCGTGTTCCCAGCTGAACGCCTGGTGCACCAGCGGAATCACGCTCGGGCGGCGTCCGCCGAACAGAATCGCGGAAATCGGCACACCGGTGGGATCTTCCCATTTTTCATCGATCACCGGGCACTGGGCGGCCGGAGCAGTGAAACGGGCGTTCGGGTGAGCGGCCGGAGTTTCGCTTTCGGGCGTCCATGGCTGATTTTTCCAGTCGATCAGCTTGGCCGGTTTATCCTTGGTCATACCTTCCCACCAGACCGTTTTCTTGTCGGGGGTCAGCGCCACGTTGGTGAAAATGCTGTTACCGGCTTCGACCGTCAGCATGGCGTTCGGGTTGGAGCTCATGGAGGTACCGGGAGCCACGCCGAAGAAACCGGCTTCCGGGTTGATGGCGTACAGACGGCCATCGGCACCGTATTTCATCCAGGCAATGTCATCGCCGACGGTTTCGACTTTCCAGCCGGGAATGGTCGGGATCAGCATGGCCAGGTTGGTTTTGCCGCAGGCGCTCGGGAAAGCGGCCGCGATGTATTTCTTTTCGCCGCTGGGCGGAGTGATGCCGAGGATCAGCATATGCTCGGCCAACCAGCCTTCGTCGCGGGCCATGGCGGAAGCGATACGCAGGGCGAAGCACTTCTTGCCAAGGAGGGCGTTGCCGCCGTAACCGGAACCGAACGACCAGATTTCACGGGTTTCCGGGAAATGCGAAATGTATTTTTCGGTGCTGCAGGGCCAGGCACTGTCAGCCTGTCCGGCCTGAAGCGGAGCGCCGACAGAGTGCAGGCAGCGAACCCAGTCGCTGTTGCCGAGAACGTCGAGAACAGCCTGTCCCATACGGGTCATAATACGCATGTTCATCACAACGTATTCGGAATCGGAGAGCTCGACACCGATCTGGGCGATATTCGAACCAAGCGGGCCCATGCTGAACGGGATCACGTACATGGTGCGCCCCTTCATACAGCCGCGATACAGCTTGGTCATGGTTTCGCGCATCTGGCTCGGTTCCATCCAGTTATTGGTGGGGCCGGCAGCGTCTTTGCTTTTGGCGCAAATGAAAGTACGGTCTTCCACGCGGGCAACGTCGGCCGGAACCGAACGGGCATAGTAGCTGTTTGCCGGGGTTTCGAGTTTAGTGAAGATGCCACCTTTGACCAGTTTATCGGCCATTGCATTGTACTCTTTTTCAGAGCCGTCGCACCAGTAAACACCTTCCGGCTGAAAGACTTCAGCCCACTCTTCGACCCACTTGACCAACTTTTCATTCTTGGTCGGGATCGCATTCAGAAAATTCACCATAATGCCTCCACATAATTGCATTGTTAGAAGTTGATTTACCGCCCGGCCGGCAGCAATATTACCTTTTCCAAAAATCTGAATACTATAGCATCCTAAAAACCGTAATTCAAGAAAAAAACGAATAAATATCGATCATTTTTCACTGAATTATCATATTTTTTCGGCGGCCAGCCTATGTGGAATCAAATGTCGAAAAAAGTTGCCGACACATATTGACAAAAATGAATGAACGCCGTATAATATACCACATGGAGCACATGGTGCATAAATTTCAGGAATTCTTTTTATGATGGATTGCCGAATCATTGCCAAACAGTATTTTGATCATATCAAAGCCGGTAACGGCATCCCGCTGTATGTACAGCTTCAGGAAGGTTTCCGAATCCTGCTGGGCGAACTGCCCGACAACTCCCTGCTTCCATCCGAACGCGAACTCGCGGACGAGCTGAAAATCAACCGCAGAACCTTGCGCAAGGCCTTGGAACCGTTTATTACCGAAAGACGCCTGCTGCGCAGCCAGCGCGGCACAGTGGTGCACCACCAGCCAAGGGCGACTGCTCCACAACAGGAAGCCCATCCGTTTACACTGGACGTGGCTTCACCGCCGGTCTTCTGGGGCAAATCCGTATTGCGCATCATGCTTTACGAATCGCTGCCGTTCCAGAAAAAGTTCTGGGAGGAAACCATCGAACTTTTCAACCGTCAGAATTCCGATATCAAGCTGGAGAGCTTTTCGGCGCCGGCGATATCCCGGGACATGACGGAATCTTATTGGCTGGAGTTCGAAAAAGAAAATTTCGACCTGGTGCATCTGCCGGTCAGTTATCGCTGGAAGGCAAACATCAGCAATTTCCTTGCTGAAATCCCGCGGGATCTCCAGGATTACACCGCTTCGCCGGAATTCGCTTCCGGTGTTTTCGGGCAAACGGCGCCGGACCTGTTGCGCTACAGCGTTCCATTCGCGTTTGCACCGCGGGTCTATTGCTGGAACCGCCGCCTCGTCGAAACCCTGGGACTGGATGTTCATCATATGAGTCTGGAAGATATTCTGGAAAAAGCAGGAAAGTTACCGGACGAAACCGCCACCATGTCCGATTTTTACGACTTGTGCCTGGACCTCGCGGTGCCTGAACGCTTTACCGTCCGGGAAATCAAGGAACAGCTCAAAATTATTCTGAAAAGGCTGCATCTCGCCTCGGCACGCAATCGTTATCGCAACAACCCGCGCGAACTTGAACGCCACCTTCAGGCGGGACAGGACAATGTATTATTGCGCTGTTTCTACACGCTGATGCTGAACGTTCATGGAAAAAACCTCGCCGATTATCTGTTCACGCCGATCCCGGTCCGACAAGGCGGCCTGCTCTGGGGCGGCTGTTCCGCGCTTGGAATCAGTCGGGAGGGGAGCCTGCATCCCGGTGTCCTGCAATTTCTCAAATTCATGCTTTCCGATGAAATTCAACGGAAAATCGCGACGGATCAGTTGATGGTTCCGGTACGCCGTTCCGAATGGTCCGTTCTCGCCGAAGTCCTGCAAATGGACCTCCGGAAATTCGCGGCAAGCCTGGAGCGGTGCCGGGAAAATCCGGCAATCCACCCGCCGCCGGTCGGGCTGGCCCTGTTGCGTTTTCAAGATATCATGGCAGGCAAAACGCCCGATGCGGAAGCGGCAAAGCTGGTTCTGAATTATTACGGGGAAATTCTTCAAACCTCAGGAGGTATATAATGGATGACAGAAAGAGTCGGGGAAGTTTTACACTCATAGAGTAACAAACATATGATGAGGCGTAATATTATATCACAAATCGTTGGGATCCTTTTATGTTTTGCCATGGGAATAACCATTCTATCAATGGGTGAAGTTATTCCTAGATGGCGAAACATGAAGGTGGTGGCATCTTGGGTGAAAACTGAAGCCGTTTTGACTAAACACACTATAAAAAAGCATCCCGAGGAAGATGCCTATAGCGTTATCAAATACAAATATCATTATCAAGGAAATGATTATACATCCGAGCAATATTCATTTGAGTATCTAAAACCGCTTTTGAGTTCTCAAAAGTATATTGAGGGTATGAAATTAGTTTGTTATGTCGATCCGAAAAATCCGTCTCAAGCGGTATTATCGACGAATATAGAACCATTTAAAAAGGCAATCGGTTTTTCTTTGATGTTTATCATTTCAGGATTTATTTTTTTAGTTTTGGTAATCTATCATTGTCTTAAATTAAAAAACCAACAGGGTGACAAAAGTCTTAGATATTATTTTGATGACCCAGTCGCCAATAAGACTGAATGGTTTCCCCTACCAAGTAAAATCGGCAGAGGTGGAGGCTTTCAGATTTATAAGTTATCTAAGGATGGCCTTTCGCGTTACTGTTATTTGCCAACCTTACGTTTTTTTCTGTTCTGTTTTATACTGCTTGCATCAGCAGTCTATTTTATAATAGACTGTCCGAAGGAAAAAATCATTCTTCCTTTGGGTGGTTTTATTGTCTTATTACTTGTATTCTGTTTTTTATTTACTTCCAAGAAGTTTGTTTTCGATAATTCAGAAAAGGCTTTTTGGTATACAAATTTCTTCGGATTTGGAAGGAGATATTCTTATACGCATTTTAAAGATATTTATGCATTGCAAATCATATATGTACTGGATTTAGGAGGCGATGGAATTGGATTTTCAGATTACCAAATTAACCTTGTACTAACAAATGGTCAGCGGATTTATCTCATATCCCAACCGACTCTCAAAAAAGCTCAGGAAGATGCTCACGTTTTATCAGATTTCATAAATGGTATACTCATTTGGGATAAGCAGGAAAAATGATGTAGATGCTCACGAAATTGCCCAGTACGGGAAAAAATGGGAAAAAAACAGCTTTCAGTATCGACGGCAAACTGCTTCGCCGTACCTGGGCGCGGGGCTTGTATACCGACTATCAATATGACATCCTTGGTCAATTAACGCAAATTGACTATTCCGATGATACCCCGGATATCACCTTTACCTACAATCGTCTCGGTCGGCCGTCCTCCGTTCAGGACGCCGCCGGAACAAGAACTTTTGCCTATAATGAAACTTTTGATTTGACAAGCGAAGCGATCAGTGGTATATATAACAAGACGCTGACGCGGACCTATACGGCCAACGGGACCAAAGGAAGAGTTCTTGATATGAGTATCGGCGGAGAGAACAACTACACTTACAGTTACGATCAGTATGGTCAATTGAATCAGATTACCACTCCCGCTGGGAATTTTAACTATAATCGCCTGGTTAATAGCAATCTCATCAGCCAGATGACTCGTCCCAATAATATCACGACTACTTGGAACCACGAAGTCAATCGTGACCTGCTGACCCAAGTCGCCAACGGCACCGTCAGCATCTTTGTCTACAGCAACGACGTCCTAGGCCGTCGCACCACCATGAGCCGCTCCGGCAGTGCCTTTACTCAAAGCGATGTGTTGTCCTACACCTACAACGACCGCAGCGAAGTCACTGGAGCAAGTTCAAACGTTGATCAAGCCTATAACTACACCTACAACTTCGATCCCATCGTGCAATGCCGAGATGTCGCTACCGAGCAGACGTACTTCTATCAAACCGACGCCAACAAAAACATTACCGAGCTGACTGATAACGCCGGAGCGGTCATGGCGCATTACGAGTATGACCCTTTCGGCAACCAGACCAAAATCGCTGGAGTATATGCGGAAACCAACCCCTTCCGTTTCTCCAGCGAGTACCACGACCCCGAAACACAGTTAGTTTACTACAACTACCGTTATTATTCTCCCGACCAGGGACGCTGGCTTTCTCGTGATCCAATCGGAGAACAAGGAGGGAATAATTTATTGTTGTTTACATCAAATAATCCAATTAAATATTACGATATATGGGGATTATATTGGATATTTATAGATTGGGCAAAAATAACGATTTGTTACCAAGACCCGATAACGTGCAAGACAATCTGTGAAGATATATGGTTTGCGGATGGCGATAAATTCAAAGAATTCTTAGAAAAAGCAGAAGCAGAAGGATACAAGATTTCTGAAATATCAATAAAAGGACACGGTTCTCCTGATGGGCAGTCGCTTGGTTCTGGTACAAATTTGGTTAGCAATTCAGTTTCAGTATCAGTAACGACAAAAGACGGGAATGTTCATGATATCACTAGTACACGCCGTGTGCAAGTTTTTTTGATAAAATTTGAATAAAAGTTGAAAAGGAGCATG
>ENA-UOOK01002312-UOOK01002312.1-fermentation-metagenome-genome-assembly--contig:-NODE-2312-length-23683-cov-8.799602_pt1 | contig 23683 bp, 17 predicted proteins | sample MGYA00245777_ERZ724023 | MGnify/ENA primary metagenome ERZ724023 (study PRJEB28704, sample SAMN03018312) | fermentation metagenome | biome: anthropogenic terrestrial biome; feature: soil; material...
GGATATCATTTGTCGAAATCATACGATAGACTTTGTTAGGGGTGTGAACAGTAACACCGCGCTCTTACCCCATTGCTCCCCAAAGATAAATCATTTGAAATTTCAGGTACAGAATGTTATAATTTGTATCATTAGAAGGCCTAATTTGTAAGGAGAACTATCGTATGAAAAGTGTATTAGAAATCAATCTTATGGAAAAAGAAAAGCTGGCTGATATAGGCAAAGCATTATCTTCTCCCATACGACTAGATATTTTATATTATCTGGCAGAAAAGCCGGCAATCATATCGGATGTTGCTAAATATTTTAATATTCCGGCCTCCAGTGCCGCATTGCATATCAAAACTTTGGAAAACGCCGGATTAATCTTTGTTCAGCCTATTCCCGGTTCCAAAGGATCGCAGAAGCTCTGCGGTGTTTTAGTGTCGCGGGTTGATATCGATTTGTTTCATACCATTATATCCGGCAAAAATCAAATGCTATACCAAGAAAATATTCCAATCGGCAGCTACTTTAATTATGATGTATATCCGCCCTGCGGTATCGTTTCAGAAACCAGCTATTTGGGAGCCGAAGACAGTCTAAGCGGATTTTTCTGCCCGGACCGCTTTAAGGCGCAGCTGATCTGGCTATCAAAGGGCTTTCTTGAATATCGGTTTTCGAACAATGTAATAAAAACGCACACCGTGAATAAGGTTCAGTTCACCTTTGAAATATGCTCGGAAGCCTTAGGATATAACAATAACTGGAGATCCGATGTGAGCCTATGGATCAACGGAATAGAAGTTGGTATCATTGAATGCCCCGGCGATTATGGCGGTAGAAGGGGGAGATTGAATCCAGAATGGTGGAGCGAATCCTCCACGCAATACGGCGATTTGAGAAAGATATGGATTACAGACAACGGATGCTACATTGATGAGATAAAGGTATCGGATCACACCATAAAATCGTTGCAATTAGATACTCTGAACTATATTTCTTTTAAAATAGGAGTTAAACCGGATGCCAGATATGTGGGCGGCTTCAATCTCTTCGGTGAGAAATTCGGAGATTATTCCCAGAATATAATCATGGAAATATATAATGAACGGGCAGATCATTGCTCCGAACCCGGCGAGGAGACCCCTCCTGTTTCGAACTGATATACAAAGAATAAGGGTTAAAATTTTGCCGTCGTAACCCACCAGCCCAAACAAACGGGTTACGACGGCAAAATTTCGATCGGGATTTATAAATATCATCCTTAGAATACTTTTATTCCTTCGATAAAATAATTGTTGTGATGGACTGCTTATTAATATCAATCACACTTCCCTGATTATATACCTCATTCCTGATACAACGCAAATCATACTCTTCTGAGGTTTCATATATCCGCATATTCGTATATTCTAATCCATTTTGATTGTCAAGCACAACTTTCCTGTTCTCATTCCCTTCGTTTATCAAGACAAGAACAAGCTCCTCCCCACCGTTATCATTGGTACCAACAAAAGCAACCGGTCTAAAAGCATCCGCCTCTTCACTGCTTCCGGATACAGCAATCCTCTGATATCCCGGGCGAATAAACCTTGAATAATTCCCGTAGCCCCATAAACGTTTTATCGGATTTAAGGTTTTCTGCTCTTCATTTATATAGATCAATCCATCCCGATACCCTCCCGGTGCTACACCGACCCAATTCTGCCAGGATACCACATCCAACACGGTAAGGTCCTCGACCAGCACCTCTGCAAGATGAAATGCTGAGTCCATAGTGACATCAGAACCGTTCACCATCTCACACCATTCACTCATGCGAAGCTTCACATTCGGAAAATTGGCATCGATCCAACGCTTGTATGCTGCTTTGGAGGCCGTATCCGACCAGTAGGAATGATTATCAATGGTATCAAAATGACTGTTTAAAACAGTATCATTCAGAATTGCACTGGTATAAGCAACCGCATCTTCTTTCCATTCGCCGCTTTCCGGTCCGGACAAGGACACTCCGCTAAGCGCAGGCCTGCTCTCCAACTCTTCTAAGAAGGCACGGTATACTTTAGCAATTTTCGAGGGTTCATAATGGCAGCCTTCCTGGCCTTCGAACCAATCCCATTGCGGCTCATTAATTGGCGAAATAAATTTAACCGGAACTCCTTCTCCTACAAAATGCTCAGCAACATCCATGACATAAACAGCAAAATCATCGTAATTCTCCGGCAGGATATTCTTCTTTTCACCCGCACTTACCTGCGCCATTCCATTGATGGTGAGCCGCTCCGGCGGACTGTTCGAGAACAAGACAACCTCCTGAACTCCAAGTTCAACCGCTTTTTTCATAAACCATACCGCATTGTCGTCCTTATTCCAATCATATACACCCGGTGCTGTTTCAAAGCTCTCCGCGCGGCGGTGCGTGTCCCAATAGGTTCCCCTTTTGCTGTCTGCAGAACCGGCGCCGACATTATAACGGTAGCAGGTAAGACCAATTCCATACTCTTTATCAAACAGCAGCATTGCGATCTCATCCCGTACCGAGCGCCCGGTATCCTTATATTCCTTATCCCAGCCGCCGACATATTGGGACCACCAGCAGCCGCTGGTTCCAAAGCTTTCGATGATCTGATATTGCACAGACGGATTGAAAGTAAATGCTATTGTATCTTCTCTCTGATTCATAATATTCTCCTTGCTATTATCATGATAAGAGCATCCCATAAGCAGTGCACCCAGGCAGATTATTGCAGCACACATCCTTTTCATCATACAATTCTCCATTCTCTAAAAAATACGGTGAATTCGGCATCCGTTTCTTTATCCTACCAACCCTGAATTTTCAAGATTCTCTACCAGCCATTTCTGTGCTCCGAAATACACAATAAGTAAAGGAATCAGGAAAATTAAAATTGCCGCTTGCTTAATTGCATCAAAAGCAAAATCATTTGCTAACGGTATATCAAACCATACCTTAACTGCATTTAAAACAAATTGCTTATTGGCCGGAGTAAAGGTTTTATTCAAAATAGAGCTTAGGTATGGTCCATCTTTATTAAAGTAACTGGTATAATAGGTATCTCCGTAATTCCATACAAAGGATAAAACCGCAACGGTTGAAATCGCAGGTGTCGCATTAGGAATCATGATCTTAAAATAGGTTTTATGGAAACCACAGCCATCAATCAGTGCTGCTTCTTCCAGTTCATTCGGAATATTCTTAAAAAACTGACTAAAAATGAAGATGAATAGGCTTTGCTGAACACCAAAACCAAAAACTGCAAGCAAAACTAAGGTTATCGGTTTATTAATCAAGTTAACTTCTCCTGCCACAGTGAACAGCTTTAATAATCCAAATGCATTAAAATGTGTAAAATATATGTACTGTGCCAGCAGCAAGGACTGCCTCGGAATTAAGAACACCAGGATAACTAAAAAGAAAACGATACGGTGTCCAAAGAATTTAACCCTTGCCAGAGCATACCCTGCCATCGCTGAGAAGAACACCTGAATGGCCATGATTCCTGCTGCATACAGAACCGATTTCACCATGGTCATGATTCCCTCAGGCATACTAAATCTTATTGCAGCCTTAAAACTGACTACAGAAAAGTTCAAAGGCAGCCATATAACATTCGGATTCCCCAGATCTTCTATGCTTGAGAAAACGGAAGGGATCAGCTGGATAATCGGATACAATATTGTAAAGCACAAACCAACAATTATACAGAATAAGAAAATCGACCGGATTACCTTTTGTACTTTCTTCTTGAATAAATATACTGCCAATCCCGGAGAATGGCTTTGGGGCTTATTTTTCATACCTTTTTACCACCTTTCTCAATGCCAGCATAACAATGCCAAGTACCAGAAGTACATTTAATATATAAACCACGGATAGGGCGGATCCGGTTCCAATCTTACTTTGCTCAAAGGCAAAACTATAAGCTTCTTGGGCAATCGGAGATTTCAGAAACAGATCTACAATCGTATATATCGTTACAAATAAGGTAATGTGAATAATCGAAGGTATGGTTACTTTCCAAAAGGTCTCATAGGTTGTCGCGCCTTCAATCTTAGCCACTTCATACAAGCTTGGACTGATTGACTGCAAGCCAGCCAGATAGATCAAGGTTTGTACCCCGGATTGCGATAATACATCAAATATTTTATCAACATAGGATATCAAAGGCAGTAGAATGCGCCTTGGTATATCGGTATAGTGCATCAGAAGAACACTGATATAACTTTCACTGAATAACCCGGTACTCTCCTTTGCCCATTCACCTCCGGTTGTGATTGCCAGCATGTTCGTTACTACCTCAATTCCGAAGATAATCGGAAGAAAGTAAATCACTCTGACGATACCACGCCCTTTGAATTTTAGGTTGGCAAGCAAGGCCATAAATAAGCTGAAAATAACAATCAATGGCACATTGGTTAAAATCATAATATTCTGATCTGCGAAAAGACGCAGCATCGGCTGAGCCTCTGTGGTCACCTCATTGGTAAATAGATCAATGTAATTTTGAATGCCGTTAAATGCAAACTTCATACCGCCCGCATCATTCACACTGACCTTGTTAAAGGAGTATATCACTGTATTAAATAGCGGTATCGCAAAGCATAGAAAGAAACCAATCAGAAACGGCAAAACATATAGGAAACCATTTAGCTTTCTTCTTGTTTTATATTTAAGCTGAAACTTACTTCTCATCTTAACCTCCATCCTGCCGTCAGGCAGCTTATATACTTTCAACCCCCTCTATTCCTGTATCATCAGATATCCAAGAGAAGGTATCTCTTTACCATCCACTACTACAGAATGCAGATTATAGTTCGTAATTACGGACACTCCCGAAGCATATTCTGTACAAAACACATTCTCCTGCAAGATCGTGTGATTCGTTATCTCCATTCTTCCTATCTTATCCCAGACATCTTTACATTCTGTATAAACCTGATGAATACTATCCTTCTGCTTCTCGTATTCCGTAGCATAATAATAGGCATAGGGTGTATCCTGCAGGATATCATCACTCTTGGCACTCAGGGTAAATTTGGGATATATCCCCAGTTCAACCGATTGAAGTACATAGTAAGTGTAATTATAACTAGACATATTCACATTCTTGGTCGTCTCCTGGATCAGGCCATTCAAGACAAGCTGGCGAAATGGTATCGTGGTATATATCGTTGCATAATTGCTGCTTTCCCTGGAGATATCCTCTGCATAGGAGCCGTATTGTACATTTTTCATCATCGGATTATAAAGAGATAATTCTTTGCTTTCTGCAAGTTTTTTCAGATTCTCATCCACAATCTGACCCGCCTGGTAAACAGAGATTGTCTTTCTAAATCGGTAATCCGCAAAATTGTAATGCGCAAGATCCGCTATGGACAGCTTGTCATAATCCTTTGATGCTGCCAGAAATTTTTCTACAACCCCATTCATATAACGAGGGGACAGAAGGTAGAAATAATTTGTATCAAAGCCAATATATCCGTTAAGCACTCCCAGGGAAGGAAGGTAACGGTACAAAGCCGCCGGAGAATTGGAATAATCATAAATTGCATGGTATCTTGCTGAGAAACCATTCCCCTTATCATATACCTTCGCCAGCGATGCCTCGAAGAACAGATCCATGTTTTTTTCCTTGACCAGCTCTTCTAATTTTAACAGCTCCTTCTTTGTACCATTGGCAGCTGTCAGATCGGCCTTTGTATTTAATTTGTTTTCATAACCGCCATTGAAGAAACCGGAATACTGTACTGCAAGATTTTTATCCCCCAGATCATTAATAATTTCTGCCAGTTCTTCATAAGTCGTCATGGAATAATATGCGTCATATGGTATTCCAAGAAAACGTTTTGTCAGTGATATGGTTCCTAGAAAATCCAGATAAAGCTTCAGCTTATCCGGATAGGAAGCTTCCTTGATCCCCCATTCCCTCATCAGGTAATTCCGATAGGCTACTGCCATATCAAAATAGGTGACCCGGTCCGGAAAAAGCTGATACCGGATCGTATAATCCACATCTAAAAAACCAGAATCTGCAAGATAGGAAGCCTGGTTATCGCTGTATGGACCATATACCTTAACCTTACTATACTGGGTCACATCAAAGGATGCGAATGCTTTATTAATGGCCGAAGGACTATCCTTGCTTGTAGAAGCAAGTTTTACATTGATATAGGATGTCTCAGCGCCTTTTTCGATAATTCCCAGAAAACCATGCGTTGAATTCTGATACTCTCCATAGGTCATTCCGAACACCGGCATCATCAATTCTTCCTCGTATTTAGGTGCAAAATAATAATCAGATAAAAAGTCATTGTTATAGACCGGCCTGATATAATCCGAAACAGCAGAATTCGCCGTATTAAACTTAAAGAGTGCACCGGCACCGTCCGGTACAAGGATATAACCATCGGCATAATCCGTCGCGCTTACCGCTCCAAAATTAGGCATTACTTTTATGTTCTGAATGGTGTAATAGCTGTTACTGCTTACCATTTCCTGCGTAGGAACCCTTAGGATAAAATCATCGTTATCCAGAACAGCCTCCACAACAATCGTAAACTGCGCCGGTTCCGCAAAAGATACGCTAAGTCCCATCTCCTCGCTATCAGCAATCAGCATTTGTCTTGTGTAACCAAGAAGCTCCGCAAGCTTTATGAGCTGTTTTACCGCGCTTCTCGGGGGAGTTCCATTATAGGAAACCGCATAGCAGTCCTCTGTTATACTCTTTTTATAGAGTAATTTCAGTGTCATTCTATATTTATCCCCGGTCGCTTTATCGATTTTTCCAGAATCAACGAGTGACTGCATTCCTCCAAGAAAAAAATTTTCAAACCGATCCAAAGACATCTTCTGGGGATAATATTCATAGAAGCGTTCCGACTCTCCCTCATTCACATCCATAGTAATTCGAATGCCATGATCAATCTGACGGATCGTATAGCTTCCAAGCTGCGTGCAATAGGTGTAGGTATCCCATTCATAAAGATTATTATCTTTACCGAGATAAGAAACTGTCAGCAAGGCAAGATCCGACGCCCGTTCTGACTCCGGAACGGCAGAACTCCAAACCCTGCCGGTATTCTTATCCTCCACTTTTAAGATCATATCCGCACTGTTGATATACAGACGCCTGCTGCCGCTTTCTGCCGCCAGTACCTCTCCCGCATCATGGGCAATCTCTTTCCCTGCTGCCGACAGCCCTTGATATTCTATCTCCGGTAACGGACTCGCTTTCACCAAAAGGATCGGTATAAAATGTATTAATATTGGTATAATGCATAAACCAAGGATGGTCACTGTTAATTTTCCAATGAAATGCTTATGATATATCTTTTTTAGCTTATCGATTACAGGTTTCCATCGGTCAAATATTCTAATAAATATCTTCATGCTTTCTCCCTTCTACCATTCCACCGGCACAATCTTCCAAAAGGCAGATACTTTCTCCCGGCAGGAAACAGACCATCAATGGATTCTTCTTATCATTTCCTGTGCTACGGAAGATATGAAATAATACATGCGCTCTAGCAAAGAGAAGAACAGGATGCCCAAAAACACGATAATAAAAGCAGCTACAGCTGTCGCCAGAAGCGTCCTGATATTAACCGCAAAAGAATATTCATGTATAATACAGAGACCGGCCAGAAGAACAAAGACAAACCATGCTGCTCCGATGCCCTGTATTGATTTCAATATGATTACCTCTTCCTTGATGATAAAGTTACTTGCAAATACCGTGAATGCATTGATGAGCACCATCGGAAGAAGGGAATAGCATGATACGATGTAAATATCTCTCATATTTCCTTTTCCGTTAAACAGTGTCGTTACCGTCCAATTGCTTACTGTAAACAGAATAATAAGGGATAGGGCCGATATGAAAATCGAGACACTGTTCATCTCAAAGATAGCATTAAAATTCATAATAAAACCGGTATATTGATAAGAAATACATTTTATGATTCCATATAGTATCAATATAATTGTTGCGATTAAGGTACTGCCTTTCTTTCTGTATTTGATTTCATAGAAGCCATCAAAAGGATGAAATAAGGCATATCTGAGGTAATACATTTTTTCTTTCACGATCTCACTCTGCATGATATCCGCCCTCCTTTTTATGATATCTGACTTCGGAGATTATAATAGATGTAATGAAGATAAGAAAAATTGCAGCTACAATGCCAAAATGCTTCTGTAATACTTCTCCACGGTATCCGTTATAGGCCTTTGAATAGAAAGTACGGTTATTACCAAGCTTAAAATAGTACATTGCCTTTTTATACTCGTCTTTCATTAAATAGTTCTTACCGATGCCTACATATGCAATCTCATAGTTCGCATTCATTTTGAGGATATCCTGAAAAAGTGCGAGAGCATCGTCCCATTGCCCATAGTAATATTTCTCACTGGCCTGGAGTGCAGCTGCACCAAAATCCGTAGGTTTCAGAATATAGGCACATTTAAGAATGCTGTCCGTAACCACCAGATGGTCGCCAAGCCATGCGATACCGGACGGCATCCGGAAGGATTCCTTCGTATCACCAAGAGAACCAAAGGCGTTCAAGAGCTCACCGTCAAAATCATATAAAAATATCCGGCCTTTTAATTTATCAATTACAGCATAGGTACCGTAATCGGTAACCGCGATATCTACAAACTGACTTTTATCTGTTCTGTGTCTTATGTGAATATCACCGGTAACAAGGGTATTACCTTCTTCACGAAGCACATTCTTACCTCCGGAATTCAAACGAAATACCATATGCTCTGCCGCAGCATCATAGGTTACTGCATAGACAAAGCCTTCCGAATCAATTGCAACATTATTAAAGGCAGGTGCAAAGGTTTTCTTCATCTGCTCCTTCTGTTTATCCGTGGAAATAGTTTTCCAGAAGTAATCAAGAAAGTTAATAGCAGGGGAATTAACCCCGAAATATCTTGAGAAGGTACCATCCGGATTCAGCTCAAGGATGCCCTCATAACTGGACTGAACTACCACATAGATGCGGCCTGCATTGTCTACAACAAGCTTCGATGGCTTAAATTCGGAAACGCCGGCCATATTCTCCGGTTTTTCTATCACTCTTTTCATGGTATAGTTAGTTCCGTCAAGAACAACTATTTTACATGCTCCGGTATTCGCAATATATAATTCGTTATTTTTCTCCTGAAAGAACACACCTTCCGGGGCATTTAATACCAACTGCGCACCGGTTTTATCAATCACGATCTTATCCCTGGAATCCCGAATTACTTTCAGGGATTTTATAAAATTCCCGTCCCGGTCAACGATATCTACTCTGTTCTCCAGCGTATCCACAAGGAAGATACGTCCATCCTTGCTGGTGCAGACATCATTCATCCCCTGAACCTTTATCCCCTCCATATTGTCTTCACTAATTACTCTGTCCACCTGAAAGGCAGCGGGACTTTCTACCGCATTCTTCCACCAGTCATATGTGTAACCATCGAAGGCATAACTGGTTCCATCTGCTTCCTCTGCCAAAGCTATCACAGGAGCAGAAGCAAACATAAATACCAGTAAAATAAGTAATATCTTTTTCTTCATTGCTCCTCCTAACCCTTCACACCGGAAGTTGCCATCGTTTCAATGACTTTACTTTGAGAGAATATAAATACAGTGACAGGAACCATCAGCATGATTAGCGAGATCGCCGAAGATACACCGGTTCTGGAGATACCTCCGCTCACCATCTGCTGCAATACATAGGTGACAGGCTTCAGCTCTTCTGTGTAAATAAATACACCGCCGGTAGTACCCCACATCTGCTGGAAGGATAGGATGATAAGCGTAATCCATGCCGGCTTGCAAAGCGGCATAACAACGCTCCAATAGGTCTTAAATTCACCGGCACCGTCTATCTTAGCTGCTTCCAGCATCTCATCGGGGATCTGTACCATAAAATTCTTCATTAAGTACAAACCCAGGGTGGAGCCTACCGCCGGCAAGATAACGGCCCAATAAGTGTCAACCAGAGCAAGCTTACTCATGATGAGGTAGTTCGGAATCGCTGTTACCGACGTATTGAACATCAGAGCATACACGATGATATTACTCATCAGCTTCGAACCGGGAAAGGTATATTTCGCAAGTGGAAAAGCTGCCATGGAACCAAGAAGTACGGTTCCAAGAGTACCAAGACAGGTTATCATACCAGTGTTAAATATGTATCTGGACAAAGGTACCTGAAAACTTTCCACGATCGTTGCCAGGTCAAAAAAATTATTCAGAGTTGGGTTTTCCACAGACATTTTCGGAGGAATGATAAATATCTCACTCAACGGCTTAAAAGCGTTTACCACCGTAAATATAAGCGGAAAGAGACTAAATAATCCGAAGAAAGCGAGGACCAAGGTCAAACCGATATCTCCCAGAAGGCTCCGGTTTCTTCTTCTTATTTTTCTTGCTCTTAATTTTGATGCAAGAAATCGACAGAATTTTCTCATTTTATTACCAAGCCTTTCACTAACCTAATTTACGAAGTAATTTTTGAACAATAATATTACATAGCAGCATGATGAAGAAGAGTACAACCGCAATCGTACAAGCATACCCCAGCTCATACCGGATATTACCATAGTCATGAAGATGTGTCAGAATGGTGTGTCCCGCATAGTTTGCCGAAGGAAAGCCTGCCAAATCTATGGAAAGCTGCGAAACGGAGAGAGAGCTTGTGATCTGCATCACAGCGCCAAACATAAGCTGTGGCTTCATAGAGGGCAGGGTGATATACCATAATTCCTGCCATCGGTTCTTTACACCTTCTACCGCCGCAGCTTCGTACCAGGACTTATCTACATTCTGAAGTCCTGCAATGAACGCAAGAAAGCTCACACCAAGACTCAGCCAGAGCTGCACAATAATTAGAATCGGCATAATATAGTCCGCTGTTTCAAACCACAATATACGGCTCTTTATAAATCCCAGCTTCAAAAGCCAGGCATTTGCCCAGCCGTAGGTATCCGAGGAAAATATCAGTTTCCATATCATATATGCATTACCCGAGATGGACGGAGCATAAAAAACCAGGGTAATAATTGATCTTGGAATCGGCGGTAATTCATTAATCAGCCACGCAAATAAGAAACACATAATGTAGCTGATCGGTCCGGTAATCAGTGCAAAAAGCAAGGTGTTCTTTACGGCTATCAGGAATACATCATCCCGGACCAACAGGTTGATATAATTGGTAAGTCCGTTAAAATGGGGCGCTTCCACCATATTAAAGGATGTAAAGCTTAATACGATCGACACAACGATAGGGATCAGGGTAAACACAAGGAAGATAATTGCAAATGGAGCAATCATTAAATATTTGGATTTATGCCGTTTCCATGTCAGTGCCAGCGGTTCTTTGTTTTTCTTCAAGGAAAGTACCTCCTTCCAAAATATAAAGTACACATTCAATGCCTCGGGCTGCTTATTGTACCGCCGATAGATGGAATTCCTTCCGCTTATTGGTGAGCTCTTTATCAATTTCCTTAAGATTTAGATATAAGGTTTCTCGCGGGTTCGCTCCCTCGGCCACAACATTGTTAAATGCGTACAATACCATTCGTGTCATCATGTAATTTCCGGGTACCGCCGGTATACCGATGGAATGCTCCATCTGGGTCAAGATCTGCTCCAGTTCCGTATTACTCCAGGGTAATTGTTCGATTACGCCGGGATCCGCCGCTGCATAACGTGCCGAGGTTCCCATAACGGATTCCACCGTATTGGCATATTTTAACTGTGTATCCGTGCTCGTCCACCACTTTATAAATTCCCAAGTCTGTTTCTGTTTCTTAGAAGTCTGCAGCATAGCACTGTTCACTGTTTCTATAACATAGGTATTATTGATTGTGCCATCCTCATTTTCATATCCCGGCAGCGGATGAAAGGACCATAAGCCCTTAATTTCCGGAGCAAATACCTCCAAAGTGCAGTAGGTTGTATATTTGACTACACCAATCGGCATCTCCCCCGTACGAAAGCGGGTCGAAAAGTCAACATTCGGATTAAATCCGTAATTAGTAAAGAAGTCCGTATAGGTCTTAAATGCCTCCATCGCATACTCGGTTCCAAGATCGCAGGCGATACCGTAGTCGTCTTCTTCTCCCTGATACAGATTTCCGCCAAACTGATAAACCATGGAGGGATAGAAATTTGGCGCTCCCTGCGCATTCGGTAAAAAGAATTCATAATTATTCTTCTTCAAAATTGGCAGAATCTCTTTAACCTCTTCCCATGTTCTCGGCGTTTCTGCACCGATCTCCTTAAGAATATCATTTCTCGTAAACAGCATCATAAAATCCGCCTGCTCCGGAATCCCATATACCCCGCCGAGATAGGAGGCTGCATCTATCTCACTCTGATAATATCTGCCGGCTGCTTCCGAAAAACCATCCAATTTGGATAAGTCCACGACAGCACCCCGCATTGCAAAATCCTGAAGGGTCGCCTGCGAAAGTCCGATTACCGCATCCGGGCTGTTGCCTGCCAGTGCCGCTCTTAGTACAACATCTACCGGTATCAGCTGCAGTTCCACATGGATTCCTGATTCCGGAGCGAATTTCTCCTCGATCAGATTCTGGATAATCTGCGCTTGCTCCCGTCCGATGGACTGGGTATTTGCTGCGGTTCCCGCATTAACCATCCATACCTTGATCGTATTATCCGAGGGGGCAGCCGTGTCTTCACTCACCCGACTTGTTTTCACAAAGAAGGAAGCAAAAAAGCGGATCGCTCCATAATAAAAACTTTCGAAAAATGTATTCTGAGCCCTTTTAAGATCGGCATTCGGAGCAGATACGATAAAGCTGTCCAGCTCCAGAGGCATCTCAGAAATGTTGACCAGCCAGGTTCCTAATGCGGAAATATTCTCCTTTAGCTGCGCAATCTCATCCGCTACATCCTCCGGATTCCTGGATAGTCCTTCGGCTTCTACTGCCATCTTCTCCAGAAGACTGGTATTTTCACCTTTTTCACCGGTGATCGCTACCAATTCATCTACAATCTTGTTCAGCCTTTCGCTTTCTGCTGCCATTACCGTTGCAAAATCCGGAATTTTCTTTGTAATCTGATAATCAATAAACTTATCCGGTGTCTGTCCTGTAATCTGGGTTACCTTAAGGTACATCTGATTCAGCTGGACCATGCTTTCTTCCACATCATTGATAATGGTGCCGAAATCGCCCATAACACATTCCAGGGAAATTGTATTGATACCTTCCCTCAGATAAAAAAGATACGGTGTTCCGTTGCTATCTGCTACGGTATAATTTGCCATGTTACTGCTGTATGCAAAATTGATTGCATTCATCTCGGAATACGGTATTGCTCCATTTATGTATAATCTTCTGACAGAGGTTACCCCCCGCTTCAGACTCTGCCTTCCCTTAAAGGTTATTTCATAAAGTCCCTCCTTCGGCACGGCAATATCCCAGGATATCGCATTGCCCGGTTCCTTCCAGTTATTTGCACCAATGGTGTTGTACTTAATTTTATATGGATGGTATGGATATAACAAAGAATCAGAATAATTCTTTTGAATATTGATAGAAGATGAATTCTTCTCAACGTATACCGTGCCGCCTTCCGCACGCTCTGCCTGGCAGATGATATCTTTATCATCATAAACCGGATATTTGCTTTTCAAATCATTAATAACCAGATTATAGTCTGCAGCCTTCCCTGCTTTCTTAAAGATGATGCTTGTATACGTAATTGGCTCCTTAATCACTTCGAAGGAAATCGTATTCTTACCCTTTTCCAAGTAAAATGCAAAGGGCTCTCCTATACGTCTTTGATAATCTTCCACAAAAACCTTTGTCTCTTTGTATACTTCATCCGTGTTCGGTCTTATTTCATTGCCATTTTTGCTTGCTATTGTCTGATCCGCCCAGTAACGCTTGAATATGATCTGTTCCAGGCCGTCATAGGAGATTTCGCCGTTCACCAGGATACGCCGTTGAATATCTGAGGTAGTTCCCGGCTGTGCAATATAGCCGATCTCTAAATTATAAAAGCCTTCCTTCGGGACATCAAAGGTCCAGGTGATTGAACCGGAATCTCCGGTAGCTACCCCAAGGTCCGTCACCTTGGCTGACATTGCATCCGCAACCGTATAATTGATAAGATCTACGTTTATCTCTGCATCCTCGATAATCCCGTTATAGCCATTTTGCTCAAGATATTCCCGGTAGGAAGTGTCGTAAACAACAGTATTGGAAGCCGGAACCGCATATATTTCACCAGAAGCATCCTTATTTTTATGAATTACAGCAATCACAGCAAGGATAATTATTAGAACTGTTACTATGATCAGAGATTTCTTAAATTTCATACGGATACCTGCGCCTTTCCAGATAAAATTAATAAAGGTGAATCACTGTGTTACATAATGGTATAAATTGGGTTGCCATAAATTGTTTCTATATGATCAATACGAAAATTAGATGTACTGCCATGATATAGACAATTTACAGCAACCCGGGTTATTTGCATAATTCAATGTTCGATAGGACTGTTATAAGTTACCCCCAGTTAATGGTAAGTCCTCGATTATTCATCCGCTGCTGCAACGGTTACCTTCAATGTAACATTGCTGCTGTTGCCGGCAAAGTCGGTTACTGTAATGACCACATCGTACTCATCCGGTGTTGATGTATCAAGGCTGGAGATATCCGCAGTAATATTCGCGGATACATCAAGACCGTCCGCATCAACTGCACTTGCAATAAAATCACCTTTCCAGGCAATTGCAGATGCATCCTCATCCATCTTGATGGTACGGTATCCATCCACCGGTGTAACCGTAGGAGCTGTCTTGTTATCCGGGTTATAAATAACAATGGTTGCATTCATGCTCGCTTCATTGCCTGATTTATCCGCTTCCTTCACCTTCAAGCCGTCACTATAGGATCCAACCTTAGTAAAGTCGGTTGCGGAATAATCATAAGCTGCGGCAGTAGCATCAAGAGTACCGTCTACAGCATCTACAATCGATATATAATCGGAGAATGCAATTGTTGACGGATCTGTTCCTGCAGGGAATACCAGGGGATCCGTAACAGAAATATTAGGTGCAATGTTATCTCTGATTTCATCACTGGATAAAATCGTTTCCATCTTTGAAGCCAGATCCGTAAATAGATTCTTATTCGCTGCGATTGATACCTCATAGGATGCATAACCATCGATACCATATAGGGATTTACCAAAAATATCATCCCAGATCCCTCTATAACCAAGCAGGTCAGAATAATCGTTAGGAATTGTCTGGTTAGCAACATACTGGAAAGCGCTTAACAGATCATCGCCGTATTTCTCATTGAAGATATCAAAGCCAAAACCGGCAGCCTGATCTGTTGCAGCACTGTCCTTATATGCACTTATGCTGTCCACACCGCCTAAGGTCTTGTAGTATGTGCTATAGTATACTTTTAAAAATTCAAGCGCAAGTTTTGTTGTCTCGGCATCAACCCCCTTAAGGATACCGATACTGTCACCAACCGTTAATACCTGACGGTAATTCGGATCATCCGCAGACATATCATCCGGTCTCGGCCAGGGAATGATGCCGACCGATTCCCCACGTTCCGCTGCGGCAGAGGATGTTCCGCCGATCCACCAGTCAGGACAATCTGTAAATACCGTACCGCCATTTTGGAAGTCACTTGCCCCCTGGCACCATTTCGGTGTATACCCATCATCATATAGACCGCAGTCTGTCATAACACCTGCATCCATAAGTTCTTTGATAAAGGAAGTTCCCTTCAGAGCAGCTGCAGAATCAGCCTTAACGCCGTCTGCACCATAGATGCTGCCTCCTGCTGCAAACATAGCAGAAAGACCGGCAAAACGATGATCCGTCTCATATGCCTGAACCGTTTTAAACTCACAAGCATCCGGAGCTGCTGTATTGGCATAATAGGTTTTAATTTTAGATATGTAATCCTTGAATGTGCTCCAAGTCCAATTGCCTTCCTTAAATAAGGTGGTAGGATAAATCGTATTACCGTCTGCATCCTTGAGTGAGTCAACTTTCTCGATCATGGTAGCATTATAAATCAAGGGCCATCTTGGAATAAAGGCCTGCTTCGATGTTAAGAAATAATTGTGTCCATACATTTTGTCATAAAGCATCCAGGAATATTCCGAATCAGAAAACATATCTTCATAATCATCCAAAGGCTGTAAAATATTCTGCGATAATACTGTGTTTTCAGAACCTCCCCATAAGATCGCGATGTCGCAAACCGGGTTATTCGCTAATACGCTGGTAATTAATTCACTGCGCGTATCTGTTGCATATTGAATAAATTCAACTTCAACGTTCAATTGGTCCTTTGCCGCCTGAAGAGCCGCCAGAGAGGCCTGCCTTGTGGCTTCATCCAAGGTATACTCACCGGTTGTCGGATCCTTATAATTAGGATCTAATCCTGCCACCCAGTGTGTACCCCAACGCAAGACTTTTACTTCTCCCAACGAAGCATCCGTATCATTCGTATCTCCCGCTTCATCCGGAGCAGTTGTTACCGTCTCTGCTCCTACAGGTGTTTCATCCGGTTTCTTTTTCGAACAGCCGGAGATTGCTGCGATCAGCATGGAAAGAACAACCGTTATCATTGTTATTCTCATTCGCTTTTCTTTCATCATAAACCTTCCTCCTCCTTTAATTTGGTAATGTCAAATCTGACACCCCTGTTTCTGCTTAATACCTTATATCCTCAAAGGCTATGATTGCCTTTATAAAGACAACAATAACCCTCTGGTTCCCTGTTCTGCGCATTATGAAGTTTATGAATGCCACGCAGGCACAAATTCTGCGAGCAAATTCAATGAAGATTCTTTCTGAATGGATTTAGATACTATGACGCTTAAAGATTGGTATAACGTTGATTTATTACACATAACCGTAGATATTTATAACTGGACTCAAAATGTTTTAGTTATAATTACAATATTATTAATAATGTAACCCGTTTCATATAGCATATAATAACATAGCCTTTATACAATGTCAATAATTATTTAAATATGTGCTTGATATTAGTGTCATAAGGTTACTGTTCACACCCCTAACAAAAAGTCTATCCTATGATTTCGTCAAATGTATCCAATTCGGGGACGCTTTCGCTTAAGATTCATTTGCAAATACTCCTTATCGGAAATCATTTGTCGAAATCATAACATGGTATACAGGATGGGTGGGAACATTTTTTTTGCGCAACATACCTAAAATATTTTATAGTAATGTAACCGTTTACTACAGATTTCAATCTTCCCTTTTGCTCTATAAAAACAATTGATAACTGCATATTTTAGTTTCAGCCCAGATCCGGTTCATCCTTTAACAGAATCATTTCTCTTGACCTGCCCTCGGTTTCAAAGATAATGATTTCATTTAACCCTTTTTTTAAGAGCGGTGCCGGCAGATAAAGTCTCTTCTGCGGTCCGATCTCCCAGAAACGTCCCAGAGAAAAGCCATTAATGAAGACGCAGCCTTTTCCCCAGCCCTCCAGATCGAGAAAGGTATCTCCCAGTTCTTTTGCCTGGAATTCAAAACGATAGAATGCCGGGCACCCCTCGGTATATCCTTTTGTAAAATCCAGCTGCTCCAGATTGTCAAACGGAAGCGCATAATGTGTCCAGTTCATATGCTGATGTCCGTTGATCTGTACACTTCCGTCGATTCCCTTCCTCTGATAGTCCAGCAATGGACCAAAATTCACTCTTCCCATATTCTCCACCAGAATATCGATTTCGCCGTTTTTTTCAAATTCACAGGATACCTCATGCTCTGACAGTAGCTCACGATCATATAAGGTAATCACGGGTTTCTGCCGAATAAATACATTGGCACGATCATTCGCCTTCCATAGACGCAGCTTCTCCAGCTTTTTTTCCTTTGTCAGGACAGAACGGTATAGGATGTAACCATAATTTTGTCCAATCCTCTCCATAGACATTGGAAATACACTTTCGATTGGGCTCGCTATATCCTCCAGGGCTTCAAATAGTCCCACTCGTTCCTTTATTTTTATCTCTCCATATGCCAGCTTCTTAATCTTGGTTGACAAGCTGACCTTAGGAAGATCTACATATTTTCCGATTATCTTCTGAAATTCAATGTATTTGGGAGTAATATCTCCGCATTCAGATAGTACTGCATCATAATCATAGGAGGTAACATCCGGGGTAAGGACATCATAATAATTGGAACCATTCATAAATCCAAAATTGGTACCGCCAATAAACATATATATGTTGATATTCCCATTCTGTAATGCTTCATCCAGGTCCTTACAGTTTTCTGCTAAATCGGAGGTAATATGACCGCCGTTTCCCCAATGATCAAACCATCCTACCCAGAATTCCATACACATCAAAGGTCCGCCATCCGTATACTTTTTCAGAGTTTCAAACTGTGCTTTCATTTTAGAACCAAAGTTTCCGGTCGGAAGAATTCCTTTAAGCATTCCACAGTCCATAGAATCCCCCCAGGGGCCATCTGAGGTACACATAGGAACATTGGTACCATGTTTTATCATCAGTTCCTTCATCTTCTCCATATATGTGGTATCATCGCTATAATATCCGAATTCATTCTCGATCTGCATCATAATAACCGGCCCGCCATAAGTGACCTGCAGCGGCCGAATGACTTCATACAATTTCGCATAATACTCATCCACATGCTTTAAGAAAGGCCCGTGAACACTTCGGAGGCGCATTCCCTCCTCCGCAAGCAGCCATGCCGGAAGGCCGCCAAACTCCCACTCCGCGCAGATATACGGGGATGGGCGCAGAATAACCCAAAGATCAAGTTCCGCAGCCAGCTCTACAAATCTTCGAATATCCAGCATACCATCAAAGCGATATTCGCCTTTATTGGGTTCATGCAGGTTCCATGGTATGTACGTTTCTACTGTATTACATCCCATTGCTTTCAGCTTCTCGAGACGATCCCTCCAATATTCCGGTACGATTCTAAAATAATGTATTGCACCGGATATGATCTGTACCGGTTTTTCGTTATAATAAAATTTATCCCTTATTTCAAATTTTTTTGTCATTTTTGTCCTCATTTCTGCGCGGTCTTTGCACATGTTATAATTCTTGATTTGGGTGTCACAAGTCATTTTAAGATTTTGGTATGAATAGGATGATTTTATATATATTCATGTTTATGGTTTTTATATGACTTATGACATTCCTATCAATCTTTTGCATTAAAAATAAATGTTACCGGTTACATTTTTTCAAAAAATTATTTAACCGTATCACGTTCAACGATCTTTCCTTTTACTAATATTTCCGGCTGCGCTTGCTCCCCATTAATCAGATTGTTAATGGTGTTTACCGCTATTTCAGTAATCTTCTGATAATCATGTTCAAATGTTGTTAGGCTCGGATAGACTGCCTCAGATAAGACCGTATTGTCATAACCAAAAATAGATAGAACTTCAGGAACTTTAATCCCCAGTTCATTACAAGCCTTTAAAACTCCTACCGCCACCTCATCATTGATCCCAATAATAGCAGACGGCAATTCTGTATGTTCATAAATATTTTTAAATGCCTGGTAGCCATCGTTTATGCCGAAACCGCTGTATTGGCAAAACGATTTCTTCATATCCATCGGATATTTATCAAGAATCAGACTTTTGACAATGTTCATCTTATCCACTGCGACAGTAACCGTTTTGATACCGCCTAGTAAACCGATGCTTCTGTGGCCTCTGTCATATAAATACCGGACTATGGTTTCCATGGCATCCGAATCATCCGTTGAAATGGAATAAACATTATCTAAATTTAGTTTGCCGTTAATTATGACAAACGGTATTTCTTTGGCAATCTCCTTCACTTCATATAATAGCTGCATATCTAGTTCTGTCTCATTCACTCTGCCGCCTAAAAAGAAGATTCCGTCTACTTTTCTCTCGACCAGAGAATTTAAATAAAAGGATTCCATTTTAAAATCATTAATCGAATTACATAAGAAAAGAGAGTACCCCAGTTCAAAGCTCCTCTTTTCCAACTCCAGAAACATCCTTGCAAAGTATTGATTGGTTATGTCCGGAAGAACACAGCCAATTACTTTGGTTCTTTTACGGTATAAGCTTCTTGCAACTTCATTTGGCTTAAATCCATATAAGTCAATAACTTGTTGAACTTCCATTTTAGTCTCAGGCTTCACCGCATCCGAATCGTTAATTACGCGGGATACGGTAGCAACTGAAACATTCGCTAATTTTGCTATATCTCGTATTGTCATTGATGTGTTTTTCATGTTTTGGCCTCCCAATGTAAACCGTTACATTAATATTACATTTTCTCTGCTAATCTGTCAATACTTTCCTAAGGAAATTAGCGATTAGATTAAATGAATTGTTATATTGCTTTGAAATTATTTGCATTTTTCAAAAAAAAGCATATACTATATTCAAGGAATGCATTGATTTCAATGAAATTCAGAAAGGAGCATTATTATGGAACTTGCAAAAATTACAACACGCGGTCAAATCACAATTCCCATTGAAATACGCAAAAAACTGGGTGTGAAGGACGGAGATAAAGTAATATTCATTGAGGAAAACGGACGTATTATTGTTGAAAACGCCGCCATGATTGCGCTGAAAAACGCACAGACTGCATTTGCAGGTGAGGCAGAGCGGCTGGGTCTAAAAACAGAACAAGACATCGTGGATATGGTAAAAGATGTCCGCCGCGAGGTCTGGGAGGAACGCCATGCGCGTAATGATTGATACCAATATTCTCATATCAGCGTTACTGTTTCCAAGCCGTCAGATGAATACGCTGATTTACAAAATCACAACGGAGCATCAGCTCGTCCTTTCTTCTTATATTGTAGATGAATTGCTGAACGTGGTGCGCCGCAAATTCAAGAGTAAGCTGGAAGCAGTGGATTTGTTGTTAAGCCAGCTCCCCTATGAGCTTGTTTACACACCAGAACACCCGAAATCGGGGTTATTTAAGATACGCGATGAAAAGGATTATCCCGTTTTGTATTCGGCAATCACAGAGGATGTCGATGTGTTTATTACGGGTGATAAAGATTTTATGGGGCTTGGCTTGGAAAAACCGGAGATCGTTAGCCCAAGTGAATTTCTCGAAAAATATTAGCCAAGTGTATATACCGGATCTTGTTAATTGATAATCAAAATTCAGGGTAGCCAGCCTTTTCTCAGGCAAGAAAAAAGCGGCTTCGGATAGGCCTGAAAATCTTCTATCACAAAGCCGCCAAAATAACTGTTGTTTTTAGATTTCTCTGTCCGACCTCTCTTCTATGCTATCTTAAAGTCACAGCGAAAGTCCGGCTTAAGATACATTTTTTTAAGGGGGCTGTAATCGGATATCCGATTTTCACCCAGATACAGCTCTTTCAGATTGCTTAACCCTTTTAACGGCGTTACATTCGTTATTTTATTTTCTTTCAGATATAGATATTCCAGTGAGGTAAGCTTAGTTAAGGGTTTTAAATCCGTTATTTTATTCCCATTTAATGACAGATATTTTAATCCTTTTAAGCCTGACAGTGAATTAATACTGACGATGGAATTTCTCTGCAAGTACAGCTTTTCAAGACCGGATAGGTCTTTCAGTACCTTGATATCCGTAATCTGATTATTATCCAAGGATAACTGACGTAATTTTTTCAGTTTCTTTATTGCGTCTATTTTATTGATCTTATTCATACCGATTTCTAAAACTTCCAGTTTGGTCAGCTTCGCCAAAGGAGCAATATCCTTTATCTTATTTTCCCGCAAATATAGTTCCTTAAGGTTTGTTAAGGAAGATAATGCACTTATAGAGGCCACCTGGTTGCCATTTAATGATAGGACCTCCAGCTTCGTCAGGTTTTTAAGCGCACTGATATCCGATATTGAATTACGTTGCAGGTAGAGGACCCGGAGATTTTTTAGTTTTCCTATGTCTGTGATATCTTTAATTCCCAGCTGCTGGGCATCCAGGTATTCCAGGTTTGTTAAGTACTTTAAATCTGTGAGACTTTTTACTCCCTGCGGCAGCTTCAATCGATATATGCTTTGTACGTCCATCATTGTAATTTTGCCTGTCTTCTTGCCAAGCTTTTCTCTGACTGCCTGCTCCACTGCGGCATCCTTGAATTTAATATATTTACGGGCTTCCGCCGGCAGCTTGTCATAACGATTCATTTCATCTACAATTGTAGTCCAGCCGTCAAGATGGTACTTTACTCCTTTTGAATCGGTATAATCCGGCACATTTGCAAGGCTCCATAGAGAAATGCCGCCGAGGCCATAGGATTTGGCCAGGTCGATCTTGGCCCGAATACTGTTGCTGTCTTCATACAGAATGATGTTCCAGGACTTATCGGAAGAATTATAATATTGTATATACGGCGTCTGCAGTTCATTATTATAGCCATAGGTTATATTCTGTCCGTTGCCATCGGCATTATCGACACGGTTTTTTATCGACTTATACAGCGGGGTAAGTCTTCCTTCCCGGCTTAAGGCAGTGCCTTCCAGTGCATCCCATCCTTTTGCACTCTTAACATCAAATTGCCATTGCGCACTGTCAAAGGTAATTTGAAGCAAGACTTTTGACATCTCTGAAGCAAAAACATGATTCTTTATCTCATTGATTGCCTGTCTTACCGGCTGTATCGGAGCCATACTATGAATGGGCTCGTATACATTATAGCTTGTGTATTGCCGAATTTGATTCTTCTGAAGCTTTTCCGTCGGTTCATAATCATGTGCCATCAAAATAACGCGATCCGCTATGTCAATAATATCCGCATAATCATAGCCATCATAATATAGCCCCGGATTTACCGCTACATACAGTTTTTTCTCCAGTGGTGTCAGCTGTGTTTTCAGTTCTCTCAAAAACTGTGTAAAATAGGTACTAATCGGCTTCCCCTCATACAGAATCTGCTCTTTGGCGGAATTGGTATTGCGAAGTCCTTCAAAATCGATCACGACTCCATCATAATAGATTCCCTTTCCCTCGGATATATCCGCCTGCAGGCTGTCAACGATTGTCTTGACCATAGCACTTCGCTTATCTTCGTACGACAGAAGCAGATTACAACCTGTCTGATCCATATAAACGCTTAGCCGAATGGACTTTCCTTTACTTTTTGCATACTCCACCGGTTGAAGAAAATCCTTTGGATAATAAAAGCTCTGGTTGCCATTCTTCCCTCTTACTGTATTCAGAACTCCCGGTTCTTCGGAATCGATCCTGCTCCAGGCAAAGCTTAAGGAATCCAAGGCATCGATGTATTTTTTCGTTTGATCGGAAAATGCAGCATACGCCGGATAAAAGGCATGAAGCTCTCCCGGATTTTCTTTCGTCTCTGCCGCAGCCGCTTTCATCGGCGAAGCGGGGAAGAAAGCGGCTATCAAGAAACCGATGCAGATTATACATAATCTTTCTATCATACGATAGGAATGACCATATTTATTTCGGTTGATATCTTTTCCTTTCCTTCGAATCATTTTGTCCTCCTTCTACTTATCTTATCTTTCTCCTTTGTATCTTACCATTTTTTGTACCAAAGGTATATTAATTTTTTATTAAGAAAGAAATGATATGAGTGTCATAAGTCATATAAAAACCATAAACATGAATAGGACCGCATATATATTCAG
>ENA-UOOK01002315-UOOK01002315.1-fermentation-metagenome-genome-assembly--contig:-NODE-2315-length-23673-cov-4.070031_pt1 | contig 23673 bp, 23 predicted proteins | sample MGYA00245777_ERZ724023 | MGnify/ENA primary metagenome ERZ724023 (study PRJEB28704, sample SAMN03018312) | fermentation metagenome | biome: anthropogenic terrestrial biome; feature: soil; material...
TCCTACTGGATTATCAATACCAGCGTTTCCGGCTGTAGGCTCGTACTCAGTTATCTGAATGTACAATATTAATTTTTATTTATAAACACCGTTCCATATTAGACAGCGCGGACACCGTGTGATTTTGTCGTAATCGTCCTCACATATTTTTCTGAAAATTTCCGTCCGGAACGGTCGGTCATTGCAGTCGTTGCTAAGCGGTTTTTTGCAACCGACACATTGAATGATGAATTTCTGTTTCTTTATCATTGTTTTTTGCACGATGGCCATTCCTCCTTTTTTGTCGAAAATTAGCATATTTGCGAATATCGTGGGCAAAAAAATACGATGTGTTTAGATTAATGAGAAACCCTTTAATCTAATTTCCATTGCTTGTTTGGATACCTCAAAAATTTTTGCCATTTGACAAATATACTCTTGTTTGCTCTTACAGGTAGGGCGAAGGGCATAAAAACAGCGTTTGACCTGTCCGTTAGGCATAAGGATAGCTTGCGCCAGATAATTGGCCTGCCATTCTGTCGCATCTTCGTCAACTTCATTTTGGTATAGCGCAGCTGCGGTTCCGGTTCCGCTGAATACGCATTTATGAAGCAAATAGTGGGAAAGCTCATGCGCCAGAGTAAACCGAAGTCTGCCGTAAAGGGTTTCCTGTTCCAACAGAAAACCATCTATCAGTATTGTGCCGCCACGAACAAACATCAAAGCGTAGTCGTTGATATCTTTGTCAAAATAGGTTGTGATGCCATCATCATAAATCATACGGCCAAGTTCTCGTCCATCATTGGTTAGGTATTTGTATTCGATGGATAGACTATTTGTTTTTTCAATAATTGTTTCAATCGGCACCGGTCCGGGAGGCCGGCCCAGGTATGCGGGATCATATTCGCTGAGTGATTTGCGGGCAATGGATTCAAGTGTCTGCGGACGAAAGAATATAACCGGCATAGCGGCTCCTTTCCGATTCAGTATTATTTTGAATCTTTTGTGATGCGCCTTATAAAATCTTCCCACTGCTTGTCCGTTACGTTATGTTTTTTAGCTGTTCTGAGTGCTGCCCGAACAATATCTTTTTCCATGATATATTCAGGCAGATCGGCACTGACCGAGTTTCTGGATTTTGCGGCGAGGTCATGCATGAGATTGGTTTCGGTTTCGGACAACTGTAAAATTCGAGGCAGATTTTTCAGCATATCGGCCGGAGCAGGTCGCCGGTCTTTTTCAATGTCACACACATAAACTGCTGATATGCCCAGCGCATTGGCAATCTGTCGGGCAGACAATTCCTGCTCCATGCGCTTCTTTATCAAAAAGCTGCCGAAGGTATTTTTACTATCCATGCTGCAAGCTCCTTTCTGGGTTCTCAATATTGCGAACTTATCCATATTATAACAAACACTTGTTTGCATTGCAATAGGTTTTGGGGAATTTAAAACGAGGTGGTCGTTATATCGACCACCTCACTGTTTATTGACTTATAAATCCTTGATTTATAAGGGTTTCAACGGTTATAAGATTTAATCGTGTTTTTGAAGTTATTTGTTCTCATCGACGAGTTTCCGCAGTAAACCTTGATATTCTGTCTTGACATCTTCCGGGGCGATGATTTTTATCTTTCCGCCGCACCCCACAATCCACCCAAAGAATGTGGGACTTACAGATACATCAACAGTAGCCTCAAATTGATTGGATGAAACGATATATGTTTGAACATTACTTCCAAAGCGGTCTATGACCGTTTTCATCATATAATTGTCGCAAAGTAAGGTTACTGTTTTTGTTTCTGCATCATACATTTGAAAAACCGAATTAACATATTTATTTAAGCAAAAACCCTTTGGTTTTGGTACAGCAACAGCATCAACAACTTCGAGAGCAGCTATTCTCTCAACCCGGAACTTAACAATCTTATCATGGTTCTCCGAATAACCGAGAGCATAATAACAGTCGTTGTTCCAAATTAAACTGTAAGGAGAAAAGCGATATATTTGCCCTTTGTGCTTAAACACTTTTCTTTTATTCTGATTGTATTCATAGTATTTAAAGCATACTCGCTTTTGCTTGTTTATGGCGTCGTTTAACAAGTCTACGGTGTAAAGAGCTTGCTCATTTTCCGCTTTAACTTGCTTATCCACATATAAATGACGGTCAAGCCCTGCCACTTGATGAATGCTTGCAAAGGAAGAAAGTTTTCCGATTAACCGTTTGCTTCTTTTAGCGGAGATAAATCTTGATGCTTGCACCGCATCCACCAACAATTTTAATTCCGGAATTTCAAAATGGCGATCCCCGATAAAGTATTGGTTTTGGCGACTCTTATTGCAGATGACATCAAATCCGTTGTCAGATAGCACCTCTAAATCATGAGCAACTGTTCTTCGATTACCCTCAATCCCTGCTTTTTCTAATCGTTCAAGAATTTGAGTGATTGTAATGGGGTGTTCTTCATCAGATTCACGATATAGCAAGTTTAGTATGTATAATAAACGGTTTTGAGTATTAGGCATTTATTCTATCTCCATATCTCAGCTATTTCAAACTTTTTTGACCGGACGTGCCATCCTTGCGCCTGTTTTAGCGCCGGTACCAAAATTAAAATAGGGCGCAAGCTCGGGTGTATATTCGAAGCCATAGAGTTTGGGGTCATAAGCATCCATTAATCCCCATAGAGTCCCAATTGCCTGGCCAAAATCATTCTCATCTTCAAACGGCGCACCCTGAAAATACATCATGGTGCAGGGCGGCAACTCGATCACTTCACAGTTCTTTGGAATGGGTTTATTGTAATCAAGTGGTACTTCAACACCGGCAGCGGTATTTCCTGTTCCTTCTTTAATAAGATTTTGGGGCAGCGTTAGAAGAGCCGCCGTATCAAACTTTTCCGAAATACTGTTGAATAACCCTTCCCAATCACAGCCCATCTCTTCGCAAAGGGAAAAATATTCGGTTGCTTTCACTGAACGCAATAATATCAATTTTCTTGCGGGACGTTCCACTGCCGTGACTGTCATGGTTCTTTGAATAGGTTGCGTATCCATATGTTTTCCGCCTTTTTTCAATATATAGTAGGCCTCAATAGGATAATGGACAAACCATTTTACCGGGGGTGTCTGGATATGATATTTTTGCGGGGTGATGCCAAATTGCCTTGCGAAAGCCCGGGTAAAACCGTCATGAGAATCAAAACCGCTGCCCATGGCGACATCCAAAATCTTCTCATCGGATGTTTGGAGAGTCTGTGCCGCATAGGTCATCCGCAGCGCTCGAATGGTTTCAAAGGGCGCTCTCCCCGTCAGTTCCTTGAATATGCGGGCAGCATGATACTTGCTGTATCCAGCTACATCGGCAAGGTGTTCCAGCGTGATATTTTCATTTAAATGCGCATTGATATATCGCTGCATTGCTCCCACGGCATTAACTTTGTCCGAAAACTCCATTTTCCACCTCCGATATCCAGTATAGCAATTGTGCGGTCGGAAGGCTCGACCAAAATTGCTAATCTTTTTTCCAATATTCAAGCTCTGAAAGCTTCTTACGCAGCCAATCTGCCATTTGCTCTGTGGTTCCCCAGTTCCAACGAGGCACCACATCGGCAATGACTTCTTCCGGGGTGTGATACTTATGGGCACCGTCTATATAACACCATTTGCAATATTTTTCATTTATTGTCCCATCCAACTCACGGCTGTAGATATTGTCATCAATGGGAGAGCCACATACCTGACAGGTTGTATTTTGAGGTTGTCCGAGAATTTTGTTAATCGATTCCCCGAAAACCTTTGATATGATTTTCAGCGTGTCTGTGTTGGGTACTGTTTCCCCAGTTTCCCATCGAGATACGGCTTGACGGGTAATCATCAGCTTTTCGGCAAATTCTTCTTGTGAGAGATTGTTATTTTTGCGGATTTTTAATAATGATTCGGCGATTGTCATATACACACCATCCTTTCTGCTTATATTATAACTTATACAATACTTTGTTGAAAAGCAACTTACGGTTGCGGCTTATTTTTACATAAGTAAGAGAAGTGTCTCCCTATCCAAATACTCGTATTCAAGTAATCACTTTTTTCAGCCAATAACTTGTTTTCTCACTCCATGGAAATCAATTTTTGTATACTAGGCATACTTCTCAAACGGCGTAATACCTTTGCTTCAATTTGTCGTACACGTTCACGAGTTACACATAACTTAGCACCTACTTGTTCTAATGTCCATGGTTCGCCATCAAAAAAACCGAACCGATAAAGAAGAACCTCCCGCTCTCTATCTTTCAAGCTGTCTATAATAGTTAAAATAGTCTGATTAATATATATTGCATTAACTAACTCAACCATTTCATCATCAAGCAAACCATGATCTCTTAATTTGGGGCTTTGAGGGTCTATGTAGTCAAGACTAGTCCATTGGTTTAAATAATGCAAGAATTGCTTTGCGCTATCCTTTTCGCAATCTAGTTTTTTTTGTAATTCACTAATGAACACTTCACATGAATTTATATCCGGACAAGAACAATTAGTATTATAGTGTTCCTCTATCATCTCTTGAACTGTAAATACCGTAGTTTTCACATGAACAGGGAAATACATAGGGTTATTATAAATTCTCATTCTCCGATTAATAGATTGATTAATCCACCATGGTGCATATGTTGAAAACTTATCATGCTCTGCTGGATTGTATTTTTTTATAGCAGTTATTAATCCTAGAACACCGTTTTGTATAGTATCTTCTAGTGAAACTTGATGTTTTTTATAGCAGTAAAGAGCCTGTTTTATAACGATACGCAAATACATCTCGACTAATCTGTTTCGCGCATATGTATTTCCATGCTGGGCTTGATGAATGAGGTTTTGCCATTCTCTATGTTGAGGTGGAGTAATACTTCTGGCATACTCAATGAATGTTTCTAATTCTGGCTGGATCAATAAAACTTCATCGAATATTTCGCCATAATCAAGCTTGCTTCTGTCATTTGAAAACAGGTCATCTTCATCGCCATCATCTTCATCAAGTTTTATGATAACACCAAGTGTTAGCAAATGATCAGTAAGGGAATCAATCTCGAACAGTGGTATTTGATGCGCAACGAAACAAGCCAACGCTTCATCCTCGGTGATAAATCCGTTTGCTTTGTATTTACTATACAATTGGTCAATTATATGTTGTCTTGTTGTTGCAGTTTTCATGGGTTAACTTCTTGCTAAGCGGCAAAGGTCAATAATTTCTTCAGAGTTTTGGCCATAGCGTTCTTCAAATTCTTCCATGAAGTCATATAGATTTTTCAGATAATCTTCTTCTGCATGAGATGGTTCAATGAGTTTCTCATAAAGAATGTCAACGCCTCCACGTACAAAAGATTCATATCGATCCTCGTCAGGCTTAGCCTGTTCTTTTCCGTAATAGCGAAAAGCCTTGTCAACTCGTTTTTCAAAGTCAGGCTCATGTTGTTTGTCAAGAAGCATTATTAATCTGTAATTAAACCACAATGTGTTTGTTTCCTTTGACATAGCTGCATATAAAACATTCGCAGGTTTGCCGCTTGTATCAAGCGCTGCTGTTCTGTTATACAAAAATCCTACAATGGGAGCAAGGATGTATACATCAAGATTTCTGTTAAATAAGCTGTTATTGTTTTTATTAAAAGCCCCCGTTAGTCGATTGACTTTTTCAGCGTGGGAACCCTTGAATTGATAGTCATCATGGAAAATCATATCTCATACCTCCTTATACGATATAAACCTCAAATTCGTTCTTCTTATCAAACATATAACGTTGTCCAACTTTGCTGCCAAGGTTTTCTTCAGCTAAATCACCATCTGTATCTTTAATAAAAATGATAACCTGCTCTGCAACGGCAGGAAGAACCTCGCAAACTGTTTTAATTCTTGTTTTGTCAAAAGCAGATAACGGAGCATCCATAACGAGAGGATATGGTTCTGAAACAAGCATAGCATTATCTGCTTGTTGACTTTGCCTTGCCATTTTGATAACTCCTGCAATAAAGGCGAAAATAACAGAAATGCTTTGCGCAGTCGAAGTTTCAACATCTTCTGAAAAGCCTGCTTCTTGATCAATGACATTAATTTGTATATTATATTTTTCATCTAATGAAAGAGAAAACCCTCCGTTATAGATGTTTCGGAATAAGTCATTAACTGTATTTTGAAGATCATCACGCATTTTAGTTTCTTCGGTGGCATATTGTTCAGAAAGAGTATCATACATATACTGAGCATATGCTTTGTATATCTCGATTTTACGATTATTTTCGTCTTTATTGGCTAGTTCTTGCCGAGCTGCTTCTAATTCTTTTTGCTTTGTACTATGACTACCTTTCTGTTGATTCAGAAGATCCTTTTCAGAGTCAAGCGTCTTTATTTCTTTTTCATATCTCGATAGATCAGCCTGTAAACTGCCCACGCTTTCCAGTCCTTCAAGCTGCTGTTCAATTTTTTGAATATCAGCTTCATGCTCTGCGTAGGTTTCTTCAAAATCGCGAATAAATTTATAATCATCGCAAAAATCATCAAAGTAGTTTTTGACTGCTCTGTTCCTGTCTTCGCACTTATTAACAAAATCACCAATCATATTCCCAATTGATTTTGGAGGTATGTACTCTAATAGCCGAGTGAGTGAAACAAAAGCATCATTTCCGGCAAGTATTTCTGTACCACAAATACATTTCTTTCGATCAAGCATAAACTGAATAGTTTTATCATTAACATTCGGCACACCTTTATCAATCTTTTCGGCTTGGGAAAGTGCTTGTAGTGCATCCTTCATAAGTTTTTTAGCAAAATAACTTGGAGCGCTGTTATTAAAAGAGCGTAGTATGCTTGTAGTTTTTGCCGATTTTGAATCTATAAGGTGGTTACGTTTTCTGATTAAATCTGCCTTTTTCTTAGCCAGATTTTCGCTTTCTTTATTTTTGGCAATACGCTCTGTGAGGTCAGTACATTTATCCTGTGCGATTTCTTTATTGTTATCGATATCAATAAGACGAGCTTCTATGTTTTCAATTTTTTCGGATAATTCCTCAATCTGGCGAGTGTATTCTGCGATCTTGCTGTTGCTTTTTGCATCATAACTGGACTCGTATACACGCAAAACATTCGTATTCCCTCTACCCTTCAAATGGGAAAGAGCAGCAGTGTAAGCACTTAGTCCAAGCAGGCTCTGAACAGCTCCTGCAAATTCTTGGCTACGTCCACGTTTTATTTCCTTGCTCATATTTCCAATTCGTTCACCATCGAAAAAGAAATATTTGGAAAGCTCTTTCGGTAATATTTCTTTCATACGAATCTCTGTATCTAACTGTTTCACATAATCACGAGTGCCATCGGTTTTTTTAAAAGCAATATCAAAGGAACGTTGACCGGAAGCTCTAATCGTTCCACTACCATCTTTTCTATACTTTTGCTCACTGATAATTGTATACTCTGTTCCACTATGTTCAAGGGTCAGTTCAGCTCTGACGGTTTCTTCTGTGTTTGTCAGCATAGAAGCAGACGTAGCTTTACATAACAGTATTTTATCCTCAAAGGATGTTTCACCGTACAAGCACCAAGTAAAAACCTGAGCAAGTGAAGTTTTTCCAGTTCCATTATCTCCCATAATCATGGTGACATTACGGTTTTTGTCAGTTGCAAAGGAAATTTGTTGCTTTCCCTTAAACTGGCGGAAGTCTTTAATTAATAAAGATTTTAGTAACATTCGACTTCCTCCTCTATCATTTTCTTAATCATTTGAACCATTTGAGCATCAGTTTTTTCTCGCGTTTTTAAATTAGTTTTTTCTCGGAAAATTAGTTTCCCCAGCATTCTTTGCACCTTTTCGGTATCTATCTCGATACCGTTTACTACCGGGTTTTGTTCAGCCATTTGTGTAATCCTCCTTATAATCAAGTAGATATTCATTAATGGAATAAGCTTCCTTAACAGTATCGATGATGTTTTCAGCTTGAGCCATATTCATTGCTAGTCTTGCAAATTCCTCTGCACGGCTCAGTTCATTTTTTACAAGGGTTAGCTCTCTTTTTCGCTGTTCTTCAGTAAGAGAATGAACCTCATCTAGCCGACGTGGCAAAGCAATGAAATCAAATATCTCAGCAAATTCCTTGCCTTCTGCTAATCGCAATACACGCCCTCTGCGTTGGATATATTCTTTTGGATTTGTTGTACTTGCAAGAATAAATGCTGTTTTTATTTTTGGAATATTTACACCTTCATCTAAACATTTTATTGCCACAAGGGCCTGTAGGGTTTCACCAGCAGCAAATTCTTGTTTTAACACATCGCGTTTTTGCACATCTTCACGCGATGTAAATTGTGCTATATTCATACCTAGCTTATTCCCGAGTAATTTAGTAACTGCATCGATTTGGCGAATATCTTCATCAGATGTATCGGTATAATCCTGATCATCAGGTAAGATGGTTGTAGCTCCACAATATACTAACAAGTGTTTATCATAAATATAAGGCTGAATGTATTCTTCAAGCTTTATAATTTTATCTATTGCACCGCCAACTAACCTTGCTCGTTTAAGAGCCAGCATTTTACCTTTTTCACTTAGCCTCATCTTCCCGTATTTGTCATACATCACGCATTTGCTAATTTCATAGGAAAGTTGAGAGTATAACTCAAGCTCAGATTCACTCAGTGTTGTTAATATCGGGTGATATTTGTACCGAGTTAGCTTTTTCTCCTCTATAGCACGTTCGAGGGAATACTCAATACACTTATTACCAAAGAAATCATATAAACGATTAGTGCCTTCTTCATCATTGTGTCGTTCTAAAGTTGCAGAAAGTGCTAAACGGTACGTATAGCGTTCATTTAAAAAATTACTTAATCGTTCTGCGCCAAAATTGTGAGCTTCGTCAACCATAATAAATGTAGCACCACGTATTTTACGAAGCAAGTTTTGGACTTTATCTGATGAAAAAGTAGCGTTTGTACAAATAAAACAGAAAAACTCTTTATTACGAACCTTTAGCTTTTGATCGCGTATCGCATTATCCAAACGTTTTAACCAATCTTTTTGAGAAGATGCGCTATATCCAATTATCGGTTTGATATTAAAATTTTCAATATCCTCAACCCATTGTTCCACTAAGTGCTGGTAGGGACACACAATGATTGATGCTACTCTATCCTCTACTGTTTCACAAAGATGGGCTAAAGCAGCAAGTCCGGTATAAGTTTTACCGGTTCCTGTTGCCATGTCAAAAATACCGCGAAACCCGTTACGCGTCCATTCATTGATTGCATCAATCTGGTATGGCCTTAGTGTCACATTAGAAGGAACTATTGCGCCGCTCCGATTTGTTGGTAATGGTTTGATATCTTGTTCAAAATCATCATCTATCGCGTCGTAATGACTTATAGTTTCACGCTTATATCGTTGAATTATTTCCTCTGTTAATTCGGGAAATTCTAATACTGTAATCTCTGGTTCATTGTCATTCCAAATTGCTGAAAATGCCGCTTGTTTATCCTCTACACGCTCACGCTGTTCCTCGCTTTTCCATGAGCAAAAAACATCAATCGACTCATAATTCAAGGAGACTGCGGTTAGAGATTCATTCATAGAACCAGAAAAGGCTACTGTGTTTCCATCGTTATCTGAAATGAGCCCCATTTTCTCATGATACATACCTACATTGTTGTTCTTTGTGGTAAATGCAATTTTTATATCCACAATTCCTTCTGCGATAAGATTAGCAAGTTGATTAAGACTTTTTTGTTCGAAGTAATTTTTCGGCTCTGATAGCTCTCTAACTACAGCTTCGCGTAAAATTAGATCTCGCATTTCATACCCTTTGCGAATAGCTTCGATATCTGTATCGGAGAGTTTCGGAGAAGCAACAATTTGAATTGATCCTCCTTTATTAGCAAGAGCAGAGATACCAATTGAAATCTTGCTAAGAATTGTAGAAGAAAAGAATCCAACCGCTCTTTTATAGGAGATAGCACGATTAAGAAGCGGTACATAGAAGTCCGCGGGTATGTTATCAACGGATGTACGGTATGATGGTTTTATAATAACTTCTTGTAAGTTCATGCCCGGCTCCTTTCTTAGGAATTTTCGCAAATGAAGTCTAAGGCTTCTTCAAGCCTTTTAAAGTCCTCGTCTTTATTAAAATAGCTTGTACTAAACCTTACTGTACCTGCTGGGAAAGTATTATAATATTTATGTGCTTGAGGCGAACAGTGCAAGCCTGTTCTTACTGCGATGTTTTGTTCGCTGAGAATATGGCCTATATTATCACTTCCGTAATTCTCAAAAACACAGGAAACAACACCAATTCCATCTATGGGTGCAATTACTTTTATATTCTCATAACCTTGTAATAACAAAAGTAATCGCATTCTGTTCGTTTGCTCTTTTTTAAAAATGTTTTTTATGCCAATATCTCTGTTCCATTTTAGTGCTGCGTTTAATCCTGCGATAGCCATTATGTTAGGGCTGCCAACCTCATATCGTTCGGGTACAGAATCAGGCATGGTTTGATTCGCTGAATCTACTCCGGTTCCACCAAAGATAAGCGGATTAACTTTTGCAGAACGATCGCTTATAAAGCCGCCAAGACCTACAGCACCATATAGCGTTTTATGTGCAGCAAATACTGCATAGTCAATATTTTGATTGTTTAAATTTGTATCCAATAAACCCATAGTTTGGCACATATCAATAATATTTATTGCATTATGATTTTTGGATAAGGCACATATTTCTTCAATTGGCGATACAATACCATATACATTGCTTGCATGACTAACTACTACAATATCCGGGGGGTTATCAGCAAACTGATATTTGATTTTCTCTAGATTATATTTAAAGGAATCCTTTTCAAAGTCCAGAGTATGTATATTAAGTTTGAATGTACTACTTAAATAGTGGATAACTCTTGTCACCGCATTATGCTCAAATGGCGAAAGATAGATATTCATGTTGTCTTTGCAAATAACCCCGCGCAATATAATATTTAATGCTTCAGTGGCTGATGGGGCAAAGGTAACTACTTTATTTGGACAGTGATTAAGATTAAGCAATAATTCACGAGTTTCAGCAACTAAAGCAGAAGCCTTAGATGCTAATTTATGCTGACCGCGTCCAACATTTACACCGCATTCGCGGTAAAACTTATCCATGAACACATAAACTTCTTCCGGCTTAGGAAAAGTCGTTGCAGCATTATCAAAATAAGCAGTACTGTTCAAAACAATCACCTCCGTTTAACACAATTTTTCAAGTAGTTCAATCAAGACTTGCCGCTTTTCCTGTTCTGTTATGGATTGTCCATATTCCTCAAGCTGTGCGGTCATTTCATTCAGCAATAATTTGGCTCTATTACTGTATTCAGTTTTATCGAACCTTTTCGGGACTTTATTGCCGCTTGAATCAGTAAATACGATTTCATAAGAAGTCGTTCCATCTACTTCAGTATCCTTTTTGTTGTTGAAAGCCTCTATGGTGTCTTTAAATGTCCGCAAATCCCTTAAGAAAACTTTAATAGTATCGCTATTCCAATCATCAATACGTAAGAAAGTTACTGTCTTTGCAAGGCGTCCAATGAACGCTTTTTCATCATTTGTAATATTAGATATTAACTCAAGGATTCTATTTTCGTTGCCTGTATATAGGTATTGCTTCGTCTTTTCGCTCAAAGATTCATACCAATCTTTAATGACAGAAGTCAAGCTGCTGCTTGCGTTTCCGTTTGTAAACATTGATTTTACTGTAATAGTTAGTTCGGCAATAAGGTGGTTGACAGCATTATCGAAGTCAGCTTTTGTGGCAGCTATCATATCAACAATATTAACAGAAAACTCATTCATCCCGAATATACTAAAAACTTTTTCAAATAAAAATTCTCGCGGGTTTGCATTTAATTGTTTTAGGTTTGATATTAGTTTTTTCTTGGATTTATCAATGTTTCTAGGTCTACCGTCCGCATTATATACAACGGTCATTTCTTTAGCATATTTAGGCAGAGAAAGGTACCAACGCTCCATAGCAGAGAGTAGATAAGTAAAGCTATTGAAGTCCTTTTCACGCTCAACAACATATTCATTAAATAACGCCTCAAGCCGGGACATATATTCTGCTTTTTCTTCATTCCAATCCTCTAGAATTACAGAGTATTTTTCCGGTTCTTCGTTAATGCTATTAAGCAAATCGGCAGTAATTTTAGTTTCTTCACCATTATAAAGGATAACAAGATTTTTTTTGTAGAGGTGTAATACTACCGCAATGTAGATAGGGATAACACCGTATTTCAATCCAAAACCATATTGATGCAGAGTCAAAGTGTCATATAATGTTTTAAATTCCGCTCCGTCCTGAGTAGCTGCTTGTTCAGTAAAAAACAATTTGATTTCATGAAGCATACCGCGAATGAGTTCATCATCTGGCTCCAGATTAATAACTGGGTTTGTATCGACATTTTCCAGTATGCCTGTCTGTATTAGTGTGCTTCGCATAATGGATACATCCTGACCGCTCCCGGAAAGTCCGATATTTGGGGCAAGTTCATTTGCAAGCAATCCAGATAAGATTTTTGAGCGACTGTTAACAGCTACAGTCGGTAAGGCATTCTTGTTGACAGATTCGTTGTTTATAATCGGTGTACGATAGAAAATCCGATTACATATCTCGGATAAAAGATTGGATAGCTGCGCTTTACGATAGAAATTATACCGCCGGCTATTATAGTAGTAAGAAGCATTTCCGTTTTCAGGGCGCGCAAAGGAATTAATAAAATGCCCAACGACTTCAGATAAATCATCTATGTAAATATCATATTCATCGCTCAACAAATCATCCTCAAGCACTTCGGACTTGAGGTGGGTTACTGCTTTGTAATCCATAATATCTTTTTGAATATCTATGTAGTTATTCGGAACGACATATAAAATGCGATCGTGCGGGTTTTGCTCTTTTAACATAGACTCTTTTATTTTTTTAATTTCTTGCTGATTTTTCGGGATAACAGCATAAACAATTCCATCTGCGGAGCTACTTGAAATACGCTTGTCCCAATCAGAAACAGACCAATAATCTTCACTATCAATGAAAATAAAATCAAAGTATCGTGTAATTTCATGCTCATCGTTATACGCTGTCGGATACATATAATTATCAAATGAAGATTGATTTAAAATCTCAGTAACACTTGTATTAGTCAAACGTGTATGGATATATTTCTCGATTTCCTCTCGAATATCTGTTCCGCTGGTTTCTTTTATTTTCAAATAACTATTACTTCTTTTTAGGTATATAATACACTCTTTGTCTATTAGTTCTGATAAAGCAATATCTATCTGTTTAGGGTTATCTACTGTGTCACGGAAAGTATCCATAATCACATTAGTAATGGGTGGGAGTTTCTCAAACTGCTCAACAAGATAGATTAGAGCAATCGTTTTAATAATTTTCGAATGAAGCGTTAAACCCTCCACTTTGCGCAAAACACTTGATGTTAGCTTGTACATTTTATATACTTCGCTTGTATATGGCTCTTTACGGAAAAGCGGTTCAAAGTAGTCATAAATAAAATCGGGAGTAAGCATAGGAAAGTCGCCCTTAGCTGATTTTATAAATGCTGAGAGCGTAAACTTATCTTCTGATGATAAAAAAGTAAATAATGTACGTTCATTCTGCGCGACCTTTTCTGACAATCGCGGCAGGATAAAAGTAGAAATAGGATGTAAAGGATAACAACCTTCTACTCCGTTGGTTATTTCATTCGTGTTATTTTTGTCTAACAAATTGTTTTTTGTAAAACGATCTTTCAAGTCCTCAAAACGAGATTGGTGTTTTTCTTTATAAGTTTGCCACTTTACTGAGTTCTTGCGAATAACGGCAGAGATAATTTCGTACATCTGTGAGTAGTTATTGTGAAGATTAATATGTTTAAATCGCCCGGATACTCCACGCCATCCATCTACTTTGTCTTTTGGTAAATTACTATCTATATAATTTGCGATATCTTTATGAGAAATTAGCATCAAATGCATCTGCTTGTTTCTGCTACGGTCACACTTCTCTGCAAAGTCCTGTAATAATTTTATATCACTATTAGTTGCAGTGGAAATGCTGGACTCAAGGTATTTACTAAACTCATCGTATATAACGTAAATACCAGAGAATCCTCTATCTTTTAATTTGTCAGCAATATTTTCATATAATTCAACAATATCGAAACCAAGAAAAGGATTGAAAACACTGCCTGAAGTAAGTTCAGGATACAGCGCAGCAAATTCCTCGTATGCTTTTACATCATACTCATTTAAAGATAATATATAATCTCCTATGGGCTTGCTAATAGCTCCCGTAAAACTTTTATAAGTATCAGGATAATTACTGCGCCAATTTTCAATTTGATTAACAGCAGCTTTAAAATGAGTTTCTGGCATAAGGTCAGAAAACCCTTCTTCACTTAATGCCTGTTGCAACGCACTTAAAAAAGATTGGGTTAAACTTGTGCTACTGCCCCGCACAACAATAGGGAGTATTTTTTTTTCGCTGTTTAGATATTCAACCGCAAAGTCATAAAGAGATTCATTATTAGTTTTCATTTTTGATAAAAGTTCCTCAAATAAGCTTTTATCCTTATTAAATAATAATGACATAAGAACCAATACAATATGGGATTTGCCTCTACCGTATGCACCTATAAGTATTCTTGCACGTTGGGTAGATGAAGCCACGGTGGATAACAAAACATCCTCGATTACATCTAAAGATGACATCGTAGGAATAAAGCCCTTCACTTTATCATTATTATTTAAATCATATGAAATATTGATAGAGGTTTGAAACCCTTTAGCAATATCAATTAAGTCATTCATAAACACTACTCCTTGTGGAATATCATCCGTTAATTACTCGATAGTATTCTTCCACGCAATCCTCAAATGTCCATTCCGTTTCAATACGTATAACATCAAGCCCCGCGGTGCGAACCACTTTTATGTGGCCTAATGTATCTATTTTATAAAGCAAAGCTATTAAGCTAATAATGTCGAGATTGAATACCTTCCCGGCATTACCAAAGTCATTTTGTATGGATGAAATGCGGATAGATTTTTCGCCTTTCGCTTGATCGATAATCACCGCTAACAAAATCAATGGATGTAGAGTATCTTTTTTCGGCGCACTTTTTTTATATATCTTTGCTTTCTTATTAGCAATATCAATCAATCCAAGTTCTCCAAGAGGACAATCTATGTTGCTCTCAGGCTGAACTTTTTCAGGATTGGATTTTATCCGGGGAACATATGTGTTAATTATACAATTATAATCATCTTCAAGTGTTCGATCGGGTTTTTCTCCCTCGTCACTATTGCGCAAATATTTATTTATCTGCGTGACAAAATCATCGCGCGTAAACTCATTTAGGTTAAACTCGTTAAAAAAGTAGTACCATGATGTTGCCTCTTTATTGTCCTTAACAAGTTGATAATGCAGCAACCATAAGGTTCCCATTTCTTCAATGTAGGTGTCATTTTCATATATAATATTTCCTAGAGGTGTCGGTGTTTGGACACGTCGGCCTGAAGGGGGTTCGGTAGTTAGACCTACCGCGACAAGCCAATAACGAAGTGCTTTAACCATGTTTGCGCCAATGCCCAACACATCCATAGGATTGTTTTCTCGACTAATAAAAACATCATTATTAGCAAGGACGTTTCTCATGCCCTTGCTCAGCCAACCTTTGCGAATAAAAAATGTATCATGCGCTCTGAATTTCATAGCGTTCTACCTCAATTATTATAATAGTTCTAATAGTTTATTATAGAGCTCTACTGTAGCAATTGCATCGCCTTTAGCGGTATGACGACCATCAACGTATATATCAAAATATCTAAATGCTTGCGCTGAGCTTGCAATATCTTCTGAGATTTTTCCAGAGTAAAACAAACTTCTTAATAAAGTATAAGTGTCAATGATACGATGTGAGAATAATTCATTATAAGATCGATTATTCTCTTTCAAAAAGACTTTCAAAAAGCCAACATCAAACTGAGTATTATGACCTGCTAAAGGCACTAATAAATTTTTTTCGAAATACAAGTTACAAAACTTCAGCATTGTTGCTATAGCCTCTTTAGGAGATACCGCATTAATTTCATGTTGATGTTTTTCAAACTTGTTTATGCTTTGAGCAGTAGAGGTTATGTAATATTCATCATGTTTAATTAATATTTCTGTACTATCTATAATTTTTTTGCCGATTTCCCAAACGACTAAACCAATAGATAATAAGGAATGTTTATTTGGATCTATACCGCCAGTTTCAGTATCAATAAACAGTAGTCTGTCCCCAATATTATTTCGCACTTTTTCAATCCTCTCTTAAATTATTTTTTATAGCTTCTAACTCTTGTTTAATGAAATTATAAAGGTTTCCTTCTTTATCTACTTGCATCGCAGGAACGGTTGATTTTTCTCTTTTATGATTGAAAACTGCCAATACTGCTTCATTTTCGGTTAAATAATATGAAGTTTGAAAACTTCCGTTATGCAAAAGCACATTTGCCCCAAGTTCTTTAAAACCTTTCTCGCTTTTCTGTATGTTTTCGCATACTTCTTCAACGGTCATGTTAAGGCGACAAGATAGCTCTTCTAAAACTTGATTTTCTTTATAGTTTGGAAGATAAACTGTAAGTGAATCCTTTGACTCAGCTAATTTAGCTAAATATGTCCTGTTGCTTTCACGCCAAGTATTTGAATACAAGACTGCAATTGTTAATCTAGATGCTTTTTTTAAAATATCATTCCATTTAATATTTAAAAAATTGTCATAATAATAGATGATTCCTGATTCGGTGATGTTAGTAGATATTTTTGCTAAATCTAAAATATCTTTTGCAAACTCTTTTTTTGCTATAAAATCCCAAACAGCAACAGCTAATACTGTGGTTTGTATAGCTCCAATAAACGCCAAAACAGGAGCTTTCCAAACATTTTCTATTGTCCAAAATTTATCAATAAGTAAGATGATGACAAAAGAGATGAGTAATACAAGCAACGCAACTGAAGTCGTTTTCCAGTTTATTTTTTTATTCATAGTGTAATCTCCTAATCGCTTTATACTTTCGTCTTGAGATACTTTTCCATCATGCAACCGCCCTCAAGATATTTTGCTTTCACACACATTTTACACCGCTTACATTTACTATCATTGATGTGATAAGTACCGCCTGCAATCGAAATGGCACCAAAACGACAGAGGGATTCACATTTCAAACATCGACGGCAAGCATTATATTTCTTAATTTGATAACCAACCATACGCTGTAGGTCATCATGTTTCTCTACATTCATCGTTTTAACTTTAACAGAGTACTCATAACCTTCCTGTGCAAAGGGTTGAATGGAAAGTATCGGCACATATGTTTTTATATCAACCACAATGGTTTCGTTGATAAGTTTTCGTCCAAGTTCCGGGGCAATCCGGCCAAACGGAATAAAAAGCTCAATAAAGCTATCATCAATCGGACTGTTAAGCTGATAAACCTTGGCATTTTCCTCAGCAGTACAATTGGTATAACGAATTTTAACGTCCTGTGCTGCTTCAACACCGTTACCGCCTTGCCTTGCTTTCCATGCACCCGAATCTATGTACTCCTCTGCATCGGGTTTACCTATTCTCCTTGCAAAGTCAACAAGGAAGGTGTGCCATTTGTCATATTGTTCTGGCATATAAATTCGTGCTAAAAACTGCGCTCGTTCGTTATTATTAGGGCAGCACCAGCAGCCAACACGATCATACCCCAAACGATACGCATCGTTAAAGTCAATTTTTTCACCTAAGATATAGAGCCAAATATCAATATCTTTCCAAAGAAAAATAGGAGATGCAACCTTTTGCTTTTGTATCTTAATTGCTTCTGCATTATCTTCAATACGGTTGTATTTGCTTCTACTTACGGACTCGGATTTACGTATTCCGTAAAAAGTAAGAATCGCTTTGTCACGATATAAATTATTTAGAACGCGAGTAATAGGCCCTGTTTTAAACATCGAACAGCACCAGCGTAACATACGTGCCGGAGGTCCAATATCTTCACACATGGCATAAAAATCTTGTTCGCGGTTTATAGCGGTTTTAAAAATAGCTTTTGGGTTATCTCCGCGGAAACGATCCGCATATTCCATCGTCATTGGAAATTCAAGAGTTGTGTTTCCAAAAATATGTACTAGCGAGGGGTCGTTAAGCGCTCTTACTGTTAAATCAGCAGTTACAGTGGAATCTTTACCTCCTGAAAACGAAATAACAACGTGTTCATTGGGATAGGAAGAAGCTGCCTCTTTAATAAAACGGTGTGCTTCATCAATGATATAATGTAACCTTGATTTATTAATCTCAATAAACTTCTCAATATTATCATTAAAGCCGGAATAACTGTTTTGGTGTTTATACTTTTCAAGCTGCTCATGAATTTCTTCAGGAGTTAGCTTTGAATAAAACTTATTGGTTATTGTAAAAGGTTTACCGTCAATATAAATCCGATTATTAGAAGCCCAAACGCTGCTGTTTATATAGGCTAAAGGTTTCCCTTGAATTACCTCAAACAGCAATCTTTCCTCAGGAAAAACAGGACGTAGATCAGCACTCAAATAAGATACTGTCGCGTTGCATAATGGGCATAAATCTTTATCAATGTCGTTAGCATATCTAATTATTGGAGCATTACATTCATTACACCAGAAAACCTCGAGAGGAATATCCTGCTCGGTTATATTGTCACAGTACTCGCATTTTTCATTATTAGTTTCTCTACTACAAGTCTTACACCACACAGAGCATTACCCCCTTTCTGCAATATTATCATATCAAATTGAGTGTCCCAAAAAACGGACACTTATTTATCAATATTCCCTTTGACATGATGAAGAATATCGCCGGGGGTACATTCAAACAAATCACAAAGTTTATCCAGCGTGGAATAATCTAGTCCGGCTTTTTTATCGTGATATAACTTTGATAGTGTACTTCTACTTATCCCTGTTTTTTCATGCACATTTTGGATATTCAATCGTCGTTCACCCATCAAAGTAGAAAGCTTACAAATTATCGCCAATTGACGCACCTCCGAGATAAAAATATAATCTTGTATATTATATCATATTTTTTGTCGAAAGTAAACAGGTTACGCTCTATTTTGCAGTTTAATGGAAATGTTATGATTGCTTCCTTTTTGTTTGATTTCATGTTTTCTATCTGTTAAAACATAGCTTTCATCGGTGTTTCATAATCGAATCCATTCTTTTTCCTCTGCAACATTGATAACACGCAAGCCTTCTTTTTTAGTATATTCAACCTTTGATGCTGTATCATCTATATCGTCGTAGAGATAACAGATGCACATACTAGAACAATCAACTAGCTGATGGCTATTAATATCTTTGGAAACTTTTTTGCAGTGTTCAGATACATATTCAATATGATCTGCATTACTTAATATTTTTTCATGTATATCATTATCATGTTTCTTTGCTTTAGCAACTTGATCTTCCAAAGGTAGAACAAGGTTCAATCGAGCATGAGGAAATATTCTTTTTGCGTTAATCACGGCAAGGGATGCTATCAAATCATACCCTGTCAACCCTCCTACATAAAAGTCGATAAATCCTTGAGAAATATAATCAAACACTTTACACTCTGTCTGATATGCGATGTCAGAATAAATAGCATTTGGAACAACCCTGTGACCAATGAAACAACAGGCACTTTTCTTTTTATCCATGGTAACTCCTCATTTAATATAAGTAGATTCCGAGCCTCCTTTTGCAAGTATATCATGCAAAAGGAGGCTGTTCACTAATAATCTTTTATTTCTGAAATGCAATCAATGCAAACATTAGAATGCTTTATCTCTAAAAGGTCAACTTCTGAGTCACCACATATAACGCAAGTTGGTTGCTCAGTATTTTTTCGTAGAATAACCGAATCATCATTTAAAAAGATATCAAGATTTTGCTTTGATCCGATATTCAAAGCGCAGCGAACTTCCTGTGGCAAAACAATTCTTCCTAGTTCATCAATCTTCCGAGTACATACTTTTCTTTCCATGAGTTAATTCTCCTTTATTTTGAAAATTATTATGGGTTTTGCATCGTGTTTCTTTTAACCATAAAGAAATCTTCCTCCAGTTTCAAATTTCTATGGTCTTATTAAGATTCTCATGCTAGTTGTTTTGCACTTTAGTTAATTCCGCAAACCATCACCCCATCTTTTATATTGTTAGTAAAAATTGTACTTTATTTTCAGCTATATGTCAATGTTAGTAGTCATAACTCAATGGTAGTTATGACGGAAAGTTTCTATAATATTAATATAGATAGGTGGTGCATAAATGATTGATTTCAAGATAATCGGGAAGAGAATAAAAAAAGCTCGTAATGCAGTAGGATTTACACAGGAAGTTCTTTCGGAAAAGATAGGAGTATCTACAAATTATCTGAGCAAGATTGAGGGTGGACACGAAAAGCCGAATCTTGAACTGCTTGGAAAAATTAGTGCATCTGCCGATGTTTCTTTGTCTGAGCTTTTGACCGGTGTTGTGGAAGAACGACAGTATCTTCAAAAAGACATTGCCGAAGTATTAAGCTCCTGTTCGCCTGAAAAAATACGCCTAATCTATGATGTGATTTTGCGTATTTCACAATATAATTAAAGTGCTTAATGGGTAACGGTGAGAAAAAGATGTTTAATCTTTTTCTCGCCATTTTTTATTTCAAATATCAAATTTATTAACTTTCAAACAAAGCCGTCCACATATCGTTATATTTAGGACTTAACAATTCTTGAAGTTGTTCTATTTGCGTGTCACTGAACCCATACTCTGCCGCCATATCATCCGCACTTTTCTGTGACAGAGTAATTTGCAGAGTGGTTACCACTATCGTTTCTGTCGTTTCACTCCCATACTCATCTTCGACTGTCTGTACCTGTGTTTCGGTTTTAATAGAATGGGAAAGCGAAATCATTTCGTTAAAGATGCTTTGTAGCTTTTCGATTTTATTATCATCCAGAGTAACGACTTCCATGGGATTCTCTGAATCTGTATTGATTTTAACGGCATAAATCGCAAGTATCTCAGTCCAGTTGATTGAAACAGGGTCCATTTCCAATACATCGTGAGCATTATCGCTTTTTATTTCCTCAATGTTGTCGTATAGCTGAGTATTTAATTCAGATATAACTGCGGTCATTGTGCGTCCGTCCACTGATCCGCTGTCCTCTCCGCTGAAAAACACACCAAAAACGGAACCCACTAAAAGACCTATCAGGCAGATAATAATGATTACCAACACGGCAATCCAACCGCCTGCCGCGATAAGCGCAACTAATCCTTTAACTGCGGCAATTGTTGCTTTCACAAGTGCGGCGGTAGCTTTGACAGCGGCCTTCGCCGTGGCAACAGCCGCTTTTGCCGCTGCCTTAGATGCCTGAGCCGCCAGTTTTGCAGATTTTGCGGCGGCTTTTGCAGATTGTCCGGTAATTTTAGCGGTTTGCTGTGCCGTCTTAACAGCGGATTTTGCGGTTCGTTCAGTTGTTTTGATTGATTTCTTGACCGTCTTTATGGTGCCTTTTCCTGCTGCCTTAGCACCTTTTCCGGACTGTTTTAGGGTTTTAATGGACTTACGGCCTGCTTGTCGGGTTTGCTGCAAAGCGCGCTTGGCATCTATAACTGCTTTTTTTGCCTGTTCAGCCGATTTCTGCACCCGCTCTGCTTTGCCCTTTAAGATGTCGGCAGTCTCCTTGGCATAATCGGCTGTCTTTTGAGCTTGCTCCGCTGCTTGTCTGCGATTCTTGGGCATATTTTGTCTTGCTTCTCGAAATCGCTCTTTTGCCTTATTAATATTTTCAGCCGCTTTTTTATGGGGCTTTCTAAAGTGATGGACGGCTTCTTCGGTGGCACCCTGTGCCTTGCCCGATATGTTGTCAGAAGCATCTTCGGACGGTGAATGATAGCCTGTATCCTGTGTCGATTCCACGCTTTCTTTAGAGCGGATAAAGGCGTTTTTTACGTGAGCCGCTGTGCTTGTCGCCTTATCAAGAACCTTAATATCCTTGACTGTGGTTTTCGTTTTTATTTTACTCATTATATCAATCCTTTCTATGAAATGAAAAAATTCTGAACCGCAATTGATTCAGAATATAAAAAGACAAACTTTTATGTTATAATGTTTTCGTATTATTATATGAAAGTAAAAGGGGTTAAATATATGGCATTTGACTACAAAAAAGAATACAAAGAATTTTATGCACCGCCGAAAGCCCCCACCATTATTGATATTCCACCCATGAATTACCTTGCCGTAAAAGGTAAAGGCAATCCCAATGAGGATAATGGCGAATACAGCCGTGCATTAAATTTGCTTTACCCCATCGCCTACACTCTAAAAATGAGCTATAAGAGTAATTATATTATTGATGGCTTTTTTGAATATGTTGTACCACCCCTTGAGGGTTTTTGGTGGCATGACGGGATAAAGGGTGTTGATTATTCAAACAAAGAAACCTTTTGCTGGATTTCCATCATTCGTCTACCGGATTTTATCACAAAAAAAGATTTTGATTGGGCAATAAATAAAGCCACCGAAAAAAAGAAAACAGATTTTTCCTTGGTTGAATTTTTTACCTATAATGAGGGTTTGTGTGTTCAGTGTATGCACATCGGGACTTATGACAACGAGCCGGAAACGGTGCAGCTCATGGAAAAACACGCAAAAGAACAGGGTTATATTATAAACATCAGTAATGAGAGGCATCATCACGAGATCTATTTAAGTGACCCACGAAAAACCGCACCGGATAAACTTAAAACGGTGATTCGCCATCCAGTTAAAAGAGTTTAAAATTCGGAAAGTGAGGGTAATTCATATGATTACAAAATTTCGAGGTATAAACATTTCCTCCAAAGACCCAAAGCAACTTGCTCTTTTTTATAAAGACAAATTAGGACTTACCATGTTGGGAGACGATCCGAATTTTGACGGAGTTACATTTGGAAATAATGAGAACGAACCGGTATTCTGGATATGGGATGAAAATAAATGGGGAAAGTCCACTGAGGGCACCATTACCCTTGTTTTTGATTGCGATGACCATGATAAAACATATCGAGAATTAAAAGATAAAGGTGTCACCCTTGACCCACCCACGACCGCGGTATGGGGCGGCAAAGAAATGTATGTCAAAGACCCCGACGGAAATACGATTTTGATATTATAATCAAATGTTAAACAAATGGAGAAAACATTCGGATGAACAACAAGGTTGAATATTGGATTAATATTGCAGAATACGATTTACAAACAGCAAAAGCTTTGTTGAAAACATCAAGATTTTTATATGTCGGGTTTATGTGTCATCAGACAATCGAAAAAGCATTAAAAGCGTTAATCGCGCGCAATTGCGCTGAAGGTGAATTTCCGCCAAAAATACATGATCTTGTTAAATTAGCTGTTAAAGGCAACCTTTATAATATCATGACAGATAAACAGCAAGATTTTATTTATAAATTAAACCCATTGAATATAGATTCCCGTTATCCCGATTATGAATACAATATTACAGAAAGTATAACAGAAGAGTCATATGAGGAATTAATCGTTGAAACGGAAAATCTTTCCAAGCGTTATGGA
>ENA-UOOK01002318-UOOK01002318.1-fermentation-metagenome-genome-assembly--contig:-NODE-2318-length-23652-cov-9.418697_pt1 | contig 23652 bp, 21 predicted proteins | sample MGYA00245777_ERZ724023 | MGnify/ENA primary metagenome ERZ724023 (study PRJEB28704, sample SAMN03018312) | fermentation metagenome | biome: anthropogenic terrestrial biome; feature: soil; material...
AAACAATAACAGTAATAGAAACTATAATTAAACTCTTCTCATCCAAAATAAATATCTTCCCCTTTAAATAATATTTATAATTAAATATAAAATTTATAAAAAGAAGTATAAAAAAACTTTATAAAAAAAATAATTAAGTAAAAAAAAAAATCAATTTTTTTTAAAGATAAAAATTAATTATCAATTAATTTACGCCACATATAATCATAATAATCCTCAACATATCTTCTAATACTTAAATTATATCCATTTTCCTTTAATTCATCTAATGAAGCATTATGAGAATAATATTTCAACTCCTCCCTATTTTTATAAGTTTTAATAATCTTATTAATATCCATTTTTCTTAACCGATTTTTACCATTAACAGTATTAAAACCATGTGAAGCATCAATTAACAAAACACTCTGATCTTTCATCCGAGATTTCTTTAAAACAAGAATACATGTAGGACTACTTGTATCTGGGAAAAGATTACTTGGTAAGTTAATTACAGCATCTAAATAATTCTTATCCTTAATTAAATACTCTCTTAAATACCTACCCCAAACTTTAAACAGAAAACCAATACCCATTACTATAAGCCATAGTCCCATCATCCTTTAAATAATACAACATATGTAATAATAAAGCAAAGTTAGATAAAGTTTTTGGAGGAACCCTTCCATAATCCTTAAAACGTTCATCATTTAAAAATTTCTGATCCCCTGACCAATGAGAATAACAAATTAAATTAGAAACAATAGCATCAAACTTAACACCCTCAAATCCAGGATGCTCTAAACAATCACCACATACTAAATTGAAATCTCCACACTTCACATTATGAATTAACATATTCATACGAGCAATATTAAAGTAAGTTTGATTAATCTCTTCACCATAAAAATTATTCACAAGAACTTCCCTTTTAACACTTAAAAGAGAAGAAGAAAGCCCTGAACAAGAATCATAAACAGAATCTAAAACATGTTTATTTAATGATACAATTTTACTTAAAACCATATTAACCTCTAAAAGAGCATAACAACCTATACTATTAGATTCAAATGCAAACTGAGACAATAAATAATCAAACACATCTCCTGCAATACAATTATCCTCATTACTAATTTGGAAATCAAAAAAAAGATAAATGAATTAATAATTCACTTATAAAATCAGTCCTATCATCCTCAGTTTTACCTAACGTATCAGATTGTAAATCCACATCCTCAAACAAATTCATAAAACTTAAAGGACACACACCATAATATGAACAATCAGAAAACATTTTAAAAGCAGCCCCTAATTTCCTTAATAAATTAACATCCCCTATACATGCTAATCTAACAAAATTAGAAAACAAAAAATCAGGCTCAATAAAAAATCCTAAAGACTCTAAAGCCTCATCCCTTAAATCATCCCTATACTCCTCCAAATTATAAGCCCCAACAAAACTTAAATTATCCCTCCTTAATTCATAATCCAATTTAAAAACTAATCTCTCAGATAAAAACTTATAAGAAAACAAAGCTAAAAAATAATTCTTAAACTTCCCATATTCCCCATGAAAGTCAGATTCTAAACACAACCTCCACAATTTAAGCCCCAAACCATCAACACTACTTGACATTAAAAAAAACACCCTAATATTCAAAAAAAAGTTTTCAGATTTTTTCAAATAACTAAAAATAAAAGTTTTATTTATAAATTAAAATATCCTTATGCTCAGGATGCTTCTTAACAAAATCAACCCATAAACGAAGATCATAATTATCCATAGGACTTTCATTAGGAAGATCATAAGTCCCAAGTCTAAGCTCCATCCAAAAACCAAGCTGATTCTTCTTAAGAGTATCTTTATCTTCAATATATAATTTTATTTCAGGGGGTAAAATTACATCATCAATTAAACATAATTCCTGATGTTCCTTCATATAATCAATATTAGTATCTATTGCCTGTTTTGATCCTATCATTAATTTTTTAATCATGTTTTTATCCTCCTATTTTTTGTTTGAGTTCTTTTAAGAATTTCATGTTTTAATTATGGGAAAAAAGTATGCTTATGAGTAGTATCATACTTCTTCTCCCACTCTTCAGCAACATCCCAATTCACAAGATCACTCCATTGAGGATAACATTCAACCCAAGTCAGAAGCTCATCTTTATCAGCACCAAGACCATCTTTTCTTCTATGATTTTCTTGTCTCATTTCACGACCTATTTCAGTTATTTCTTCGAACAATTCTTTATTTTCAGGTCGTGTTATGAATTTGTATCTTTCATCAGAATCTATCCCACTAAGAAGAATTGGAGGTATTTAATCTTTTAAATAAGTTAATTCTTCTCTTATAGTTTTTAAATACTCATAATTTAATATTTCAGGAACACTAATTGTAATCCCCGCTTCAGATCCATAACCAATCATTTTTTAACCTCCTTTTAATTATAAGTTAATTTGTTTTTCTTAATATTAATATTATTACATTAATATTATGTCAATTAAATCATATGCTCCTTTATCAGTGATTTCTAAAACTTTAAATAAATGAAATATAAAATAATACTCCAACTTATTTAAAATTATTTTAAAAAATAATAAAATAAGAAATATTGAAATGTATAAAATTAGGTAAACAAACATTTGTTGAAGTAAACCCTTCTTAAACTTCTCCATTTCAGTAATCTGATTTTGAGTAAGATCAATCTTCTTATCAATTAAAGATAAAAAACTAGCTATTTTTTCTTGTTCTTCTATAGAGTTAGGTATTTTAATAATAAAATTATAAAGTATGTTTTTATTAAGATTACCCTGTGTTCCTGTTTCTATAAATTTATGAACAAATCTTTTAAAATATGTTAGATAATAATAAATATAATCTATATTAACATTATCTTTTAATATGATTCCAAAAATTGCTTGACTTGTACTTAAATCTATTTTATTAATTGAAACAAAACCTATAGAAGCATAAATAGAATATAATAAAGAATTTTTAGGAATAATCCAAGCAGAAGAATCATTAATCGCTTCTTTAGTAATTTTTTTTGAAGTAAACGTAATATATTTTCCTTGCATTGTCATATCAGAAATACTAAGAAAAGGGATATTACCTTTATAATATCTCCCTATAGAAGATTTTGGAGTTCCTCCAGCTTTCCCTTTTTTAATTAAACTTTCTAATTTAACAGATTTAAAGTCATTTTTATTTTTAAAACCTCCACTATTTAAATAATTAAATCTTAATTTATTCTCAGAAAAAAGGTTTTAAAGACAATAATTTTTAAAATCTTTTAAATATTCAATTGTACTGGATAAAAGATTAATTTTATTATCAATTAATTCTAAAAAATCAGCAATCATTTCTTGTTCTTTAATTTTTATTGGAATTTTAAATTTAAAATTATTCATATCTCTTTGAAATATATGAGGGATACTACTTCCAGATTTTAGAACATGTAATAATCTAAAGAAATAATCTGAATTTAATACTTGATAAAAAAAATTAGGAGAAATATTACTATTAACCCGAACTAACATCATTGTTCCATTAATTGTAGATTCATGTGGTAAATATTTTATTAATGCAGGATTACCCAAACTTCCATCTTTTGAAAATATAACATCCCCCAATTTTAATGCAATTTCTGGAGATTCTAGATATCTTTTATTACTTAAATGATCGCATTTTTCCCAATAAATCTTACCATTATTTATATGTTTACTTGCAATTAAGTAAGGACCTTTAATAGTATATTCACTTTGTTTAAGGTTTTTCCAACCAATTCTACCTTTTATATAAGCATTATCTTTTAGTAAAATTTCTTCCCATGGTTCTGTGAATTCTTTAAATCGGAGTTTATTTTTTCACAATAAAATTTACAATTGTTATAATTTAGATTAATAATTAAAAATAATTTTTAATAAAAAAAATAATTAATTTTTAATATAAATAGTTATTATTATGAAAACTAGAATGATATCTGAAATCCAAAATCAAATGAAACCTTTCTTGAATCAAGGTCAATATTTGAAGTTAACTAAAGCTTTGTTGAAAACTTTTAAAAATGTGCAAATTATTGAAAATAAAATTGATTATGATGAGAATTCTTCTAATGAAAATTATAAATTATTGAATCTTTTTTTATCTGCTAAGCAAATTGAGGGTTGTTCTCCTAAAACTATTGTATATTATCAAACTACTATTGAAAAAATGTTAATGAAGTTAGAGAAAAGAATTGATAATATTAGTACTGATGATTTGAGAAAATATTTATCAGATCATAAGAAATTAAGAAATTCAAGCAAGACTACTATTGATAATATTCGAAGAATTTTTTCAAGTTTTTTTGCATGGTTAGAAGATGAGGATTATATACTTAAAAATCCAGTGCGTAGAATTCATAAAATTAAAACTGGAAAAGTAGTTAAAAAAGTATTAACTGATGAAGAATTAGAAACATTACGTGATAATTGTGATGAAATTAGGGATTTATCTATGATTGAATTATTCATTTCAACTGGAATTCGTGTTGGGGAATTAGTAAATCTTAATATTGATGATATTAATTTTTATGAAAGAGAGTGTATTGTTTTTGGTAAAGGAGAAAGTGAAAGACCAGTATACTTTGATGCACGAACCAAAATCCATTTACTGGAATATCTTGAAACCCGTGATGATGATAATCCTGCACTTTTTGTATCATTGAAAAAACCTAATGAAAGATTAGGTATTAATGCTATTGAAACACGGATAAGATCACTTGGTAAACAATCACATATTAAAAAATTACATCCCCATAAATTTAGAAGAACAATGGCAACAAATGCAATTGATAAAGGTATGCCTATAGAACAAGTACAAAAATTATTAGGTCATGTACAAATTGATACTACAATGCAATATGCAATGGTCAATCAACATAATGTGAAAATTGCTCATAGAAAATTTTTAGCTTAAAAAATTATTGGGATTTTTATAAAAAAATGTATGTGTTAAAACCCTAGTTTAATATAAAAAAATTATAACAATTGTTAATAAAAAGAGTGTTTAAAGAGGTTAAAACCCTAAAAACTTATAAAAAAATGAGAAAAAATAATAAAATAAAAAAATTTAATAAAACTAAACAAACATTTCTTGCAACAAACCCTTCTTAAAATTCTCCATTAAATCAATCTGATTTTGAGTAAGATCAATCTTCTTATCAATAGAAGATAAAAAATTAGCTATCTTTTCCTGTTCTTTTAATGAAGGCAAATAAATCAAATAGGGGTTTATATGTTTATTATTTAATTGAGGAATAGAAGTCGTATCCGCAATTCTTGACAACCGTTCATTAATTAATAAATAAAATAAAAATTCATTATTCATCATTTTTTCATTAACTGTTAAAGCCATCAAATTTGTATCCATAAAAGAATTTTGATTTAAAATTCTAATTTTATTCGACATTATAGCCATTCCTCTTTTAGGAAAAATTACACTGCCTTTTTTAATTAATAAAGAAGAATCATTAATTAAATAAGGAGTTATTTTTAAAAATTTAGAACAATCATTTAATTGTTCTACCTTAAAATAAGGAAACTTTCCTTTATCTTTAATTAAATTCTTAGGGCTTTTACCACTATAAATTTTAACTAAATTACCTAATTTAATTTTAATCCAATCATCTATAAATTCCTTAAATCTTAATTTACCCTCAAATAAATTTTGGAGACAGAATTTCTTAAAATCATTTAGGGCATCTTGTTGTTTATATAAAAGATTGATTTTTTTTTCAATATTATTTAACATTTTTACAATCTTTTCTTGTTCTTTAATAGAAGGATAATTTATTATAAAATTTTTTATTGTGGGTAATCTTAAAGAATCAACAGTAGCTTTTACAGAATTTCTTAAAGCTTCTTTTAAGAAATTTTTCTGAAAATAATAATAAATATATTTACCCATAATATTTGAATCAAAGTCACTTATTTTGTAAACACGTTGATGAAAATCAAATTTACCAATAATATAATGGTATATTTGTCCTACATTACCATCACCAGGGATTAAAATTGCTTCACCATCAAACGAATATGAATTAATTCTTTCAACATGGTTTGATCTAACAAAAAAAGGATATTTTCCTCCTTTAACATTATCTTTTAAATCTTTATTCCCAGTTTTAATATCTGCTAAAAAATGTAATTTACTACTTTGCCATGTATCCCCATATTTAAATCGGAGTTTAGGAACATTACTTGTTTCTTCCATTTTATCATAACTCCTGATTTTTAGAATATTGGGGCATCTATGCCTAGTTCGTCACAGTATTTTTGGATTTCTTTATCAACTTCTTCCATTTCTTTGGAGATTTTTTTGAGTTCTGTGACTACTTCATTGAGGTCTATTGGTTCTTCTTCTTCGAATGTATCTACGTATCGTGGAATGTTTAGGTTGTAGTCGTTTTCTTTTATTTCTTTTAGTGTTGCTTTGTGAGAGTATTTTTCTGTTTCTTCCCTGTTTGTGTAAGTTTTAATTATTTTATTAATATCTTCTGGGCGGAGTTTGTTTTGGTTTTTGACTTTTTCAAATTCTTGTGATGCATCTATAAATAGTATGTCTTGGTCGTCTTCTCTGCATTTTTTGAATACTAATATGCAGGTTGGTATGCTTGTCCCGTAGAAGAGGTTTGCTGGCATTCCTATTACTGCATCGAGGTAGTTTTTTTCTTTGACTAAGTATTTTCTTATTGTTCCTTCTGCTGCTCCACGGAATAGTACTCCGTGGGGTAGGACTATTGCCATAGTTCCATTGTCATCTAGGTGGTAGATCATGTGTTCTACGAATGCATAGTCTGCTTTGCTTTTTGGTGGGAGTTTTCCTGCTGCACTGAATCTTTCATCATCTAGGAATTTTTTATCTGAGGACCATTTTGCGGAGAATGGTGGATTGGCTACGATGGCTTCGAAGGTCATGTCCATGAATCCTGGGTGTTCTAGGCTGTCTCCTTGTTTGATGTTGAAATCTGTGAATGCTACATCGTGGAGTATCATGTTCATTCTAGCTAGGTTGTATGTGGTTTGGTTTAGTTCTTGACCATAGAAATCTGTTACTTTTACTTCTTTACTTACTCGTAGGAGTAATGATCCTGATCCGCAGGTGGGGTCGTAGACTGATTTGATTCGTTTTTTATTTAAGGTTACGATTTTAGCTAGTACTTTACTTACTTCTTGTGGAGTGTAGAATTCTCCTGCTTTTTTACCTGCATCGCTTGCAAATTGACTTATAAGGTATTCATAGGCGTCTCCAAGTATGTCTTTTTCCTCATCTTCTAATTGGAAGTCTATTTCTGATAAGTGTAGGAGTATTTTGCTTATGAGTTTTGTTTTTTCTGTTACTGTTTTTCCTAGTTTACTTGATTGTAAGTCTACATCTTCGAAGAGGTTTTCGAAGTCTTGTGAACTGTCTTCTCCTATTGATGAATCGGTTATTTTTTTGAGTGCACGTTCTAGGTTTTGGAGTAAGTCTTCATCATTGTTTTGTGCTTGTTTTACTAGGTTATCAAATAAGTATTCTGGTTCTATGAAGTATCCAAGATTTTCTAATGATTCTTCTCTTAAATCTTCTATAAATTCTTCTTTTTGGAAAGCTTGTGAGAAGGTTAGGTTATCATTTTTTAGTTCTTTATTCATTTTTAGGTTTAATTTTTCTGATAAGTATTTGTAGAAGATGAATCCTAGGATGTAATTTTTAAATTCATTTGCATCCATGTTTCCTCTTAGTTCATCTGCTATGGCCCATAGTTTACTTTCTAGGTTGTTTGTATAATTTGACATTATTTTGTACTCCATTAATTTTAATTTTTTTTAGATTAGTGCGAATTTTTCAACTAGGTTTATTATTTTGTCTTTAATGTAATCGGTTTTATGTTTTCGTTCTAGGAATCCTATGTTAGGTTCTGTGAATGATTTTTTGATTTCATCATTGTAGAATTTTCCACTGTATTCGTATTCTTTTATTATGTTTCGGGTTTTGTCTTCGGATACTTTTTCATGATTTACTAGTTCGTTGATTTCTTTATTTTTTTCTCTTTCGAAGTATTTTGGTAGTTCTAAATCTATATTTATTGGTTTTTGGGCTTCTACTATGTTTTCTGTTATGAAGTTGTCTATTAATTCTGATTTGCTCTTTAGATTGTGTGAGGATTGCATTATGTCATGTATGAATTTTTTGTCTTTATCGAATGATGGGCTTTCTGGGTCTAGTTCTCTTAGTAGGTTGATTATGTATGCTACGTTTATGTTGTCTGTTCTTAGTAATTCTATTTCAAAGTCTACATCTTTTAGGACACTTACTTTATCTGTGTTTTGTCTATCGGTTAAGTCGTAAATGTCTAAGTATTTGCTTTTGTAATCGTTTAAGTCTTGTTCTGTGATTTGTAAATGATTGTAATCGAATTCAGTGAATGTTATGATACGGTTTAGTAGTCTTAGGATGTCACGGAATATTAATATGAATTTTTTGGTTTCTTCTTCATCTTTTAGGTAATCTACACTGGAAACTGTTGGGGTTAATTCAAGTAATTCTTTTAAACATGAATTAATTTGGGTTAAATAGTAATCATATGAAGGAGAGGTTACTACTTCTATTGCTTCTTTATCTGAGAATAATCGTATTGCTTGGTCTGTTCTTTTTTTAAGGTTTCTGAAACATACAATATTACCATACATTTTTTTATCATTATAAATACGATTTGTACGTGAGAATGCTTGTAATAAGCCATGGTATTGGAGGTTTTTATCTACATATAAGGTGTTTAATAACTTATTATCGAACCCAGTCAAGAACATGTTAACGACGAGTAGGATGTCTATTTGATTGTTTTTGCTTCTTTTACTCACATCTACATAGTATTGGTTAAAAGTATCTGTTGAGTAATTAGTTCCAAACATTTCATTATAATCTTTAATATGTTCTTCTAGTTTATCCCTTGGGTGTAGTTCATCACCATCTAATTCCGGATTAGCTTCATATGTAAAGATTGTTGCAATTTTCAAGTCATGATTTTTACTTTTAAAAATATCATAATACTTATTAAGTAGGGATACTGAGGATACGCAGAATATACTTGTAAATTCCCTGTTATATGTTTTTCGATCATGATTTTCTATTATATAATCCACAATTTTATTTAAACGTTCACTAGATTCCATTAATTCCCGTGTGTCTATGGCTTCAACTTCAAAATCATATTTAATCCTGTTTTTATATGTTCCAATATAATCTATACTGAAACCTAAAACATTATGATCACGTATAGCATCTTTAATTAAATAGGAATGTAAGCGTTTACCGAATAAATCCTTAGTAGTTTTTTCATCATTTGCATTAACTGCAAAAATTGGTGTTCCTGTAAAACCATAATAATTTATATTATTAAAATAATCAGTAATATTATCATGCATATCACCAAACTGACTACGGTGACATTCATCAAAAATAAGAATCATCCTTTTATCCTGACATGAATTTAAAACATCCTCATGATTATTAATAGCCCTATGCAACTTTTGAATAGTGGTAATAATAAGAGGATTCGCCCCACTTAACTGTTTAATTAAAGTTTTAGTATTATCAGTTCCATCAACAGCATTATCACAAAAACTATTAAACTCACGACTAGTTTGATAATCTAAATCCTTACGATCCACTATAAACATTACCTTATCAATACTCTCATCATGAGCAAGTATTTGACAAATCTTAAAACTAGTTAAAGTTTTACCAGAACCTGTAGTATGCCAAACATACCCATTAGTTTTAAAAGAAACCTGATTTAACACAGCTTCAACTGCATAATACTGATAAGCACGTAAAACCATAATAGATTTACTAGTCTCATTTAAAACCATATACCGAGCAATCATCTTACTTAACTGACACTTCTCAAGAAAAGAATCAGCAAACTCATTCAAACAACTAATATTATGATTATCCTTATCCTTCCAGAAAAAAGTGAAATTAAAATTCAAATCAGAATTATTAGCAAAATACTTAGTATCCACACCATTACTAATAACAAAAATTTGAATATAATTAAACAAATTATGATAAGAATGCAACTGATACCTTTTAATCTGATTAAAAGCCTTCTTCAACTCCACACCACGACGCTTAAGCTCAACTTGAACCAAAGGCAAACCATTAATAAGAATAGTAACATCATAACGATTAATATACTTATCCTTAAAAGTTATCTGATTAGAAACCTGAAATTCATTCTTACACCAATGCTTCTGATTAATAAACTTAACATAAACATTCTCACCATCATCACGCTCAAGTACGAACTGATCACGAAGCTTCTTAGCCTTATCAAAAATACTACCCCCCTCGAGATAAATAAGAATCCGATTAAACTCTTCACTAGAATAAGTAGTACCATTAAAAACTTCTAACTGACGCTTAAAATTAGCCTCCAAATCATCCTCATCATCAATAGAAACACGTTTGTAACCACCTTCAACTAAAGAATCCAACAACTTATCCTCTAATGTAGCTTCATTCTCAACAGACATAAAAAATAACAACCTCCCCCTAAACTTTCCCAAGAATATTTAATTAATTATTAACTTTATAAGAACTTATAATAAAACTTTACTAAACATTAAAAAATTTTCATTACAAAAAACTCCGATTTAAAGAATTTACCAAACCTTGGGAAGCTCAAAAATTAGGTGAAATTTTAACATTGATTCAAAGTGGGTTATCTAGAAAATTATCTCAAAAAGATATAGGAGTCCCAGTTTTAAGATCAAATAATTTAATAAATAATGAATTAAATTTAGATGATATTAGTTATTGGTATATAAAAGATTCTAAAGGAGCTAAAATTGAAAATTATTTTTTAAAAGAAAATGATTTGTTAATTAATTTTATAAATAGTTTGAGTCAAATTGGGAAAATTGCTCTTTTTAAAAATGAATTAAAAAGAAATACAATTTTTACCACTAATCTTTTAAGATTAAATTTCAATTCCAAAATTTATATTGATTTTATGTATTTTTATTTTCAAACAGGAAAATATAATAATTATATTCAAGTTATTACAAAACCTGCAGTTAATCAAGCAAGTTTTACAACTGTTGATTTAAAAAAATTTAATTTAAAAGTCCCTTCTTTACATGAACAAAAAAAGATAGCTAATTTTTTAAATTCAATCAATCATAAGATTAAGTTATTGAATAAAAAATTAGGATATTTTAAAGATTTTAAGAAGTATTGTTTTCAAAACTTGTTTTCTGAGAAATTAAGATTTATTAAACGGTACAATTTTGATGCAAAATATGTAAGTGATTACCTCAAGGAGAGTAAAATTAAGGCTAGTAATGATGATATTAATAAACATTTAACTGTTAAACTTAATTTAAAAGGTGTAATTCCAAGAGAAAGTAAAACTATTGAAAAAGAAGGAGCTACTACTCAATATATTAGGAAATCCGGCCAATTTATTTATGGTAAACAGAATCTTTATAAAGGTGCTTTGGGTTTAATCCCTAAAGAATTGGATAATTTTTTATCTTCTTCCGATATTCCGTCTTTTGATTTTATTAACAGTGTCAATCATTTATGGTTTTATTATTATTTTTCTAGAAAAAGTTTTTATGAATGTTTAGAAAAATATTCTACTGGTACTGGTTCAAAAAGAATTTCTCCTACAGATTTTTTAAAAATTAAACTCTTTATTCCTCCCTTAGAAATTCAAGAAAAAATAGCTAGTTTTTTATCTTTAATTGATAAAAAACTTGATCTTACTCAAAATCAGATTGAAAATATGGAGAAGTTTAAGAAGGGTTTACTTCAACAAATGTTTGTTTATTTATGTATATTTTTTAATAGATTTATTTCACTTTTCTAAGAGTTTCTAAAATTTCATATTATTATTATTATTATTATTATTTATGTTTTAAGTTTGTTTTTAAACTTAAAATAGGGTAATATGTTTTTATAATTAAGAAAAGTTTTTTAGTATCTTATGAAATTTAATAAAATATTTAATGACATATAGGTGAAATGATTCATTTATTGTATTTTGTATGGTGAGTTATTTTACTTAATATAAATGTATAAGTACATGTGTACTTAATTAATACTTAATATGTTTTAATGATTCAATTATTTAAAAAAAAATAGATTAAAGGATTTTGAAATATTATTAATTATTGGTTTCTTATTGAGTAAGTTGTTATTGCACTAAGGAGTATACTTGCACCTAAGAAAATATAGGCTAATGTGTCATATATCCAGGTACCTATTATATGGAATATCCATTCAAGTATGCAGAGTAAAATAAAGAAACATGCAAAATATACTAATATTAATATTAAAAATATTGTTATACTTATTAAGATTTTTAGAAATCCATTAAAACTCATAATAAATAATTCCCCCCCCCTTTTTATTTTTAATTTTTTTTTATTGTGAATTAATTAAAGGTTTTATTAAAGGAAGTATAAAAAACTTTAATAAAATTCTGATTCTTGAGAAATTCCTAAAGTTTTTTTATTTTATACTTAAACTTAAGGATTTAATAGAAAATTATTTATTTAAATTAATTAATACTTTTAAACATTCACTATAGGGGGGTGAATATGTTTTTATGGAGAATAAAAATTTAATCATACTATGTGTATGTGTTTTACTAATAGTTATTGCAGCTTGTACTTCAATATATCTTATTAATTCTCAAGTTGAAATAAGTCTAATAGCAAGTAATTTAAATATTAATAAAGGTGATAATTTCACTATAAGTTTAGTTAATGATGAGGGAACTAAACTTTCAAATCAAAACATTTATTTAAGTTTCACTAGTTCTAATAATGAAACCATAAATTACACTGTTAAAAACAGATGATAATGGATTAGCCACTTTACCAATTAATTTACCTGCAGGTTCATATTCAGTTACTGGAAATTATGAGGGTATAGATAATTTTAAATCTTCAAGTTATTCCGGAACATTAGAAGTTAATAGTATAAGTAGTGATACTTCAAGTTCTAATAGTGAATCTTCTAGTTTTGAAGAGGCATTAGAAGCATTCTACAATGATCCGGATAGAACTCCAGAAGTAGGAGTTCAAGTAAAAGAAGATGGATCTAAATGGGTGGTTGCAGGTGACGGTGAAGCACCATACGGTAGTAGTGAAGCAGAACAAATCCTAATAAGTGCAACACACTAATAAAAATAAAATTGGAGTGAATATTTAAAAATGGAGACAAAAAATATTGTAATTATATGTATAACAATAATTGTTGGATTTTGTATAATAGCTGGAGCAGTATACTTTGCAATGACCTCAAACAATAATACAAGTATAGTTAATAATACAACAAGTAATAATACAGTGAATAATTCAACAGTAAACACACAGGACAATAAACAAAGCAGTGATAGTGGAAGTGATAGTTCATCAAATGTAGAAAGTTCAAGTAGTGGTAGTGATGATAGTGGAGACTGGGAATATGGAACTGGAGAGGGATCTAGTGACGACCCCACAATCCATTGGCGTTATAATAAAAAGACTGGATATAGCGAATATTATGATGAAAAAACTGGAGAAACAACAGGAGGTTATGGAATCGCTTAAAAAATGGGTTAAATATAAGAGTTATCAATTAATTAATAACTCCCATTTTTTTTATTTGCAAAGTTTGTTTTTATATTTACAGTCTTTGCACTTGTCCTTATTTTTTATATAGATTTCATTTTTTATAATGTGTGCAGTTCTATTTAATGATTCATCCATTTTTTTAGCATCATCATCTGATATGGGTATGTTTGTAAATGTTTGACTTTTTAATGAGTAGATTTTACCAGTGTTTATTTTATATTTTTCATATTTTGGATGGTTTTTTAATCCTAATTTGTAGATTAGTAATTGTTTTTTGTAAAATTCTGGATTTTTATCTATTTTTTCTATTTCTGTGTTTTTGAAATCTATAATTTCTAGAGTGTGGTTGGGGTTTTCTATTATTAAGTCTATTCTTCCTTTTAATTCGTAATTATTTTTTATTATGTGGAATGGGACTTCACTGTCTTTAATGTTTAAGTTTTTAGCAAATTTTTCATAGTATTCTTTTATGTTTTGGATTAATTCATTTACATACCTATTTTGATAATTGATTTTATGTTTATTTTTTTCTTGGATTAATTGATTGATGTTTAATGTTTGATTTTCTTTTAATTGAGAGTGTATATTGTTTAATATTTCATGTAGTTTGATTCCTTGAATGATTTTGGGAGTGGGACTTATACGGAAACTGAGATTTTGGCTTAAATAGTATTTGAAAGGGCATTTATTGTAGGTTAAATATTTAATATATGATAATTGAATTGGTTTTATGGTTTTATCTATTGAAGGTTTTATGTTTTGTATTTCTAAATTATTTAATCCCTCCTGGGTTAATTCTTTAATGTTTGGGTTTTTGTTTTTTAATTTTTCTATTATTGTTAATTTTTCTGAGTTTTCATCATTTTTAGGATTAGGGAGTGTTGATAGGATTAGTAAATCTTTTGCTCGTGTCATTGCTACATAGAGGATCCGTTTTTCTTCATCTTCAAATAATTTTTTTTCAATATTAGGATTTGAGTTTTTATATTTTAAAAATTGTGGTGGAGTGTAGAAGTTAGCTCTTCCATAATAGTAATCTTTCTTTTCCTTGTCTGGATTATATTTTTGAGGGAAATAATCTTCTTGTAGAGAACCAACAATTACTATTGGGAATTCTAATCCTTTAGATTTATGCACTGTTAAAATTTGCACTGCATCTTCATTTTGATTTATTTTATTTTGTCCACTGTTTAAACTTTTATTTAAATTATCTGTTAAATAGGAGAATAAACCTTTAAGATCATATTTATTTAAAATTTTTTCATAATTATAAATTGTTTGAGAAATATTACCTAGATTTTTTAATATTTCTTTATTATATTCTAAATTATTATTCCCCACAATACTTGTTAAGTAATTGTTAATGTTTAAGAGTTTATAATATAGGTCTAGTAGGGAGGGTTTATCTTTTAATTCTTTTACTGGTTTTTGGAATTCTTTTCTTATATTATTTAATGTTTTGAAGAATTCTAAATCCTTAGTATTTGTAATTCCAAGACGGTTTAAGCCTTCTTCATTTAATTCATTTAAATAAGTTTGTGGACATTCCTTTTCAATTTCATCTAAAAGATTATTGTTTCGATTAAAAATTCCTTTAAATGTTTTAATACTTGATTTCTTACCCTTGTTTTTATAGTATACTTGATGTTCAGCTTCTAGTAATTGTTTTCTATATTCCTCTTCTATATTTTTTAAAATAACTTGTGTTTCTAAACTTAAATTAAAATAGTTTTTAAATTTATATGAAGTATTTGTGAATGCTTTAAGATTTAACCATTCTATTTCCATTTTATTAGTATCTTTTAATGGATGATAACCACAAACATACCATAATAAAGTCATAATGCTTTTAATTTCATCCCTATCTTTAAAATCATTATAAGAATTAATAGAATAATTAATGTTTAATTTATCAAATTCTTTAAAAAGCTTATCCCCTTTATGTTTATAAGTTCTAAATAGAATCCCAATATCAGATAAACGATTAACCTTACCAGTACTTATTAAAGTATGAACAGTCATTGCAATATTAAATGGTTCATCATTTCGACTTTGATTATTTAAAACAAAAACATTATCATTAATATCCCTACGAGCTGCAACAAAATGTTTATAATCCCTTCCACTACGATAATCATTAATAAAAGATTCATTCACCTTAATAATATCGTCACCACTACGATAATTAGTATCCAAAGTTTTAACATTAAATAATTCATTAGTAATTAATAAATTAAAAAAATTAGGATTAGCACCTCTAAAAGAATAAATACTCTGATCTGCATCACCAACAACAGTGAAACTATCACAATTTTCTCTTAGTAATTCAAAAATTTGCATCTGAACAGGATCAGTATCCTGAAACTCATCAATAAGAATATTCTTATAAACAAGCTTATCCCTGACACTCTGTTTTTTAAGTAAATTTAAAGCCTGCAATTGTAATAAATCATGATCAAAATAACCTTCACCCAGTAATAATTGAATATATTTAGGATAAGCACGTGCAATAGCTAAATAACGAGCATTATACCAACTAAGTTTTAAACCTTTATCAGCATTCACAATACTTGTTGGAAATTTAAAATCATCACCACACTCATATTGAACTTTCCGAATCAAATCAGAAAAATCAAAACCAACCGGACGCTCCCTTCGAATATAATCAACCAAACCCTCAGTATCCACACCAAAAGTAGAATACTCATTAAACTTATCAAGAACATTACTAATCATATACTTAGGCATATAAGACTCAAAATTAAAACCTAAATCATCCCAATACTTATACATAAACATAATTAACAATTCAGAACCAGCACCACCAACAAGACTTAAATCATTACTTAAACCTAAATCATAACCATACTCCACTAATAATTTATGACAAAAACTATGAATAGTACTAATCTGCATATGATTAATCATACTATCAGTAATAAAAGCATCATCCCGCAAACGACTCTTCAACTCATTAGCAGCCTTATTAGTAAAAGTAATCACTAACAAAGATTCCGGATCAACCAAACACTCCCTTAATAAAAACTTCACCCGCTCAACAATAACCAAAGTCTTACCAGTACCAGGACCAGCATCAATCACCAAAGAATTATTAACAACATACTGAACAGCATCTAACTGACTAGAATTCAAACCATTAACCATAAAAAATTTATCCCCCTTATAAATTAAAATTTTATATTTAAAATAGGATTAAATAAATTCCTAAAAAAAAAGGAATAATCCTTAAATTTTAAATACATTAAATATTATCTTCAATACTATCCCAAAACTCACTAGCCCAAGACATACCATCATTTTCATATTTTTTAATAATAGTTAACTCATTATTCTTAATTTTATAGAGAACATAAAAATCATTACTTCCTTTCTCAACACTTAAATACAAACCATCACCAAGAGAAAAACTATTCACAAAACTACCTTGAATACTATATCCTCCTTGTTGAGATTTATCAACACCAGTAACCATTTTTGTCCAATTAAATTTATCTACAACAACCTTTTTAGCTACTTTTCCAATATTCATAAAAAAAATAATTCCCCCCTTAATTAATCAAGTTTTTATATAAAAAATTAAATAAAAATAATTTAAAAATTATCTAAAGTAGCATAACCTCTTGCTTTAGCTTCAGATACTATTGTATAATCTAAAATCTCTTTTATAGATGCGCCATTATCATTCATTCTATAAAATGTATTTTCACCAAGTAATACATAATTCCATTTAGCATCCATTCTGTCCATACCTTTTAATTGATTTATTTTATCTAATTCATCTAAGGTAGCTATTCTTTTTGATTGAACATTTGGAGAATTAATATCTTTATCAGATTTAGTTTCTACAACATAAACATCATTCCCTATTTTTACTAAAAAATCAGGATAGTATCTAGCTAAAAGACCATCTTCACGAATATAAGTAATAGTTGCAAAATTATGATAATATTCATTTATTTTAAGAAAACTATCCACCCTACTATCAATATCGCAGGATTCAATAAATGCCTTCTCAAATCCACCTTTATTTGAAGGATAAGGCAATCGTTCATAAATAGATTTAGCAACCTCAATTGAATAATTCTCACGCATTCTTAACTCAGAAACATCTGAAAAATATTTTTTCTTAACTACAGCATCCTTAACATCAACATTATTCTGCATCCTATAAATTACATTACTAACTTGTATTACAATATGGCTAATTATACTGTCTTCTGACATGAAAAGAATTCTCCAATTCTCATCAACCATTGGATTGAATTCTTGATTGAATAATTTAGTTCTAATGTACTCATCAATAAGCCCTGCTAATTCAGCATTATTTACTTGCATTAAAGGAAACTCTTTTTGACTTCTGCCAACAGGTTGTAACATACTAGTTATGGTTGAAATAATTTTTGATAAAAATTCATTATAACTTTCAGCACTAAATAAATCGGAATTAATATTGTATCTACCAAACTTGGTTTTAACAGTTAATTCTTGAGATTCAAATTCTTCTCCACCTTCACCTTTAATGATTTGTAAATCTTCAAGTGAAACATTAAAAGGTTTTAAATTATTTAATGATAATTCATTTTTACTTAAAATTTCCTCACTATCTCTTATAATTTTTGGCCAATACAAATCATAAGAATCATAATTATCTTTTAAACTAACAGTAATCATATCACCTAAAATTCTATTAGAACTAGGACCATCACTATCTTCAGCAATAATCCCGCCTTCAATGTATTTATCGTAAAAATCCATGAATTTTGGATGTTCAATTATACTTAATAAATCTAAATAATTGGAGGGTTCAGTTTTTTCTACTAAAATTTTTTGACGATTTTCTTTTTTAACATCCTCAAATTCGGGTTCACGCCACATTAATCTTAATCCACGACCAATAGTTTGTTCTAGTAATATTGAAGATTCTGTAGATCTAAGTGGAACTATAACACAAATATTATTCACATCAAAACCTTCACGAAGCATTAAAACTGAAATTATAATTCTTGGATTTTCATATTTATCAATATTAAATAATCTTTGTTTAATAGAATCCCATTCTTTTTCACTTACATTTCCTTTTTTATTGGAATGTATTTCTAAAAGTTCTTCTTCATTTAAGCCTTCATTCTTAAAAAAATCCATAACCAAAGGTGTAACTTTAGTATCTTCACATACAATTAACATTTTAGGACGTTTATATTGTTCTAAATTTTTAAATTCCTCATCTAAAATATTTAACTTAGCAAGACCTGCTCTTAACATTATTTTTTGACCTTCAGATAAACCAACAACTTTTCTCCCTTCTCTTTCAGCTTTAAAGTCTAATTTAATTGATGATACTTCACGTCTTTTATCAATAGCTATCATTTTAACTAAACCATTTTGTATAGCTGTTTTAAGTTCAAAATCTGTTATAATATGGGGAAAATAATGTTTAACCTTATTTTTACCACTAGTTGCAGTATAAGGAGTTGCTGAAAAATCAATTTGAATAAAAGAGTCACCTTTAGATTCAGCAATCTTATTTAAACTCTTTTGCCATTCGACCTCAAATATTTCTCCACCTTTTTTAATTTCATGGATATGATGTGCTTCATCATTAAATACTACAAGATCATTTAACTTGCTTAAATATTCAACTACATTCCCTCTTAAAAATTGATTATCTAATGCTTCAAGTGAATTTCCAGCAGTTCTTCCAGGTGAAATTGGTAAAACATTTTGTAAAACCTTCTCAGGAGCATCTAACGGAGAATCAAAACTTTCATCTTCTTCAATACCACTTAATAAATGCCAATTTGTAATTGCAATTAAACCATCCCCTGTGACTTTAGATGAAATTTCTTCTTTTTTAACAACAGAAGATTGTAAAAAACCAAAAATTGAATCTTTATAATTTTCTGGAATAAATAATTCCTGATTATCCATGAAATCTGAAGATTCAAAATGTCTTTCACCATTTTCATCTTCTTTTCCTAAAAATGCATCCAAAAGACGATTATACACAATTAAACCTGGAGCAACCAATAAAAAATTCTTAGAAAAATTACCTTCATCATATTCTCTTGCATTCAAGTACTGCCAAATAAGAATAGCATTTAACACCCAAGTTTTCCCAGTACCTGTAGCCATTTTAACTCCATACATAGGATGCTGATACTTAGGTTTTTCCAAATCATTAATATCCATATTTTGAAGAATTTCAGGATTCGTTTTCAAATACAAATCCTTAACATTATTAACCTGCAAAATTTCATGAAGATAAATAATATTCAAAATAGCCTGTTTTTGTCCCTCATGAAAATTAATATTACGAATATCACAAAATACATCCGAAAACCAAAATCTTAAAAGATCTTGAGTAACTGGAGTAACATTTTCATAAAAACTACCATCTTCCCAAGCATTATTAACCATTTCAGTTAACTCTTTAGCCATTAAAAGAGGATTTCGACCAGTACCTTTCATATTTTTAACCAAACTATAACCTCCATTACTTTATTTCAAATGTTGTTGCACTTTCAAAACCAAAGACATCCACTGCTTTAACACAAATTACTCTTGGATAATCTATTTTAGGTACATTGAAAACAGCTTTTTCAATTACTCTAAATTCATCATTATCATTATTAGTATTCTCCCTATAATCTTGCCATTTACTTCTAAATACTTCACCATCATAATCAGGATCAACACTCCAATACTCAATTAAACTTAAAGGATCATTAGCAATAGATTTTTGAAGTTTTTTCTTATTTTTCTCATCTAAAGGTAAAGCATCAGGAGATAACAATACATAATTAGATAATTCAACAGTTAATTTTTCACTATCACTATCATAATTTTCAATTACAGGATTTTTAATAGTTAAATATTGTAATGAAGAAAACCTTAAAGAATTAGAATTATTTCCTTGTTTTATAAGATCATTAGCACTTTTTTTAGTTTTTAATTGTTCAATTAAATCAGGTGGAATAACAAGCACATCTAAATCATTATCATTTAAATCATTAATTATTTGACCAATTTCCTGTACAAAATTCCATCCAAGAACAACAACTTTCTTCCAACCTCCTTTATAAGTATTTCTTAACTTTTGAGCCTTAATCAAAGTTTTTTTACCTGTCATCTTAGATGGAGAATCAACATAAACCAAAATTTTAGAATCCTTAATATAACCTAAATTAGTATAAGATCCCTCATCCTTAAATGGTAAAGCACCATACAAATGCATAACAACTTGAGAGAGATCCCGAATAGTTTTAAATTCAGACTGCTCAAATTGCTCTTTTTGATAATCTCCGATAGATTGATATAAAAACGGTTCAACTTCTTGATCAATTAAACGCTTACGAGATATCATACAAGCAGGTTTACCTAAATCAGACATAATCCATTTACGCCCTAAATTATCTGCAACAGCACCAGTAGTACCAGAACCTGCAAAAAAATCAGCAACAATCCCATTAGGTGGGCAAGAAGAATTAATTATTCGTTCAATTAATGCTTTGGGTTTTTGTGTTTGATAACCAACTCTCTCACTTTTCATAGAGATATTACCTATCATTTTTATATCATCCCAAACAGTGTCCATTGCAATACCTGGACTCTCATCTAAGTATCTTTTATATCGGGGTTTCCCTCTGCCCCCATCAGTAGAAGTATAATATCTACCATTTTCATCTTTTTTAAAAAATTGTTTAATGTATTCATCTGAAAAAGGTTTAAAAACCATTTTAAAATAGGGATTAGAATCTTTACTATAATAATAAATCACATCATGTTTATTATTAAATTTGGTTGCTTTAGGTGATTGACGTTCCCCATAATACCAAATTATTTCATTTCTAAAATTATTCCTTCCAAAAATTTCATCTAAAATAATTTTAATATAATGTCCAACATGCCAATCTATATGAAAAAATAAACTTCCTTTATCGGATAATAATTCTCTCATTAATATTAATCTTGGTACCATCATTTCAAGGTAACTTGCAGTTCCATTTTTCCAAGTATCTTTATAAGCAAATTGTTCTATAACAGTAGGTTTTTGTTCAATATCATTATCAGCCAATTTGATTTTTGTTCTATAATCTGCTTTAGAATCAAATGGAGGATCTATATATATCAAATCAATTTGTCCTCTCATTGAAGGTGTTTTTTCATCCCCTGCTAATAATGCTTGCATTGTTAATAAGTTATCCCCATATATTAATTTATTAAACCAATTATCTTCAGAAATATTTTTAACTTGTTCTTTAAAATATCCAGAATCATCTTTAGAAGGTAACACAATTTCATTTGTTTGTAATGTTAATCTGTTATCTTCTGAAAGACCTTTTAATATTTTATTAGCTTCTTTTTTACCTCTTTGCATTATTTTTGGTAATTCTTCTATTAATGATTTTGACAATTTTTATTCCTCCATTCAATAATTCAACTATGTTTTTTAAATAATATTCATTATTCATTAAAACCTTATAAATCAATACAATCTTTGATTAAACATGTTAATATGTTTTTATATTTAATTTGAAAAATAATGTTAAATAAAAATTTTATTGCCTAAAATTTAAAAAATTAACTTTGTTTTAAGAAATGTCTTTATCATTCCATATATAATCATATGATTGTTTAATTAAAAACATTGCATAATCTAAACCATTTATAGAGGATATTTTAAAAAAGAAATCACCATTTTCCCAATGCCCCACATTAGATATGTCCCTTCCTATTCCTTCAGGATCATTAACCTCACCAAAAGGCATATTAAGAGTTATCCTTAAGGCACCTTTTTGAGGAGTTATATCAACAAAATTTGTGAAAGATTTAAAAGCAATATAATGCTTATTAAATTTCCGCTCAATATCATTCCCTAAACCATATATTTCATTTTCTAAAGATTTAAACAAATCTAAATGATAATGTAGAAGCTTATAAGAATCTAAAGAATATTCACCTGTTTCTTTCCCAGTAATATTATTACTATTAAATGCAACATTATTAATCTCATACTTAGAATTTATATAATCATAAGATTGTTTTATTAATTCCATTGCATAACTTATGTCTTTTATGGAGTTTATTTTGAAGAGGTAAGTGACTTTATTATTATATTCTATTTTAGGAAGGATTTTAACTTTATTTTCTGGATCTTTTAACATTCCACTTGGCATTAATAGTTCTATTTTTATTCCATCTGTTTGAGTATATGTATAAACAAAGTTTTTATTAGTTTTAAATGTAGTGCAAGTTAATGTTGGATTTTTCTTAATATTTTTTCCTAATTTAAATATTTCATTTTCCAGTGTAGCGAAGAGTTGATGTTGTAAGTTTTTATTATATTCTCCTGGATTTTTTGGTTTTTGAGGAATATATTTTTCTAGAGTTTTTTTATCTATTTTTGGGTATGGCCATGCTTGGATTGATAAATCTGCTAGAAGTTCTGCTCTTTTAATAATTTCTTTCTCATTCCAATCAGGCAGATAGGATAAATATTTATTTAAGCACAAAGGACTGTCTTTAAACCCTCCATAAGTGTTTTGTTTTTCTTCAAAGGATAAATCAAGTAATGCAGATTTGGTTGTTAATGTGAGATTTCCTATATTGTTTACATATTTATTATAGATTTCTTGATAATTTGGCCCTAAACTTTTCATCCATTCCTTTGAAATGTTTGGATTTTGTGGTAGTATATATTCAATTGTATAATCCTTAAAATTTAAACGAAATTTAGGATGATAGTAGGATTCAATTTTACTTAATAAATGGCTCTGTAGAAATCCTATATTTTTATTAAAATATTTTTTCAGTTAAAGTTGTACCTGGGTGTTTTTTATTTTTTGATTTTCTTTATTTGTTTTTTAAAGAATTTTGAGGTGGTTTTATCAACTTACACTTTAAATACTACTTAAGTGGTTTAAAATAAGTTATAATAAAGTATTAATAGTTAAATGGAGAAAAGATATTATTATGTTTACTAAAAAAAC
>ENA-UOOK01002319-UOOK01002319.1-fermentation-metagenome-genome-assembly--contig:-NODE-2319-length-23652-cov-8.179811_pt1 | contig 23652 bp, 20 predicted proteins | sample MGYA00245777_ERZ724023 | MGnify/ENA primary metagenome ERZ724023 (study PRJEB28704, sample SAMN03018312) | fermentation metagenome | biome: anthropogenic terrestrial biome; feature: soil; material...
TCTACTTCCTTTTGCTGCAACTACAAGCTCAACCAAATTTTGAATCTTATGCCTAAGCCATGAAGACAGCTCAACCCAGTTATCCATAGCCACCAGCTGTTTTGTTATCTCAAGTTGTTCTTCAATTGCTTTGAGCTCTGCTGCCCCGGATACTGTGACCACTCTCATCGCTTTCAATAAGGTTTCGGACACCAGCAGTTTCCCCATTTCCAAATCAACTTTATCGATAAAATAAGACAAAAAGTGCTCAACAAGCTTCATGGATTCATTCAGGTTGCCAGTACGAATCGCCAATAACAGCTGTTCTTCAAGATAGCTTGGATAGGAGGTCATATTCCCTTCCTCACCCAAGTCATCGTAACAAATTAGCGAACCCTCTCCCATATTAGAGCTAATGGCGATCATCGCCTCTTCATACGATTTGGCAATTTCAAAGATCCGCTCATAGGTTCTGCCAATCCCGATAGCAATGGGGATTGAATATGCTTCCTGTATTTTTCTCTGCCAACCGGATAGTAGCTGAGAGAGTTCTTTTCTTTGAGTTTCATTATTTTCAGGGACAGCCGCTAAAATATAGTTAGAGCGGAAGGAGTCGGAAAGCAAAAATGAGTTCCGGAAATATTCTTTTAAGGTGTTTTTAAGATGGATAAATATTTCGTGTCTTAGTAATTCATAAAAAACATAGGGTGCTTTCCCTTGCCGATTTAATCCTTCTTCCAGTTTGAAAACTACAACCACGTTAGGGAGCACGACTAATTGTAAGAGAGCCAGCCGCTCCTCTAAATCCTCATAAATCCCATGGTCTTTCCAGCTACCCTCGAGCAGATCATTGAAAAACCTTGTACGGATAACATCAATATTGGCATCAAATTCCGCTTTCACTTGCGCCTGTTTTTGCTTTTCTATATTTTCTTCTTCCAACTCTCGGGCTGTACGCGAAAGTGTCTCAAGCAGCTCTTCTTGATCGATGGGTTTGAGCAAGTATGCTGATGCCTTCCCCGAAATAGCTTCTCTCGCGTAATGAAAATCATCATAGGCGGTGAGCATAATTATTTTTACTTTTCCTAAAAAAGCTTTAATCTCTTTTGCTGCGTCTAAGCCATTTTTATCGGGCATGCGGATATCCATCAAAATAATATCCGGCTCAAATTTTTGTGCTAGCTTGATTGCAGCTAGCCCGTCTTCTGCCTCACCTACAATCTCAAATTGGGTCTCGCCTTCGAGCATAAGCCTGACTAGCTTGCGATCTAGCTCTTCATCATCCACAATGAGTAACTTATACATTGGCAACCCTCTTTTTTAACTTTATAGTTACCACAATTAAAAAATTCTCCTTTTCATGTGGGAAAACCTTTGGAATATCTTTCTATTCCTTTTAAAATGGTTTTATTGGTTAACTGTTTTAACAAAAACATATATTTATCTTAACATCAAAGGTGCCTATACTTCAGAAATAGGAAGGACCATAAATGGGTCTTGTAATTGTTCCTGGCGACTATTTATGGGCATGATTCTGATCTGCACACGGAAACCTCTGCCGGGATTTGTAAAAACTCTCATTTGTATCCTATTGCCAAAAAAATGCTGCAGCCGCCTGTAAACTAGCTCAACACCAAGATGATTCGTTTCCTTTTTCCCCTCTAAAATATCCTCCAATGCACCAGGTTCTGCCCCCTTTCCACTATCTGTGACTTCTATTACCACATCTCCGGCCTGCCCGTAGGCCACAACCCTCACAATACCCCCTTTTCCCTGGGGCTCGATTCCATGAATTAAGGCATTTTCCACCAACGGCTGGAGGGTCATAGCAGGAAGCTCTAAATCAGTAAACCCAGGTTCGATCTGGATGCTATAGCGTAGGCGCTTCCCAAAACGCTCTTTTTGGATGAGTAAATATTTCTCAACTACATCAATTTCTTCAGAGAGAGGCACAAGTTTACCGGCAAATTTCAAGCCGTAGCGGAGAAGGTCTGCTAATGCTTTCACAATTTTAGTTATTCGTTTTGTCCCTTCGACAAAAGCAATAGCTGAAATTACATTGAGGGTATTGAACAGAAAGTGGGGATTGATCTGCGAATGCAAAATTCTCACCTCTGCCTCGCGAAGATTTCTCTCTAGCTCCGCTTCCTTCTGATAATGCTCTAATAATGCTTCTTGCTGCGAGGTAAAATCACGTACCAAAACAAAAGAGGCTCCCTCAACAGCAAGCCCCGCCACAGCAACAACTAGTGCGCTAATTAAAATTATCAGTACCGCATCTTGGGAAAGTTGATCCGCTGCTTGTACCTTGGCGCTAGCCCGCTCCCAAGCTTGGTTCTTTACGATTCCTGCTAAAGTCACTACTTTCGATTCCAGAAACATTAACCGATCCAGCCTGGTATGAGAAACATTTTCCTCCTGCTCAAGGATTGTGATGTTTTCAACATAACTGCGGGTTGCCTGCTGCAGCATCTTCATTGACGTTCCAAGTTCAGGTTCGTGCAGCCTACCCAATGTTGTTTGTAGTTGATCTCCAATTAAAATCCGATCAATTACACCTGCAGCTTGCTTTGCTTCTTCTAGGCCCACACCTGTATCAAAATAGCGCTGTAGAGCTTGCGTAGATTCATAAACGTTCTCATCGATTAGTGAGCCGATTTCAGCGATCACAATATAGTTTTCTTTAACCTCATGAACGCTGTGGCTAATACCTCGAATTTTAGTGGTAGCTAAAATCCCCAGGCCAACCACTAGCACAATTAGGAAGACGAAGCCTGTTCGTAGTTGGTAAAGAATCTTGGTGCTGCTTTGACCATTCATTAATCTCACCCTCCAGGTTGTATCTAAGGTGTTCTTTATTTCATAGCTTATAAAAAACCAAGCAAGGTTTGGAACCTTTCCTTTGAGAAATTCGCCAAATATTGTCCACTACCTCCTTGGCCCCCTTTAAGTCAAGTTCGCAACAATTGGGAAACGCCAGCAATAAAAAAGGCATTAACAGAATCGAGACCTGTCAACGCCCTTATAGTTTGAGTTATCCCTGAAAATAGGTATGCTTATATACTTGCTTGAACCACATCTTTGTTTCTCACAAACATAAGACCCAAAGGGATCGTAGAAGCACCTTTCCTTATCTGCTCTATATCTATTGACCTAGGATTTTGTTTCATCTCTCTTCCTGTTCTGCCATAGCAAGACATGCTATTAATTTCTCATTTTGATAATGTACTCACTGCTTAAAATCTAAATGGTACTATTTGGCAGGCTTTTGAGCTAGTTCTATTACGCTGCCCAATGTTATAACAAATAAAGCTTAAAGACTTCTCTCCCCCAAAAAAGCAAGATTGCTTTCAATCAGCTCAAATCTTTGCCCTACGCAATCAAAAGATCTGAGGGGGTCCGGGGGAGTGTTTTTTACATAGTCCAACATCCGCTCCAGATCCGTTGTGGCTACATGGATCCGGGTGTCTGAAGAGGCGTAATAAATAAAAATCTGGCCGTTGTCCCTAAGAACCGCACCATTGCAAAATAAAACGTTCGAGACATCCCCTACCCGCTCGGAGCCTATTGGCGCCATGAAATATCCTCCCGGGGTATAGAGAACCCGGTTTGGCTTTTTTAGATCTGTGAAAAATGCATAGAGCACATACCTGAGGCCTGCAGCTGTGCCTCTCACCCCATGGGCGATATGGAGCCATCCCTCCGGGGTTTTTAAGGGTGCAGGACCTTGTCCGTTCTTTACTTCATAGATGGTATGGTAATGCCTGCTATGGATGATCTCCTCAGCTTCTATTTGGGCATTTTCCATGCTTTCTACCAAACTCCAGCCGATGCCGCCACCGAAGCCTGTGTCAATGAAGCCATCTTGGGGCCGGGTATAAAGAGCATATTTGCCATCAATAAACTCAGGGTGCAGCACCACATTGCGCTGCTGGGAATTTGATTTAAGATCAGCAAGCCGCTCCCATTTTTTAAGATCACGGGTACGGGCAATGCCGCAAGCTGCAACAGCACTTGAGGTATCGGAAGGTGGTGCTGTGGGGTCTTTGCGCTCTGTGCAAAACAGACCATAGATCCAACCATCTTCGTGTTTGGTAAGGCGCATATCGTAGACATTCACATCGCTCTCTTGGGTTTGAGGCATGCGAATGGGCCGATCCAAGAAGTGGAAGTTATCGATGCCATTGTCGCTTTCTGCAATGGCAAAGAAGGATTTGCGATCGGAGCCTTCCACGCGGCAGACAAGGTGAATCTTGCCGTCTAGTTCGATGGCGCCGGGGTTGAAGACTGCGTTAATCCCCAACCTTTCTAGAAGGTAGGGGTTGGTCTGGGGATTGAGATCATAGCGCCAAAAGAGAGGCGTATGATTTCGGGTGAGGACCGGGTTTCGGTAACGCTCGAAGACTCCGTTTTGCCATTTATCATCTATGCTATTTTTGCGTTCGACTAAGGTTTTATGCTGTAGAATTAGCTTATTTAATCGCTCCTGATAGCTTGCCATCGGTTCCCTCCTAAAAAACTACTTCTATCTATAATTCCCTATTCTCCAGCTGAGGACCTTTGGATTATTTTTTGTTCTCTTGAATTTCTTTTGTAAACTGCCTTCAAGAAAAGGCCCAGTTACCGGAGAAGCTAACTGAGCCTTTGCCAAATAATCTAATAGTTAAAACAGGGAGCCTTTCAGCTCCCTGTTTTATCCAGCTCTATAAGCCGACCAACAAGATCCGTTTCCTCCACTATCTCTCCCCTTGCCAGTAGCTCCGTATATAATTGAGTAGCAACCCCACCTGTAAAGTCCCTTTGGGAAAGAGGCATGCCCCGAAGCAATAAGAGATCCTGCCCGGGCCCAATGGTTGATGCCGCCTTCAGATTCCCCAAGTTTCCCGGCCCAAAGGGTACATCTGCCAGCACCACTGCCCTTGCTTGTCCAATTAAAGCAAGGTTGGCCTGGTGTGCCTCTTCGGGTATAGGACTGAAGGCAGGTATTTCCACAAGTTCTATCCCCAAATCTTTTGCCACCTGCCAGTCTGTATCCCCCTGGTTTAACACTCCAGTAGACAGAGTAAAGCCCGCCTCCAGCAGCGGATAATACAGATTAGCTGCAGCGCCACCACCACCAATTATATGCACCCGAAAACGATCCTGCCTCTTGCCCTGGGGCAGGGGCGTAATCTGCGGACGACCAGTTAAGGGGTTTGTGCTCACCTGCACCCCGATCCCATACGCTTCCCGAATAAGGTCAGTTGTCAGCACATCCCCCGCAAGCCCTGCTGCAAGCACACCTCTTCTGGAAAGCAGCACCAGCTTGTCACAAAAGCTGGCAGCAAGGTTTAGGTCATGGAGCACAGCTATGGTTGTAATCTCCTTTTGCAATACCAGCGTTTGAACTTGAGACAATAGCTCCAGCTGATAATTCAAATCCAGATGCGCTGTGGGCTCATCCAGCAGCAAGACCTCAGGTTCCTGGGCCAGGGCCCGGGCCAGCATCACCCGTTGCTGTTCTCCACCGCTGAGCTGAGAGAAAGGCCGCAGGGCCAAATCCCAACAATGGGTGAGAACCATGGCCTCCTCCACTACCCGGTAATCTTGGGGAGTTTCACCGCCAAAGCGTCCCTGATGGGGAGCACGCCCCAACATCACAACTTCAAGGGCTGTCAACTCCAGATCTTGCGGTCTTTCCTGCCCCATTACAGCCAGGTGACGAGCAAGCTCACCTCGGGACCATTTGTTGAGGGGAGTCTTCTCCAGAAGAATAGCCCCCCTCTGTGGGGAGAGGGCTTTGGAGAGGAGACGCAAGAGAGTGGACTTACCTGCGCCATTGGGACCGATGATCCCCACGAACATGCCCTCTTCGATCTCAAGCTTCAGATCCTCGAGGATCGGGGTTTTATCGTATGTGAAAGTAAGCCCGGAAATATCGAATACTACTGCCATCTCCGCCCTCCTCTCTTGAGGAGATAGAGAAAGAAGGGAGCACCAATTAAAGATGTGATAATGCCAACAGGCAGCTCTACAGGTGCCATTATGGTGCGGGCTAAAGTGTCGGCTAGCACCATAAATAAGGCCCCCACAAGGAATGAGAGGGGAAAGAGGAGCCTGTGGTCAGAGCCTGTGACGAGCCGCACCAGGTGCGGCACTACAAGGCCCACAAAGCCGATGGTGCCGCTGCCGGCCACGCTTGCTGCCGCAGCTAACGTGGCGCCCAGAAGCAGAAAGCGCTTGGCTCGCTCCACTTCCATCCCTAATTGGCCTGCTGCCTCCTCACCCAAGAGTAGCAGGTTGAGCTCCCGCAGATGGAAAAAGATCAGAAGGAGCCCAACTAACATGTAGGGGAAGACCAGCACGAGTTCAGGCCAGCTGCGACCGGAGAAGCTACCCATGAGCCACAGAAAAATTGTCTGCATGCTCTGCTGGCTCCTGAGCATTAGCATAGAGACCAACGCTGAAAGAAAAGCGCTGGTGGCAACGCCGGAGAGGAGAAGTCGCATGGGAGGCACCCGCCCGTGTTCCTGAGCTAATAAATAAGCGATGCTAGTCGCCAGAAGAGCGCCTAAAAAAGCAAAGAGGGGAATAAACCCGGAAAGCTTTAGGCTAAACCCTAAAGCTGCGCCTAAAGCTGCACCAGAGGAGAGGCCGAGGATATATGGGTCTACTAGCGAATTGCGAAAAAGGCCCTGGAGGGCCACGCCAGAGCTAGATAGGGCTGCACCAACTGCGGCTGCCATAAGGATTCTGGGCAGCCGCAGCTGCCAGACTATGATCCGGGCAGTCTCAGGTGGCGCTTTGGATCCGAAGAGTTTGTTTGCGAATACTCCCAAGACGTCCCCAAGGCTAAGTTTCACAGCTCCCACGGATAGCGCCAGGATAACCACCAGCACCAGCGCTAGAAAAAGGCAGAAGCTAACAAGCCTCCACCTATGGCGCTGGGCGCGAACTTGAGAGCTCAGGTCTTTCCCCTGCAATTGCGTCCCTCCTACTTTTCTCCAAGCACCTGGGCGATCTCCACTGCAGCCTCACCAATTCTGGGGCCAGGCCTTGAGATTAAATCCGGATCTACAGAATAGATGGCCCCCTTTTTAACTGCTTTGAGATTTCGCCAGGCAGCCTTATTCAAAATACGTTCCTGGAAATCCGCTGTCACCAAAATCACATCGGGATCTTGGGCAATTATAATCTCATCTGAAAGCTGCGGCCAAGGAGTGTTTGTTTCAGCTGCGATGTTTTCACCACCTGCGCGAACTAATAGTTCGTCTTGCAAGCTACCCGGTCCCACTGTATAGAGGGGATCTAAATCTAAAACCATCAGCACTTTGGGCCTTGTGGTTTTGGGTTTGATGCTAGCTAGCTGCTCTTTTATTTTCGCGATAAGCCTTCCAGCCTCTGCCCTGCGGTCTGTTACCAGGCCCAGGGTTTCGATAGTTTTAATTGTGCCCTCGATCCCTGCGGGCTCCAGGCTAAGTACTTTGTATCCCATTTGGGCCAGACGTTTGAGGTTCTCCTCCTGCATGCTGCGGATACCCACGACGAGTTCCGGCTTGAGGGAGACAATTTTCTCGAAGTTAAGATTAAGATCTCCCACCAGAGTTTTCTTTTGGGCCTCTTCGGGCCAGTTGCACCAGTTGGTTACGCCTACGATCTCTTCCTCCAAATCCAGCTGAAAAAGAATTTCGGTATGGCTGGGGGCCAAAGAGATAATCCTCACTGGTGGCTTCTCAATTGTAACTTCTTCCTCGAAGGCATCGGTAATTGTTAGGGGAAAACTACCCTGTGGCTGTGGTATGTTTTTTTTAGGTGTGCTGCAACCTATAAATAACAACGGCATCAGCAGAAAGAATAAAAGCTTCTTTTGCACGGTAAACTTCCTCCCTTAAAAATTCAAAGCGCGAATCTCATCAATCAAACAGCATCCCTTCCATGAAGCGCTCTTGAAAATCTCCTCTTCCAGCAAGCTCTATATACTCAAGCTGCCTCGCTATTTCCTCTGCCCGCTTCTTCTGCTGATCGCTCAGAAGTACAAGTTTTCCTCCCTCACCTGCAGCATTCCCTGCGCTTTTGACCCTTTCGGGTTCAACTGGAGGCAATAGCCCTACCCTGAGGGCGCTTTTGGGGCTGAGGTAGCTACCGAAGGCACCGGCGAGAATAATCTCATCTAGATCTTGATAATCTATTCCCCCCACAGAGAGCAAGATCTCACAGCCTGCTCTTATTGCCCCTTTGGCAAGCTGAAGCTTGCGCACATCCCGGCCTGTAAGCACAATTGGCCCCTGGGGACCAACCGCTACTTGAAAGCCATCCTCAAGCAAGTTGGAAGCTAGCCCAGCCGCCCCACCTTGGGCCAAAAACTCAGCCTGCCCCAAAAGCCGTCCTGTATGATCCACAGCACCAACGCGCAAGAGCTCTGAGAGCAGATCCACAAGCCCCGAGCCGCAGATGCCCAAAGGCTCCACATCTCCAATCACCTTATACTTTATACCATTATCAAGACTTACTGCCTCAATCGCGCCTTGTATCCCCCGCATACCGCAGCTAATCTCAGCCCCCTCGAGGGCCGGTCCTGCAGCTGCAGCACAGGTAAGGAGCTTGCCATTTGCAGCCAACACCATTTCTCCATTGGTGCCAATATCCACAAGCAGCCTTCTGTCGCGTCCCTCATCAAGCCCTGTGGCGAGAAGGGCAGCCACAGTATCGGCTCCCACAAACCCTGCCACAAGGGGCAAAAAATATACCTGGGCTTCTGGGTGGAGAGCAAGATCTAAAACGGAGGCAGGCTCCCAGATGGGCTGAGTAGACACTGGTCTGTAGGGAGCCTGAGCCAGGCTGCTTGTCTCTATGCCCCACCACAGGTGGTGCATAGCGGAATTGCCAACCAGAACCAATTTGCGGATCTGCCCCAGGCTCCCTGCCAAATCAACTAAAAGCTCAGCTACGCCCCTGCGCACAGCCTCTGTAAGATCCTGGCTGCCTCCCTCCTGGGCATAAGACAGGCGCGAGATCACATCTGCGCCAAAACTTGCCTGGGGATTTAATCTTGAGGCTGTGGCCACAACGCTGCCAGATGCAAGATCCACAAGGTAGCCGGCAAGGGTGGTGGTGCCGATGTCCACAGCTGCGCCCAACTGCATATCTGATGATATAACTTCCCCCAAAAGAGCACTCTCCTCTGCCGAGGAGAGTAGTTCTACTGCAAGGGGGCCCCGAATTGTAACCCTACAGGCCAGGCGCAGCCCTAGCTTGAGGCCGGAGCCTAAAAGCTCCCGCTCAGCTATAGAAGGTGGGTCTACCTCTCCTGATACTCGAACTTTGCACTTGCCGCAGCTGCCGCGGCCGCCGCAGGGGGAATCCAGGGGAACGCCTGCCGCCAGAAGAGTCTTGCGCAGATTACTCCCTCTCGCCCCTTGGATCTTCTTCTTCCCCACCTGGATGGTTACCATGCTCCCCCTCCTTGCAAAAGGGGGAGAGAAATTCTCTCCCCCCATTCTTTAGCTAGTAGTTTTAATCCTTCCAACCTGCCAGGGCAAAAATCCTCGCTGCTCGCTCTCCTGTCTCCTCTAGCAGCTTGGGTCCCTCTTCGATTGCCTCACTTAGCGAAATTGGTCCTGGCGCGATGCTGAGCATGGCGCCGATTCCCTCGTTATAGAGGAGAGATGCATCTTCTGCAATTGAGCCGCCTATGGCCAGGACTGGAATCTTATGTTTGGCTGCCAACTGGGCCACACCCATAGGTGTTTTACCCCTGGCGCTTTGTCCATCTAACTTGCCCTCACCTGTGATCACCAGATCGCAGTTCTTGAGCTTCTCCTCAAGGCCTGAGGAGGACATCACCATCTCGATCCCCGGAACTAGCTTGGCGCCTAAAAAGGCCACAAGACACGCCCCCAGGCCCCCTGCAGCGCCGGCCCCAGGGAGATGATCCACCTCTATCCTCAAATCCCGGGCAACGATTTGTGCCCAATGGGCCAGGTTCCGATCTAGCTGGGCCACCATTTGAGGAGTGGCTCCCTTCTGAGGTCCGAAGACGGCAGCTGCGCCTTGTGGCCCTGTGAGGGGATTGTCCACATCGCAGGCTGCCAAGACTTCAACCTTGCCTAGTAGCTTAGGTAGCTCTCCTAATTCTATTTTGGCGAGGCTCCCGAGGCTCCCGCCACCGGGGCCAACCTCCTGGCCATTTTTAGCTAATAGTTTAGCTCCCATCGCACTGACCAAACCCGCGCCTGCATCAACTGTAGCGCTGCCGCCGAGGCCAATCAAAAGCCGCTCAATACCCTCCTCTAGGGCGGCACGGATCAGCTGCCCTGTACCGAAGGTGGTAGTTAGAAGGGGATTGCGCTCAGAGGGCGCGAGCAGCGGCAGGCCTGAGGCTTCAGCCATCTCAACCACTGCAGTTTTGCCATCGCCTAAAACCCCAAAGCTTGCCTCGATAGTGCGGCCAAGAGGATCTTGGACGCGAATGGTTTTGGTAACACCACCTGTGGCATCTACTAAGGCCTCCATAGTGCCTTCGCCGCCATCTGCCATGGGCACAAGCTCGCAGAGGGCCCCGGGGAAAATCCGGCGCCAGCCGGAGGCTATGGCCTCGGCCACCTGTTTGGCCGAGGCGCTGCCCTTAAAAGAATCAGGTGCAATTACGATCTTCATAACTCTCTCCTAAAACTTATTGATCTGATCTTCATCAAGAAATTCGATGTTGTTCTCGGATAACAAGACCCGAGCTCTTTGGGGCTCCTCGACTCGGAAAACCACAACTGCATCTCCCCCAGAGCGACCCACAAAAGCATAAAGATACTCAATATTGATCCCTGTTCCCTCTAGAAGGGATAAAATTGTAGAAAGTTCCCCAGGCTTATCTGGGACGCGGACCGCGATCACCTCTGTCTTGCTCACAGCGTAGCCCCGATCTTTGAGAACCTTTAGGGCTTCCTCGCTTTTGTCCACAATCAGGCGCAAAATTCCAAAATCACTGGTGTCTGCGATGGATAGGGCACGAATATTGATCCCCGCCTCACCCAATGTTTTTGTGACTCCTGCCAGCCTGCCAGCTGTGTTCTGCAAAAATACTGAGATTTGAGTGACTTGCATTCTTGCTCCCTCCTTATAATTGACGTTTGTCAATGACGCGTTTAGCCTTACCACTGGTGCGTTCAATTGTTTTAGGCTCCACCAGTTTCACTTTACAAGAGACGCCCAGTAGACTCACAATCTTGTGCTGAATCCTCTGTCCTAGCTCCTCAAGGCCTCTGACTTTATCGGAGAACATTTGTTCGGAGACTTCCACTAGTACCTCAAGGGCGTCCATCTGTCCTCTGCGATCTACGATTAGCTGATAGTGAGGCTCGGTCTCGCCGATCTCAAGTAGCACGCTTTCGATCTGGGATGGGAAGACATTCACACCCCGGATAATGAGCATGTCGTCTGTGCGTCCACAGATTCTTTGAATCCTGGTGTGAGTACGACCACATTCACATGGTTCCTCTATGATGGAGCTGATATCCCGAGTTCTGTAGCGGATAATCGGGAAGGCCTCCTTGGAAATGGAGGTGAAAACAAGTTCTCCCTCCTCCCCTGGCGGCAGGGGCTCACCTGTTACAGGATCCACGATTTCAGGAATAAAATGATCATCGAAGACGTGGAGCCCCTCTTTAGCTTGGCACATGCAGGCAACACCTGGACCCACAACCTCACTGAGACCATAGATATCAACAGCGCTGATTCCTGTTTCTGCTTCCAGTTTCTTGCGCATATTATCAGACCAGGGCTCTGCCCCGAAAATACCGGCACGCAAAGGCAGCTCGCGAATATCGATCCCGCTCTCCCGGGCTACCTCTGCAATATGAAGGGCATAGGAGGGGGTGCAAGCGAGAATCGTGGTGCCGAAGTCCCGCATTAGGTTCACTTGCCTCTGGGAATTGCCACCGGAGATGGGGACCACTGTGGCTCCGAGGCGCTCTGCTCCATAGTGAATGCCCAGGCCACCTGTAAAGAGGCCGTAGCCGTAAGCAATCTGGATGGTATCCTCATGGGTGCCACCTGCACAAACCAGGGATCTGCTCACAAGTTCTGCCCAGTTATTTAGATCCCGGCTGGTGTAGGCCACAACTGTGGGTTTGCCTGTGGTACCTGATGAGGCATGAATGCGTACGATTTCGCTTTTAGGCACGGCAAACATACCAAACGGATAGTTATCCCGCAAATCTTGTTTTGCTGTAAAGGGCAGGTGGGTTAGATCTGCCAAAGAGCGGATATCATCGGGTCCAATCCCCCGTTCTTGCAAGGCATTGCGGTAATGGGGTACCTTCTGATACACCCGCCTTACTGTCTCCTGTAGCTTCTCCAACTGTAGCTGTTGTTTCTCCTCTCGGTCCATGCACTCCCGTGCTCTGTTCCAGATGAGATTCTCAACTCTTCTCTTTGCCAATTCCATTCCCTCCTGGCCAAATCATAAATAATCCACATCGATCATAAATTGATAATACTATAGCCATATTCTAGCATATTAAGAGGGCTTTCGTAAAGCGCAGGAGGTAGGCAATTGAATTTACTTTTTACAACCACCATCGGACTCCTCAGCGGTATTGTGGGCACAGGGCTGGGTGGGCTCATTTCCATCACTATCCACCAGAGTAAAAATATTTTAGGTTGGCTCTTGGGTTTTTCCGGGGGACTGATGTTTGCTGTGGTTGCCTTCGATCTCCTCACGGCTGCCTTCGATATCGGGGGCCTCCTGTGGGGACTTGGGGGGATGCTCCTGGGCTTTGTGCTAATCTTGGCTCTGGACTCTTTTCTGCGCAAGCTAACGTTTTTACAAAACAAGCATCTGGCCACTAGCCTCCTTTTAGCTCTGGGAGTCGCTATGCACGACTTTGCTGAAGGGATGGCTGTGGGAGCAGGCTTTTCTGCTGCAGCCAGCCTAGGCTTTGGGGTGGCTTTTGTGATGACTGTGCACAACATCCCAGAGGGGGTGGCCATAGGCGTCCCTATGCGTCTGGCAAATGTCAGGCGAGGCAAGGTGCTTTTGGCCACCATCCTAACGGGCCTCCCCATGGCAGGTGGGACCCTCATCGGCGCCCTTGTAGGGCGGCTCTCTGGGGGCCTCCTCTCAGGCTCTTTGGGCTTTGCAGGCGGTGCCATGCTGTGCATTGTGGTGGAGAAAATGCTCCCAGATGCCCATGAGCTTAGCCACGAGTATCTTGCCACAGTTGCCTTTGCCGTGGGAACTTTAGCCGGGATTGTGCTCTGCTGGTTTTCCTAGGCAATTACTTTGCTTTCCAAATACTCCCGCAGCACCTTGCCGTCACCTGGCGCCTCCATCACAAGCGCTAGGTGATAGTCTGAGGCGTAGTCCACCTGTGGTTCATCTACAGGCGGGCAAATCAAAGCAGCCTCCCGGACGCAACGCAGATCTGATTGATTAATGTTATAGACGGAATTTTTATAGTTGGAGATCTGGTTCATAGCCTGGGGCCATTTTATCCCTCCAGCAAAAACCCTCCGGTCCCAGATCCAAAGGGGATGGCGGTATTTAGCATCCATGATCGAGGTATATTGATACGCTCCGTTTTCATAGAAATCTAAACGAATGTCTGGCTTATCATGGGGGGAGATCACCATTAGAAAATGGTCCCGAGCCCTAACCTCCTCTAGAGTATGGGGCAATACCTCATCATACGTAACCACAACGGAGCGTTCTCCGCGGCTGAGCTCCACTTTGGTGCCTGCACTGAGAGAAACCACCACTCCCTCTTTTTCTAGCTGCCCTGCAAGCAAAGTACCGCCGGTGGGACTGAAACCTAACTCCTCGAGGGCAACGATGGTGCGCAGAAAGCACCAGTATTCGAAGAGCTTATCTGTGCGTTTCCAGCCTAGCTCGCCGCGGAAATACACAGATAGGGGCTTAAACAGCTGCCGCCAGAGCTCGTAGAGGAGCCTGTATCTGCCGTCCTTGAACATGGCCAAGGACCAACTGACGCTCCCTCCTATAAGCTCTGCTAAAGGGGGCCGCTGCCGCAGGATCCGCAGCCGTTCCTGCATATGTAGGGCCCGCTTTGCCTGCTCTCCCTCCCCGGCCAGAGCGATCTCTCCTAAAAGGGTGATGATCTGATCTAGGACGCCAGCTAGCCAGACGTTTTCTGGCAGATCATACAGGACCGTGCCTTTACCCCAGAGGATGCGCTGGGGTTTGCCCCCTGCAAAGGTCTGGGGGTGTTTGCTAAGCCAGGTGATGCTTTGCCTGTCGATCCTCCGGGCGCAACTGGAGGGGACAACCTGCCAGTTGCGAGTAACCTGCTGGGAGGGACGCTCCAGGATATCCGTTACTGCAGCGCAGAGTTGGGGGAAGTTGTCCCACAGAAGCCTGTAGCGATAGTGGGCCTCCGGAGAAAGCCCCCCAGCTCTTCCTCCTGCCACGTCCATGGCCAGGCCTGCAGCTAGATCCTCAATCTCCTGGCGCATGAGATCTAACTGGTGGGTGGTCATGCCTTTGGGACAGACGTAGAGCAGGTTATAATAGATCCTGTCCCCACAGCGGACCTGTACATCGTAGTAGCCTGGGATCCAGGGCTCCTCTGTGGGACTGCTGAGGGTAATGCGCGCGCCGTGAGGTAACCACGACTCTTTACCATCGCTTTCTACATAGCGGCTATCGCTGCGCTCAAGGCCTGCCAGATACAGACGCCAGGGACCAGGTTCTTTGGCCACCAGCTCCACCTCTACCTGGGCGAACTCCCGCATTTGGACGTAGCTGGAATCCACCTCACTTGGTTCTTCCACAAAGTCATCCATGATGGTTAAAAAACAGTCGCGACTAGCCTCCACATTGCGGTAGAGGTAGAAGCGGAGCTCAAAGGGGAGATCATTACGACGCATACCCATACCAGCCTAGCTCCTTTGCCTTGCGTCTAAGACCGATGCGGGAGCGAGAGAAGTCACTGACCATGGGGTATTTATTAAAAACCTCCTCCAGGGAACTTGCTTCCAATTCTTCGCCTCTGATCCTGCCCACCAGGTTCTCCCATTGCTCTTTGGGTCCTCTGAGTTTGGTGAGAATCCGCTGGCTCACCTGCAGGTCTATGGCCTCGCCCCTGGTAAGCCAACCTTCGCTCCCTGGGAGGTTCCCCACGTAGCAGTCTATTTGTCGCAAGACCCGATAGCCAAAGCCCCGCTCTAAATCCACTTTCTCAAATTCTGCCTGGAGCTCCTCGAAAAAGGCCAGCTCGTTGTCGGTGAGGGCCAGGCCTTGGCAATTATAGTGCCGCCAGGCGCTGTAGGTTGCAAAGGAGATAGGGTAGAGTCTGGGTGGCTCCTCTGCTCCCAATCTTGCCAGCTCTGAAAACGAGTCCAGTTTGAGCCTGATTACATTGGCCCGATCTAGGAGTTTATCGCTGAAGGCATAGGTTGATTCATCAACGTTAATTGTGCCGGCAAAGAGTACGTTGCTGCCAATTTTCACCCGCGGGGGGTAAAGGTTCGAGTTATAGACCCTCTCTCGGAGCTTTGGGTTGTAGAGGGTAAGGTAGCGCTCCTCGTGTGGCGATTCAAGGACGCTTAGGAACTGCGCAAAATAGTGTTCTGGTCGGGCTAGGTTCATCTCATCGAAGCAGACTAGATAAAGTTCATCAGGGTTCTGTTGGGCAGCAAGAAGCAGATCCACAAGTTCTGTGCTAGGTCTGTAGATCATATTTAAGGTATCTAGGTAGCCGATTAGATCCGAGTCTTCGTGCCAGGTTGGGCTTACAGGGAGCATGAGGAATCTCTCCTTAAGACCTAGCATTTTGCTATAAAGCCGCACCAGCTGACTTTTGCCGATGCCAGTCATGCCAGCGAGGAGCACCAGGCTCCCACATTTAAAAGAGAGGTGAAGGTTTTCCATGTCCTCTTTGCTATACAAAAACCCTTCCGAGCGGGTGAGGGCTTGAAAATCCTCAAGGAATTTAATTTCCACAGGAGATCCATGTCCTGTTGTTTGCTGCACCTGAGGAGGTTGGATGGCAACAGTCTGGCCCCCGGCTAGTTCCTCCTCGAGAGTTTTAGCTATCCCCTCGTCTACCAAGATCAGGTTTTCGTAGAAGAGAAAGGAGTCTGAGAATTTTTCCTCCAAGGGAACATATCTTGGGGGTTCTTGGATAATAACGGATATTTCATCTCGCCGGATGGCGAGGCCTGCCACAGGGCCATAGGCAACGGAAAGCGTGCTATCCACAACTGCCACAGGCTGGGGCATCTCTCTGGGGTAGCTTTCAAAGCGACCAAGAGCTCTTCCCAGTGCTAATGCTTCTGCCAGCTCCTCTCCCTGCTCTCGAGCCAGGAGCAGTGGTACCAATTTTGTGTCCCCAGTGATTCCGTCAGGTCGGGGAAGGAGGCTTTTTGGTTCTGCAGTGTAGAAGATTCTCCCCTCTCCACCGTGATTCATGCTGGGCTTGAAGAGGATGATCTTATCTTCAAGAAATTTAGTCAATTTGTCCAACCGCAAAACCTCAAATTCTCGGGAATCATCATGGAAACCAAACTGCTCTACTTTATTGCACCAGCAAGAGTATAGTTCGTCTGTGGGGCAATCCTCAGGCCCGATGCTTTGCACTTTAATTGAGAACTGCAGTGCGTCATTATTATTTACAAAAATCGGCTCCTGGCCATAGGACATCTCTTCTTTTCGGGCCAGTCTGCCGGCCAATAAGCATTCCCATCTTTTTGTCATTTTTCTGCCCCCAAAACACGTTCTAGTTTTTTCATTAGTTCTTCTTCACCTGAGAATTCCAGGGGCTGTTTTCCTGCCCGCAGGCACCAGGTGTAAAGGTTGGCTCGCAGAGGGTTCGAAAGCCTTGCAGATTGAAGGAGGATGTAATCTTTATCTAAAACTAGCTCTGAGAGGCCATTTTGTTTGTTGCTGTCGATATAGCTCAGGTTCACAAGTTCAGAGCCGATGCGTTTCCTCTCCCCTGGTCGCTCCTGGGTCCCTACGACTAGGATCTCGAGGCAGCTTTGATTTAATTCGTGCTCTAGTTTCGCTTTTTCTGTCTCCATTTTCGCAAGTTGACCTTCCAGTTGTGTGCATTTTTCTATCCATAGGGCGACTTCCTCCTCTTTTTTCGCGAGTTTCTCATCGTAGCTGTTTGTTTTTTTCTTCCAACGTTCTCGATCTTTTTCGTTTTTAGTTTTTAAAGTTTCATATTTGCTTTTCCAGTCCTTTTCATCTCTTTCCGCTCGCTTGAGTTTCTTTTCAAGCTGCTTCATCTGAGCCTGGAGGTCAACAATTTGGCTTTCCAGTTTGCTCTCCTCCTTTTGATCCTTTGCCTCTTCTTTTTGCTGTTCGCTCTCCTCTAGCCAAGCGTCGAACCATAGTTCTCCTAACTCCACAAGCTCATCTTCTTCAGTTGAGGCTAAGGCTGCGATTATTGGTACTGCCCCGTATTCTGCAAAGAGTTCTTGCTGTTGTTCCTCAATTGCCTCAACCTCATTTTCCGTTTCCTCCTCAATTTTCTTCCTTAGCCACAACAAACTTGGCATGATTGCTGCAACACCAGGATGTTTTCCAAAGTGACTGATGAGGACGGGTCTGGGTGTTTTTTGGTGATCTTTACGAAAACCATCGATCCTGAAGCCCAACTTTCGGGCAAAGCTACGTAGTTCTTTCTCTGTGAGTGAATCTAAGTAGGCACGCCAAATTTCTTCGTCCATTATCATAATTTTCCCCCTCTTTTGTGGTGATTTTTTCAATCACACCCCCACTCCGATTTTGACAATGGTAGAACCTGGTATCTTCTATATTTCTCTATTCGCCCCTACAAACCCTGCAAAGTGAAAATCAATTAGCAGGAAGCAGCCACCCTTTGAAGAATTATTGTATTAAACAATCTTGAGAGGGGTCTTTTTCGGTGAGACAAACTCCAATTGAATTGAATGTAAGTAACCAAAATGCGCAATCTGGGGTCTTGATTCCGTATTTAGTGGAATCAGAGGAGCCACGAGGTGCGGTGATCGTCTGCCCTGGTGGAGCTTATGAGCATTTAGCGCCCCATGAAGGTGAGCCTATTGCCCGCTGGGCAAATAGTTTGGGTTATTCTGCCTTCGTGCTTCACTACAGACTAGCGCAACATCCTGCGCCACTGGAGGACGCGCAGCGGGCGGTTCAGCTTGTGCGCGCGAAGGCTTCGGAGTTTAATATCCTTCCCGAAAAAATTGCGATTTTAGGTTTTTCTGCAGGTGGGCACTTGGCGGCCTCGGCTGGTACGTTTTTCACCTCAGGTGATTCCACGGCAAAAGATCCTATTGAAAGGTGTTCTTCCCGGCCTGATGCTATGATTTTGTGCTATCCTGTGATCTCTTTTGGGCCTTACGGGCACCGAGGGTCTATGGTGAATCTTTTGGGTGGGGAGCCTTCAGAGGATCTTAGGGAAAGGTTATCTTTAGAAAACTCGGTAACAAAAGAGACACCGCCCTGTTTCATCTGGCATACTGCAGATGACGAGGCGGTGCCTGTGGAAAATAGTCTTCTGTTTGCACGGGCGCTGCGGGAAAAGAAGGTTCCTTTTGCTCTTCATATCTATCCTGAGGGAAGACATGGTTTAGGTTTGGGAGAAGGGCTTGAGGCAAGCTGGACAGAGTTATGTGGTAAATGGTTGGGATCATTAGGTTTTATAAATAGGGAGTAGCTTATCAAAGTGTTTGCGGTACAAAGATTCGGGAATAGCGAGGGCGCTAAGATAGAGGCGTCCTCATAACGTGATCTTTAAAATTTGGGGTAAGCGACCATAACCTTTTCCAATAGGGCCTTGGAATCAAAGCTCAAAGACATAGCGTACATAGCACGAAGACTAGGAGCTGCAAGTATTCACGAAGGCCTTGGTAAGATGTTTACTTGCAAAGTGGCGAACAGGTTTTACGATGGGCAGCTACGGAAACACTCCTTTTCACAATGCCCTTGATATTTATCGGGATAATTATTTCAGTCCACAAAGACGTTTCAACATTTCATCATTATCAGCATACTTAAACGGCACATCATTCTTGAAGACGGATTTCTCATCGAGTGCCAACTTTTCGGCTGCTTTGCGCTTCCTTTCTGTCGTAGCTGATGCGTTAATTCTAGTCGTTTCAAGTCTGCTGTGCCCCAGCCACTCGGCAAGGTGGCCCCGTACTCTTTAATCTGCAGAATCAGGCCGTCAATAACATTTTAAATTGTTCGTTCCATAGTGGCACCTCCTGTTATGATTTTTCTCATCATAACAGAAAATGCCGATATTTAATACGTATGGAACGCAGACATTGGAACTTCATTAAAATGTCGGCATAACTGGAATATCAGCATAAGGGACAAAATGCCGATATCGGTATTTTATCCCAACGAATGCTATAGATCTGATTATTTCTTCTACGGTTAAGATTAAATCAGTTAATAGGATTGCTACCCAGTCCTTTTTATTTGTGCGATGACGGACAAAAACAATATGTACAGGAATTCCTGGCGAAAGTTGAGTCCGAATGGAACGGATTATGTTCTTATTCTTTTCCTGAACCCTTGTAGCAGCAAAATATAGCTCGTTTAAAGATAATCGGTTTTCTCCACCATGATAACGTTTGTTGTCAGCTTTCACCATGCCAATGACATCTAGCCCTTTTTGTTTAATAGCTCTTATTAGCGGCGCATGAGTAAACCAGCTATCCTTTAGTACATATAAAGCTCTAATTCCAGCTGACAAAGCGCGATCGACCATATCGGGAACAAGTGTAGGAGCAGGAAGCAGGGACTCTACGCGTCTTTTATAACCAGAGGTTCTTTTATCAATTTTAGCTACCATACCGTTTAATTGGGATTTAATCGAACTAAGCAGCGCAAAATCAACTGGAATAAAACTATGTCCGTCAGACCAGCCTAGAGTCAGCATTCGAAATCCCTTATAATAACAGTCTCTACGCGCTTTGGAGCACTATTTCAGGCTGCGAAAGTTGAGTTCAAAACCATTATTCTTATTACGATACATAATCCACCCACATTGGATACAAATAGAATGCTCAGCGCTACTTTAATCCCATCCCTCTTAAATTTCTGAGGCTTATGGCTAAACTTTCGAATGGATCGCGCCGACATATATCTTGTTCAACTGCATACCACTTTGTACCGGATTTCCTACATTCATCTAATATGCCCTGCCAGTTCATATTGCCTTCCCCGACTTCGGCCATAATTGGGACGTTATCTACTATAGTCATATCTTTTAGATGAATTACAGGAACACGACCTCTAAACTCCCTGATCCAAGCAATAGGATCTGCACCAGCGTTTTGTAGCCAATGTGTATCAAACTCAGCGGTAACATATTTAGGATCGCATGCTTCAAAGAAGATTTCCAGTCCAGTTTTGTTACCATATATTTGAAGTTCAAAACTATGGTTGTGATAACCAAAAACCAATCCTGCCTCACTAAGATGTTTTGCAATAGGATTGATAGCCTTAGCAAATCTCGTGAAGCCTTCTAAATTTCGATATTCTTCAGGCATGCTTCCGATAGCCACAAAATCGCAATCCAGAATCCTTTGATATTCTATAACTTCATTAATATTTTCCTTCAGCTTATCGAATTTAACATGAGTAGCGCATACCTTTAGTCCCTCACCATCTAGAATGCTTTTTAATTCTTTAGTGTCTATGGGTCCTAAACCAGAAACCTGTACAGCTTTATAACCTATCTTTGAAACCTTTTTTAAACTTTTGGCAATATCTGCTGGAGTTTGCATAAAATCATGTACGGTATATAGTTGTGCTGCTATAGACGACAATAAAACCATCTCCTTATAATTTTTTGAGATTGCCTTGGAGGGGCCCCGCCTTCAAGGAAATCTTGACGCTCTCCATGCCACAAGAAGTGACACCTTCATCCCCCGTAGCAAGCTGGCGGGGTTTTCGGCTAATCTCTGTATAACTGTTCTCCCTTTTAATCCAACTAAGCTTTATTCAGCTTTAAATGGTTCTCAATATTGAAAGATAGTTATCGGTCAAACCCATCTCCCCTAAAAAAAGAACTAAAACAATTAAAACAATATCTGGCTAGGTCCCGGGTACAAGAATACTTATCTTACCCCCACCTTGTTCGGGGATGAGTTAACAATTCCTTTTCAGGGTTATCAAGCCGCACATCATATTTTATATCCACAAGATATGTTATAATGCTTCTTATTTGCTGATAACCAAGGGTGATTATTCATATGTTCGTTATACATGTTTTAAAATGTGCATAAATAAAGTTAATGCCAGTGTAATGATCTTTGTCTGCTTTATATTTTTTTACTTACCTTATCCTGAACATCTTTTTAAACAAGTCTCCAAAATGTTACCGTGAAAAATGTTATTTAACGAGGTGATAAGCTTTTCTCTTTATTATTAAAACATTTCCATTCCATGTAATCGCCCACTGTCCTTTAAACTCCTGACCTCCCTTTCTAAATTGATCTTTTTCATAGAATCTTTACTATACCTAGCCGCCTAGTAACACGTGTAACTAAATATATAATTCCACGTTTGCTATAAAAATCCTTCCTTCTTAACAAAAATTTTATGAAGTTTAAACTTGTTTTGTATTAAAAAAGCATCCCCTCCATGAAACGTTCCTGAGAATCAGCCCTACCGGCAAGCTCTATATACTCAAGCTTTTGTGCCAGCTCCTCTGCTTGCTCCTTCTCCTGCAGCATTGCCTACGCTCTGCACTTTCTCCGGCTCCACTGGAGGCAAAAGCCCCATTTTCAGCGCACTCTCCCTTCTGAGGAAGCTGCCAAAAGCTCCAGCCAGGATAATCTCATCCAGCTCTTGGTAATCCACGCCTCCCACCGAAAGCAGAATCTCAATGCCTGCTCTGATCGCTCCTTTGGCAAGTTGAAGCTTGCGCACATCCCGGCCTGAAAGCACTATTGGACCCTGAGGGCCGGCTGCCAACTGAAAGCCCTCTGCCAATCAGGAGGAGATAGCATTGTTCGTAAAAGTTACACCACGTACAAAAGGTGAAAAGATTTATTACTATGCCGAATTAGTCGAAGCATACCGCGAAGATGGCAAGGTCAAACATAGAAGAATTAATTATTTTGGCAGTGTAGGCAAAGAGACTGCTGAAAAGCTTAAAATCGTTTATTCCAAAGACTTTGACTCCTTTACCAACCTCAATAAAGTAGAATTTCCTAGTGCTGTGCCATACGGATCCTTCTATCTTATCAATAGTATCTTTGAATATCTAGACATGTTCCCGACATTTAGAGACTCCTTTGTTTCTAATGATGACCATATTTCAGTTCCTACTGCTCTGAAATGTATTAATGCCATGATTTTCCAACGAATTATTCAACCCGATAGTAAACTAGCCCTTACTGAGTGGCTAGACGGAACTCCTATTTCACACTTCTTAGGCGAAGGGAAAACCGAACATGATCTCCGAACTATTTATCGTTCTCTAGAGGTTCTTACGGATAATTTTTCTTTGGTTGAACCAAGCCTTTATACATGGGCCCAATCACTTTTTCAACAGAACATGCAAGAACTTTATTACGATATAACCAGCAGTTATTTTGAAAGCCACAAATGTATTTTGAGCGGAATATGGCTATTCCCGCGACCATCGAAAAGATCGCGAACAACTAGTGATAGGTCTTGTAACGACACCAGAGTTTTCCTATAAAGTGTAATATTTACCCAGGTTCACCGGCTGATAAAACAACCGTTTCTGATATTATCAAGAAAATCAGGGCTAACTACCCCATTGAGGAGTTTATTTTTGTGGGAGATAGAGGCATGTTGAGCAAAAAGAACATCGATGCTATTCTCGAAGAAAAGCAACAATATATTATGACAATCCCCCGGGCCTGGAGCAAGAAGTACTTGAGATGTATAGACATTAATGAAAATCAAATGCTAGATACTTGAATACCGAAAAGCGAACTGAAGACACAGAATTTAGAAAGCAAAGTATAAAAGATATTTGTGAGCAACTTGAAGCATTAAACGCATCATTAATCAAAGGTAAACAAAAACGGCTTAAAACAAAGGAAGATATCCTTAAAAAAGTAGGAGGTATCTTGAAAAGCAAAAAAACCGGAAATTATTTTAAGGTAAACACCAAAGATGATTTAAATTGCCCTTTGGGATTTGTGTTGGAATATACCACTGATGAAACTAAGATTGAATCAGACAAACGATTAGATGGTACTTTTGTTATCCAGACTGATCATCCTGATTTCGAAGGTGAAAAACTAGTCAAGATTTTTAAAGATCTCAATGCAATGGAAACCGCATTTCGGACTATAAAAAACAACATAGATATTAGGCCGATGTATCATTGAAAAGAAGAAAGAGTAAAAGGTCATATTTATATTTGTGTTTTAGCCTACTTCGTAACAATCGCAATCGAATACATTGCTCAAGGGAAAAAAGTAAACAAATCAGCTTGTAAAATACTAAATGAATTAAATAAGATTGGTTTAATCGAGATTGACTTACCAAACGGGGGTAAAAACATCGAGAATGCAAGATTATCGCTCCCGTTTTTATAAAAAAATATCCTCCTTATCGCAATATATAATTTAAATCCTAAATTAAAATTACAGTTCTCCTCTAAATCACAGTAGACGAACGAACCACTAAAGAAACCGGGCCTAATACTTCCATTTCTACTTCTTCACCCTCAAGTAACTTCAACATAGATC
>ENA-UOOK01002322-UOOK01002322.1-fermentation-metagenome-genome-assembly--contig:-NODE-2322-length-23645-cov-6.293938_pt1 | contig 23645 bp, 22 predicted proteins | sample MGYA00245777_ERZ724023 | MGnify/ENA primary metagenome ERZ724023 (study PRJEB28704, sample SAMN03018312) | fermentation metagenome | biome: anthropogenic terrestrial biome; feature: soil; material...
CCGTATGGCACGGAACGCGCCCCTTCCTTGCTGTCTGAGGGGTCTGTGCCGGCCTTTTTCAGAGAAGAGGCCGCGCCTTCCAAAATAAAACCGTTTTTCTGCCGCTTTTCGGCTTTTACCGTGAAAAATCCTTCTGCTGTCCCTGAAAAATTCAACGGTATAGCAGACAAAAGCGCGAAAGTCTGCTATAATTTTAATATTACGACAATCCGGAACAGGAGGACACAGCAAACAGATGATTTGGGCAAAGGAAGAAACCCTTTCCCGGGCGGAGATCGAGCAGATCCAGCTTGACCGCCTGAAAGGGACGGTGCAGCGCGTTTACGAGAAAGTGCCGCCCTATCGCGCCAAGATGGAAAAGGCGGGCGTCGGGCCGGAGGATATCCGTTCTCTGGACGATCTTCGCAGGCTTCCGTTTACAACAAAGCAGGATCTGAGGGATCACTACCCTTTCGGCCTTTTTGCCGTTCCGAAAAAGGAGCTGCGCCGCATCCACGCCTCCAGCGGCACCACGGGCAAGCCGACGGTCGTGGGCTATACGGCGGGCGACCTGGAAGTTTGGAGGGAATGCGTGGCGCGCGTCGCCGTGGCCGGCGGCGCCACGGACGGGGACGTGGCCCAGATCTGCTTCGGCTACGGCATGTTTACCGGCGCGCTGGGGCTGCACAACGGTTTGGAGAAGGTGGGTGCGGCCGTCGTGCCGTCCTCGACCGGCAACACGCAAAAACAGCTGATGTACATGAAGGATTTCGGCACAACGCTCCTTGTCGCCACGCCGTCTTACGCCATGCGCATTGCTGAGGTGGCGCGGCAGACGGGCCTTGATCCGAAAAAGGACCTTTGCGTGAAAAGCCTCGTGCTCGGCAGCGAGCTGATGACGGAGGCCATGCGGCGGGAACTGTATAAGGTCTGGGGCGAAAACGTCAACCTTACGCAGAATTACGGCATGAGCGAGCTGATGGGCCCGGGCGTTTCCGGCGAATGCCTGGAGCTGAACGGCATGCACGTGAACGAGGACCACTTTATCCCGGAGGTCATCGACCCAAAAACAGGAGAAACGCTGGAACCCGGTGAGAAAGGGGAGCTCGTCGTCACCTGTATCACGAAGGAGGCGCTTCCGCTGATCCGCTACCGCACGCGGGACATCACGCGGCTGATGTACGGGCCGTGCCCCTGCGGCCGCACGACGGTGCGCATGGAGAACCTTTCCGGCCGCACGGACGATATGCTGAAGATCCGCGGCGTGAACGTGTTTCCGAGCCAGATCGAGGAGGCGCTCATCAATACCGACGGCATCGGCCCGAACTACGAGATCGTGGTGGACCGCAGGGACTTTGCCGACGTTCTCACCATCCGCGTGGAGGTCGCCGCGGCCGGCATGATGGACTCCTACGCCGCCCTGGAAAAGCTGGAAAAGGGCATTAAGGCGAAAATGCGCCTGATGCTCGGCCTCGATGTGAAGGTCGAGCTTGTCTCGCCGAACACGCTGCGTCGCTTTGAGGGGAAAGCCAGGCGCGTGACGGATCTCCGCAAGGGAAAGGAAGGCGTATGACAGTGCCGGAAAAGAAAATCATGCTCGGCAATGAAGCCATCGCGCGAGGCGCCTATGAGGCGGGCGTAAAGGTCTCCTCCGCCTATCCGGGCACCCCGAGCACCGAGATCAGCGAGAGCCTCGCAAAATACCCGGAGGTTTACGCCGAATGGGCTCCGAACGAGAAAGTCGCCACCGAGGTGGCGCTTGGCGCCTCCGTGGCGGGCGTGCGCTCTCTCTGCTGCATGAAGCACGTGGGCGTCAACGTGGCGTCGGACCCGCTCTACACCGCGGCGTATACCGGCGTGCGCGGCGGCATGGTCCTCGTCGCCGCCGACGACCCCGGCATGTACAGCTCCCAGAACGAGCAGGACACGCGCATGGTCGCCAGAGCCGCCATGATCCCCGTGCTGGAGCCTTCCGACAGCCAGGAGGCCAAGGACTTCGTGAAATATGCGTATGCGCTCAGCGAAGCGTACGACACGCCGGTGATCCTGCGCAGCACCACGCGCCTTTCCCATTCGCGCGGCCCGGTCGAACTCCGCGGCCGTGAGGAGAGGCCGGACATCCCGTACGAGAAGGACATCGCGAAGTACGTCATGATGCCCGGCAACGCGATCAGGCGCCATGTCGCGGTGGAAGCGCGCCTGAAGCGCATTGCGGAGGACGCGAACGGTTTCCCCGTGAACAGGGTGGAGTACGGGGACCTTTCCGTCGGCTTCATCACGAGCGGCATCGCCTACCAGTACGTCAAGGAGGCCATGCCGCGCGCTTCCGTGCTGAAGCTCGGCATCCTGAACCCGCTTCCGCGCAGGCTGATCGAGGAGTTTGCCGCGAAAGTGGATCGGCTGTACGTCTTTGAGGAACTGGAACCCGTCGTGGAGGAGCAGGTGAAATCCTGGGGTATCTCGAAAGCCGTCGGCAAGGAGATCTTCACGCGGCAGGGCGAGTACAGCGCGAACCTGATCCGAGAGCGCGTGCTCGGCGAAAAGATCGAGGCCGACGCGCCCGCCGCCGTTCCGGCCCGCCCGCCCATTTTGTGCCCGGGCTGCCCGCACCGCAGCGTCTTTACGGCGCTCAAGCGCCTGCGGCTGCACGCGACGGGAGACATCGGCTGCTACACGCTCGGCGCAGTCCCGCCGCTCGGCGTGATCGAGACGACCGTTTGCATGGGCTCCGGGATCAGCATGCTCCACGGCATCGAGAAGGCGCGCGGCGGCGATTTCGTGCGCGACTGGGTGGCAGTTATCGGCGACTCCACGTTCCTGCACACGGGCGTCAATTCCCTGATGAACATGGCCTACAACCAGGCGACGGGCACCGTCGTCATCCTCGACAACTCCACCACGGCCATGACGGGCCACCAGGACCACGCCGCGACGGGGAAAACCCTGAAGGGGCAGACCGTTCCGGCCGTCGACCTGATGGAGCTTTGCCGGGCGCTCGGCGTAAAATACGTGTTTGAAGCGGACGCGCTCGATCAGGCGGAGCTGGAGGCCGTCCTTCGGCGCGAGACGGCGCGCGAGGCCCTTTCGGTCATCGTCGCGCGGTCGCCCTGCGCGCTGCTCAAAGGCGTGAAGTTCCCGTACAAATGCGCGGTGGACTCCGAAAAATGCAGGAAATGCGGCGCCTGCCTGAAACCGGGCTGCCCGGCTTTGACGCGGAGCGCCGACGGAACCGCCGCCGTCGAAGAGACGATGTGCAACGGCTGCGGGCTGTGCATGCAGCTCTGTAAATTCGGCGCGATTGAAAAGAAAAGGGCTGGTGAATGAATTGAACGGCGGGAAGAATATCGTGATCGTCGGCGTGGGCGGCCAGGGGACGCTCCTGGCCAGCCGCATCCTCGGCCGCCTCGCTTCGGAGGCAGGCTACGACGTGAAGCTCTCGGAGGTGCACGGCATGGCGCAGCGCGGCGGAAGCGTCGTCACGTTCGTCCGCTACGGGGAAAAGGTCGCGGAGCCGATCGTCGAAGCCGGCCAGGCGGATGTGCTGATTGCGTTTGAGAAGCTGGAGGCGCTCCGGTACCTGCATTTTCTGAAAAAAGACGGCGTTGTGGTCGTGAACGACCTGCGCATCGACCCGGCCACGGTCTCCGCAGGCGCGGCCGCTTACCCGGAGGACGTCCTGGGGACGTTGAAGCGTGCGCGCCGCACCGTAGCGGTGGACGCCACGGAAAAGGCGAAGGCGCTCGGCGCTCCGAAGGCGTTCAACGTCGTTGTGCTGGGCGCCGCGGCCCGGTACCTCGGTTTCCCGAAAGAAGACTGCCTCCGCGTGATCGCGGAAACGGTTCCTCCGAAAACGGCGGAAATCAACCGGCGCGCGTTCGAGGCCGGCTACGCCCTGGAATCTTGAAGCGGAGGAATATGGGAAATGATATGGAATGAAACGAAAGAGTGTATGAGCCGCGACGAGCTCGAAAATCTTCAGGGCGCACGTCTTGTAAAGCTCGTCGATCGCGTTTATCATAATGTGGAGTACTACCGTAAAAAGATGCAGGCCGTCGGCCTGCTCCCGGGGGACATCCGGGGGATCGGGGACCTGGATAAGCTGCCGTTCACCACGAAGGACGACCTGCGGGCGACTTACCCGTTCGGTCTGTTCGCCGTGCCGCTCTCGCAGATCACCCGTGTGCACGCTTCCAGCGGCACGACGGGGAAAGCCACCGTGGTCGGCTACACGCGCCACGACATCGACGTCTGGAGCGAGTGCGTGGCGCGGTGCATCACCATGGCCGGCCTCGGGAAAAGCGACGTCATCCAGGTGGCTTACGGCTACGGGCTTTTCACCGGCGGCCTGGGGGCGCACTACGGCGTGGAGAAAATGGGTGCCACGGTTGTCCCCATGTCCACGGGGAACACAAAAAAGCTCGTCACCATGATGGTCGATTTCGGCGTGACCGGCATCATGTGCACGCCGTCTTACCTGCTGCATATTGCGGAGGTCATCGACGAGATGGGCGTGCGCGATAAAATCAGGCTGAGAGCCTCCATCAACGGCGCGGAGCCCTGGACGGAGAAGATGCGTCGGCAGATCGAGGAGAGGCTCGGCATCCATTCGCACGACATTTACGGCCTGAGCGAAGTGATGGGCCCGGGCGTGGCGGCCGACTGCAGCTTCCACCGCGGGCTGCATATCCAGGAAGACCATTTCCTGCCGGAGGTCGTGGACCAGCACACTCTGAAGCCGTTGCGCGACGGCATGACGGGGGAGCTTGTCATCTCCACGCTCACGAAGGAGGGCCTTCCGCTGATCCGCTACCGCACGAAGGATCTCACCAGCATCGACCACACGCCGTGCGAGTGCGGCAGAACAACGGCGCGCCTTGCGCGCTTTACGGGCCGCACGGACGACATGCTCATCATCCGCGGCGTCAATGTGTTTCCCTCGCAGGTGGAGGCCGCGCTGCTGGAAATGGCCGGCACGACGCCGCATTACCTGATGATTGTGGATCGTGTGGACAATCTCGACACGCTGGAGGTTCAGGTGGAGATGCAGGAGGGGTTCTTTTCCGACGAGATCCGCGGTCTGGAAAACCTGAGCGGCAGAATCGCGCACGGTATCCAGCAGGCCATCGGCCTGGCCGTGAAGGTCAAGCTCGTGGAGCCGAAGAGCCTCGAGCGCAGCGACGGCAAGTCCCGCCATGTGATCGACAAGAGAACGTTTGACTGAGAAACGGAGGAGAATATTATGTTTGTGAAGCAGCTTTCCGTTTTCATTGAAAACCGCGAGGGGAGGCTGGAGCAGGTGACCAGGGTCCTCGCGGATGAGAACGTGAACATCCTGTCCCTCAGCATGGCCGACACCACCGAGTACGGTGTGCTCCGCATGATCGTCTCCGACCCGGAAAAGGCCAGGGCCGCCCTGTGCGCGGAGGGATTTTCCGCCATGCTGACGGACGTGCTGGCCGTCAGGCTGGAGGACCGGGTGGGCGAACTGCACAGGATGACGCACATCCTCTGCGCGCTCGGCCTGAATGTCGAGTATATGTATGCGCTGGCTTCTTCCGGGAAACGCGCCATGATCGTCAAGGCGTCGGACGGGGAAGCCGCGGCCAAAGCCGTTACGGACGGCGGCCTTGCGCTTTACGGAAACGAGGAGATGTGCCGCTGACCGGCGGTTCCACGCGGCGGCCGTCCTCCGCCGCGACGGCGACGAGGGTTCCGAGGTCGTCCCGCACCTCTACCAGGCAGTAGCAGGTGCTGCGCCCTTCCTTGACGATCCGGGCTTCCGCCGTGAGGCGCTTGCCCCGGGCCGCGCCCAGGTAGGTGATCTGCGAGCTGCGCGTCACATGGAGCGGGCGGTTCCAGTTCGCGGCTACCGCGAACGCGAAGTCCGCCAGCGTGAAGACGGCCCCGCCCATCACGTTCCCGGCGGCGTTCCGGTGCCGCTCGCAAAGCGTTACGGAGCATTTTGCGTAACCGTCGGCGCATTCGTCGATGACCATGCCGTTTTCAGCGGAGAAGCGGTCGTCCCGGAATTTTTCGCGCGCCTGTTCCAGATCGTTCATTTTTATCCTCCCTGCGCCGGTGCGGCGCATATCCGTATCGATGAAAGGGTGATTCTTAGTTTGGAAGAGAGAAAATCCGCCGCCGTTCTGCTGCGGATTGCCGATAGGGGCGCTGCGGCGCGGCTCTGTTTTCGCCCCGGTTGTTGCGACAGCCCGGAGATCCAAACGGATTTCCGGGCTGTCACTGCGTTCCTCGGAGGTTGCCGCCGAAACCGTCGCGCGGCTGATCCTTTTTATGTCAATTCGACCGGTTTCCCTTTTTGCAGCATTTCCGCCAGGATCTTTTCCGTTTCCTGCGGGTTTGCCCTGCCGCGCGTCGCCTTCATCACGGCGCCGAGAACGGCCTTGAGAGCCTTTTCCTTCCCGCCGAGATAATCCCTGACGGCGTCCGGGTTTGCGGCCGCGGCCTGTTCGCAGATCTTCCGCAGGTCGTCCTCGCTCACGCCGGCAAGGTCCTTCTCGCTCAGAAAGGCGGACGCGGGCTTGCCGGTGTCGAGCATTTTTTCGAGCGTCGCCTTCATCTGGCTGGAGCGGATTTTTCCCTCGTCCAGCAGCTTCAGCAGCGCGTTCAGATTCTCCGGCGGGACGTTGATGTGGAATTCGTCCTTTTCGGCGTCGGTCGACAGGCGTGCGAAAATCGGCCCCAGGATGCAGTTTGCCGCGGCGCGCGGGTCCTTCCGCCCTTTCGCGGCCGCCTCGAAATAATCGGCGATCTTCCGGCGTTCTGCCAGCCGGCGCGCGGTGTCTTCCGGCAAGCCGTAATCCCTTTTGAAGCGCGCAAGGCGCAGCTGCGGGTCCTCCGGCATACGGGATCTGATTTCCTTCAGCGCCGCCTTGTCGACGCGGATCGCCACGAGGTCCGGCTCGCGGAAATAGCGGTAGTCGTCCGCGTCCTCTTTTCCGCGCATCCCTTCTGTGTATCCGGTTTTCTCGTCGTAGCGGCGCGTTTCCTGCGCGACGGCCTCGCCGCTTTCCAGCAGGTCGATCTGCCGGCCCGTTTCGTATTCCATCGCTCTCATGATGTGCGAAAACGAGTTCATGTTCTTGATTTCCGTCCGGGTGCCGAGCCCGATGCTGCCTTCCGGCCGCACGGAAATGTTCACGTCGCAGCGCAGCGAGCCCTCCTGCATTTTGCAGTCGGAGACGCCGATGTAACGCAGGATCGTCTGAAGCTTTTCCAGGTACTCGATCGCCTCGGCGGCGCTGCGGATGTCGGGCTCCGACACGATCTCGATGAGCGGCACGCCGCTGCGGTTGTAGTCGATGAACGTATTGCCGCGCTCGTGGACGAGTTTGCCGGCGTCTTCCTCGATGTGGATGCGCGTCAGCCGGATTTTTTTCCCGCCGGAAAGCTCCACCCAGCCGTTCCGGCAGAGGGGCTGGTCGTACTGGGAGATCTGGTACGCTTTCGGCAGGTCGGGGTAAACGTAGTTTTTGCGGTCCATCTTCGCGTCCGGGTTGATCTCGCAGTGCGTGGCGAGTCCGGCCGTCACGGCGTACTCCACCACGGCCCGGTTCAGCTTCGGCAGCGTGCCGGGCATGCCGGTGCACACGGGGCAGCAGTGCGTGTTCGGCTCGCCGCCGAATTCAGTCGTGCACGAACAGAAGATCTTCGTCTTTGTAGCCAGCTCCACATGCGTTTCCAGTCCGCAGACCATCTCGTAGCTCATAGCCCGACCCCCGTTCCCGTTGCCCCGGTCGCCGTCTCCCGCGCCGCGAGTTCATATTGGTTCGCGGCGCAGAGCAGCGCCGCCTCCGAAAATTTCGGCCCGATGAGCTGCATCCCCACGGGCATGCCGTCGCCGCCGCGGCCGCAGGGGACGCTGATGCCCGGCAGGCCGGCGATGTTGGCCGGAACCGTGCAGATGTCCGTCAGGTACGTTTCCACCGGGTCCTTCGCGGCGTAGTGCTCCGGAAACGCCGTGGTCGGAACCGTCGGCGCCAGGATCACGTCGCATTTCCGGAACGCCGCGTCGAACGAGCGGACGATGGCGCCGCGCAGGCTCTGCGCTTTTTTGTAATAGGCGTCGTAATACCCGGCGCTCAGCACGTAGGTGCCCAGCAGGATGCGGCGCTTCACCTCGGCGCCGAAGCCTTCGCTGCGCGTTTTACAGACCATGTCGTTGCGGTCCGCGTAGTGCTCCGTCCGGTAGCCGTAGCGGATGCCGTCGTACCGGCCGAGGTTTGAGGACGCCTCGGCGCACGCCAGGATGTAGTAGACCGGCACGCAGTACTTGACCGGCGGCAGCGAAAACTCGACGATCTGCGCGCCGAGCGCGCGGAAGACGTCCGCCGCGTCCGCCAAGGCTTTTGCCACGTCGGGCCGCACGCCGTCGAAGAATTCCTTCGCCACGCCGATCCTTTTGCCGCGCACTCCGTTTCCAAGCGCGGAGCAGACGGGTTCCCGGCTTCCGCTGCAGGTGGAGTCCATGGGGTCGTATGCCGAGATGGCGTCGTAGACGAGCGCGGCGTCCTCCACGCTGGGGGCGATCGGACCGATCTGGTCGAAGCTGGAAGCGTAGGCGATCAGGCCGTAGCGCGAGACGGCGCCGTAGGTCGGCTTGAAGCCGACCACGCCGCAGAAGCTGGCCGGCTGGCGGATAGAGCCGCCCGTGTCAGAGCCGAGGGCGTAGGCCGCAAGCCCGGCGCTTACGGCGGCGGCTGCGCCGCCGCTGCTGCCGCCCGCCACGCGCGACCTGTCGCGCGGGTTTTTCGCGCCGCCGAAGCAAGACGTCTCGCAGGACGAGCCCATCGCGAACTCATCCATGTTCGTTTTGCCCAGCAGCACGGCGTTCTGGGCCTTCAAGGCCTTCCAGACGGCGGCGTCGTAGACGGGGATGTAGCCCCGCAGCATCTTGGAGCAGCAGGTCGTTTCCACGCCTTTCGTGGAGATGTTGTCCTTGAGCGTCATCGGGATGCCTTCGAGCGGGGACAGGGACTCGCCGGCGGCGAGCTTCGCGTCCACCTTCGCGGCGGTGTCCAGCGCGATTTCCGGCGTGACCTTCACATAGGCGTTCAGCCCGCCGTTTTCCTTCCCGATTGCGCCGAGATATGCCTTCGTAAGCTCCGTGCAGCTGATTTCCTTCTTTTCCAGCCGCGCGTGCAGCCGCGCGATCGTTCCGTATTTTCCCATTCCGGCGCCTCCTTACCCGCGCCGCCGCACGAGGAAGTATCCGTCTTCCGCGCACGGCGCGTTGTGCAGGATTTCTTCGCGGTCGTACGAGGGCGCAACGGCGTCCTCGCGGAACACGTTGAAAAGGCCGTTGATGTTGTCGAACTCGCCCGCGTCCGCCGCCGCTTCACCGACGGTGTCGGCGAAGCGGATGATCTCGTTCATGTCCTCCGTCAGACCGTCGAGCTCTTCCGGCGCGACGGAGAGCTTCGCGAGATTTGCGACTTTCAGGATTTCTTCGTGTGTGACCATGGCGGTTTCCCTCCTGCGCGTTATTTTCTCAGCCGGATATGCGCTTCGCGGAGCTGCTGCTCCGTCACCTCGTTCGGCGCTCCCATCATGACGTCCTGCGCGTTGGAGTTCATCGGGAACGCGATCACCTCGCGGATGTTATCCTCGCCCGTCAGAAGCATCAGCATCCGGTCGATACCCGGCGCCATGCCGGCGTGCGGCGGCGCGCCGTACTGAAAGGCGTGGTAAAGGGAGGTGAATTTCGTCTCCAGTTCTTTCTCGGAGTAACCGGCGATCTGAAAGGCCTTTTTCATGATCTCGATGTCGTGGTTGCGCACGGCGCCCGAGGAAAGCTCCACGCCGTTGCACACGATGTCGTACTGGTACGCGAGCACGTCCTCCGGCTTTTTGGTTCGCAGCGCCTCCATGCCGCCCTGCGGCATGGAGAACGGGTTGTGCGTGAAGACGGTCGCGCCCGTCTCCTCGTCGAGCTCGAACATCGGAAAGTCAACGATGAAGCAGAATTCGTAGCGGCTTTTGTCGACCAGGCCGAGGCGCTCCCCAAGCTCCGCGCGGATCAGCCCGGCGAGGCGCGGAGCCGTGTCGCTCTCGTCCGCGATGAAGAAGACGACCGTTCCCGGTTTCAGCCCGGCTCGGCGCGTCAGCTCGGCGCGCTTTTCCGCGGAGAGGTATTTGTCGATCGGCCCCTGATACTCGCCGGTCTCGGTCACCTTGATATAGCCGAGCCCTTTCATGCCGATGCTTTCTGCGAAGGAGAGCATCCCCGCGAAAAAGCTACGCGGCTGGCCGGCGCAGTCCGGCACGCTGACGGCGCGCACCGTCTTGCGCTGGAAAGGCTTGAACGCCGTGCCCTCGAAGATATCCGTGATATCGACGATCTCGAGCGGATTGCGCAGGTCCGGTTTATCCGTGCCGTATTTCAGCATGGATTCCGCGTAGGGGATGCGCCGGAACGGAGCAGGCGAAACTTGCTTGCCGGAAAATTTGCGGAACGTGTCCCCCACGACTTCCTCCGCCACGGCGAAAACGTCCTCCTGCTCGGCGAACGCCATCTCGAAGTCGAGCTGGTAGAATTCCCCGGGAGAACGGTCCGCGCGCGCGTCCTCGTCGCGGAAGCACGGAGCGATCTGGAAATACCGGTCGAAGCCGGAGACCATCAGGAGCTGCTTGAAGATCTGCGGGGCCTGCGGCAGGGCGTAGAATTTTCCCGGATGCCTGCGGCTCGGGATGAGGTAGTCGCGCGCGCCTTCCGGCGACGAGGCGGAAAGGATCGGCGTCTGGATTTCCAGAAAGCCGAGGTCCGTCATCTTCCGGCGCAGGTAGGAGATCAGCTGCGAGCGCAGCACGATGTTGCGGTGGACCTTGGGGTTGCGCAGGTCCAGGTAGCGGTAGCGCAGGCGCACGTCCTCCTTCGTTTCCCGCGAGACGTCCACCTCGAAGGGCAGGGGGGCGGTCACCTTCCCCAGCACCGTGAGCTCCTCCGCGGCGATTTCGACCGTGCCGGTCGGTATTTTCGGGTTATAGGTGTCCGCGTCGCGCGGGATGACTTTCCCCTTCGCGGTCAGCGTGCACTCGCGGTTCACGTCGCGGAGCATCTCCTGGTCGTGCACCACGATCTGGACCACGCCGTAGTGGTCCCGCAGGTCGAGGAACTGCACGCCGCCGTGGTTGCGGATATTCTCCACCCAGCCGGCCACGCGGACCGTCCGGCCGATTTCCTTTTCGCTGATGTCGCCGCAAAGATGCGTGTGGTATCGGTTTACACTGATCATAGTCTCCGCAAATCCCCTTTACGCGCTTTTTCGCTTTTGTTTGGTAAATGATTATAGCATGAAATGGATTTCTTTTCAACGGCGGAGCGCGTCCGGACCGTGAAAAGGCATCCGTGAGGTTTACGCGGAAACGAGATTGACCAGGATCTCGACGACGCGGTCCATCTCCGGGACGGAGACGAACTCGAACCGGCTGTGGCAGTTGTGCCCGCCGGTGGGAAGATTGGGGCAGGGGAGGCCGCGGAAAGAGAGCATCGCGCCGTCCGTGCCGCCGCGGATGGGCGTGACGTTCGGTTCCACGCCGGCCCTGCGCATGGCGCGCTCCGCCCGCGCGACGATCTCCGGGTTCTTTTCCACGACGGGGCGCATGTTGTAGTAGGAGTCTTTCAGCGAGAGATCGAACGTGCCCTTGCCGTATTTTCCGTTGAGATAGGCCGCCGCTTGCCGAAGGTAGGATTTGCGCGCCTCGAATTTTTCCTTGTCGTGGTCGCGGATGATGTAGCGCAGCACGGCTTTCTCCGTTCCGCCCTCGATGTGCTCGAGAAAGTAGAAGCCCTCGCGGCCCTCGGTGTGCTCGGGCGCTTCGTCGGGCGGCAGCAGGGAGTGGAACTGCATGCCGAGCAGGGCGGCATTCTTCATCTTGTCCTTCGCGTCTCCGGGGTGGGTGCTGACGCCATGCACCGTCACGAGCGCGGAAGCGGCGTTGAAGTTTTCGTACGAAAACTCCTCCAGCACTCCGCCGTCCACGGTGTAGGCGAAGTCGGCCCCGAAGCCAGCCACGTCGAAGCGGTCCGCGCCGCGGCCGATCTCCTCGTCCGGCGTGAACGCCACGGCGATTTTTCCGTGCGGGATATTCCTCGCGAGCAGCGCTTCCGCCGCCGTGAGAATTTCCGCGATCCCGGCCTTGTCGTCGCCGCCGAGCAGCGTGGTGCCGTCGGTGACGATCAGCTCCATCCCGCGGCATTTTGCCAGGCACGGGAATTCGCTTTCGCGCAGCACGATGTTCTTTTCCGGGTTCAGCACGATGTCTCCGCCCGTGTATTTCACCAGGCGGGGCCGGATGTTTGCCCCGCTTGCGGCGGAGCTTGTGTCCATATGGGAGATCAGGCCGATCACCGGCTGCTTTCCGGCGCAGTTTGCGGGCAGGGAACCGTAGACGTAGCCGTCCGCATCCATATGCGCGTCCGCAAAGCCGATCCGTTTCATTTCCTCCGCCAGCGCCGCGCCGAAAACCTTTTGGTTTTCCGTGCTCGGGCAGAGATCTTCCGGCGCGTTTTCGTCGGAGGTCGTATCGTATTTTACGTAATTCAGGAGGCGCTCATACGCTTTCATCGTTTTCCTTCTTCCTTTTCTGCCGTGGCTCAGCCCCGCTGGCCGTTTTCCTGGCGTTCCATGTTTTCCACGACGATGTCGTGGATGTCTCCCAGCGAGGCGCAGTATTCGAGCACTTTCCATGGGGTGTTGGTGTGGTAATGGATTTTGATCAGGTCTTCGTCTCCGACCACAAGAAGACAGTCCCCCTCGATGTTTTTGGAGAGATAGTCGTTGATGGCGTCTTCCGAAAGATTTTTCCCTTCGATAAGCAGCTGCGTGTCGAATCGGTATTCCAGCATAGCCGGCTCCTCCTTTGATTTTTTCGGTTTCCGGTTCCGTTTTGAATATCATACGCTTTTTTGGTGCGGATGAAAAGCCCCCGATGCGGTCAAATTCCGCGCCACGCCTCTTTCAGGCATGCGACGGCGTCTTCGATGTCGCCGAGCGGGATGCCGGCGAAGCCGAGCCGGACGCTTTCGCCCGGCGCGGGCTGGACACGCACGCCGTTTTTCAGCGCGAGGCGGCAGAGCTCCGCGGCGCTTTTTTCCGCTTTCGGCGTAAGGATGACGGTAAGCGGCGTCTCCTGAAGGAGAATGTCCGCTTTCCCCGCAAAGGCGTCCTCCAGCGCGCGCAGCAGCTTTTCGCTTTTTGCGCCGTACAGCTTCCGGAGGCGGCGCAGATGGCGTTCCATCTGCCCGCTGCGGATATACTCCGCCAGCGCGAGCTGCTCCACTTTGGAGGCGGTCTGGTTGTAATTTGCGGCGCGCGGCAGGTAGCGTGCCAGCAGCTCCGGCGTAAGCGCCATGTAGCCGATGCGCACGGAGGGAAGCAGCAGCTTCGAGAACGAGCCGAGGTACACGACGCCCCTGCCGCCCGCAATGCCCTGCATGGCGGGAACGGGGCGCGCGCGGTAGCGCAGCTCGCCGTTGTAGTCGTCCTCGATGATGATCCCGCCGGAGCGCTCCGCCCATTTCAGAAGCTCCAGGCGGCGGTTCATGGGGATGGGGGAACCGGTGCGGATGCGGTTCGACGGGCTGAGGTAAACGAGGCGCGGCCGCGCTTTTTCCACGGCGTCCATGCGGATGCCGTCGCCGTCGCAGGGAAGCTTCCGCACGGAAAAGCCGCAGTCCGCGAAGACCTGCTCCGCCTGAGGGAAGCCGGGCTCCTCCATGACTACGGAGCGGTGCTCCCCGCCGAAAAGACCGCAAAGCAGAAAAAGCAGCGGCTGCGTTCCGGCGCCGATGACGATCTGCTCGGGGGCGGCGGCGACGCCGCGCGCCCCGTAGCTGTAAGCGGAGAGCGCTTCCCGCAGCCCGCGTTCGCCCTGGTGCTCGCCGTAGGAGGCGAGAGCGCCCCGCCGGTTCAGCGCGTCCCGGATGTTCCGCCGCCAGATCTTTAAATCCATCAGTCCCTCGTCCACGCAGTCGCTTCCGAAATTATACCGCGGCGGCGGGCCGGCGGCGGGAAGCCCGGCGGACGGGGCCGGCGTCCGCGGCAGCCCGCCGCGCGCCGCATCCCGCGCAAAGTAGCCGCGCTTCGGGGAAGCGCGCAGATACCCTTCCACGCAGAGCTGCTGGTAGGCGCTCTCCACGGTGGTGCAGCTCAGGCCCAGGTCCGCCGCGAGCCTGCGCACGGAAGGCAGCCGCTCGCCGCTTTTCAGCCGCCCTGTTTCCGCCGCCGTCCGGATGGAAAGGTAAAGCTGCCGGTAGAGCGGTTCCGTTGAATTTTTATCGAGCTGAAGAGAATCATAAATCATGAACCCGCCCCTGTCCCAATATCTGTACTGATAAAATTTTTATAAACTGTGACTTTCAAAAATAACAGATTTCCGCTATGATAATACCACAAATTCAGGCGGCCGCCAATACCCGGGTGAAAAAACGGGCGGCCGGAGAAAGGAATCCTGTAACCATGAAAAAGCAGTCTTCGTTCCGGCTGGGCGTCCTTGCCGCGCTCTTCGCGGCGCTGATCTTCGTTGTGACGGCCTATGTCCTGCATATCCCGACGCCGGCCACGGGCGGCTATATCCATTTGGGAGACGCGTTCGTCTACCTTGCGGCCAGCATCCTTCCCGCGCCTTACGCCATTGCGGCGGCGGGCATCGGGGAGGCGCTTTCCGACCTGCTGACGGGCGGCGCGGCGTTCGCCCTTCCCACGCTTGTCATCAAATCCGCCATGGCGCTGTGCTTTACGGCGGCCGGCGAAAAGATCGTGACGAAGCGGAACGCGGCGGCTTCCGTCTTCGCCGGGCTGATCTGCATCGGCGGCTACTACCTGACGGAGGTTTTCCTGCTGCACAGCTTTTCCGCGCCGGTGGTCGAGATCCCGGCCAACGCCGTGCAGGCTGCGGCGAGCGCGGTGATCTACCTGCTGGCCGGGCGCGCCCTCGACCGCACGAAGGTGAAAAACAGCGTGTCCACGTTCGTGCGTTCCTGAGCCCGGCAGGCCGGAAACTTTCTTTAGCGAAATCGATTCGGGGAACACACGTCAAGACATATGAATATAAGAAGTAAGGAGAGCCCCCGCGCGGAAGAATAGAACCGCGTCGGGGGATATTTCATAAGCGGACGGAAAAACCGGCGGCGGGGCATACCGCCCCGCGCTTAATGTATAAGGACCGCGTCGGAGAGACCGCGAAGGATGGGCTCCGGAATTTTCCTTTTCGCGCCGTTGAGGTTCGCGCCGAGGGATGATATAATAGCCGCATACGGTTCGCGCGCGGCGGGGGAACAATCGGCGGGCTGAATCCAACGAAATTCGGAGCGTAAAGCATGAGAAAAAAGAAAAGAATACGGAGCGACGTCGTGCGGGACTCCGTCAACACGTTCGGCACGAATGCCATCGGCGCAGTGTTGGTTCTGATTGCCAACTTTATTACGATGCAGCGTGTCAATCCCACCATCAAAGGTTACTACAACGCCATGCAGATGTGGGGCGGCGGATTTAATACGATTTTCGGCCTCAGCATTGCTTCCGCGGTGGTTTATTTTGTCGCGCGCCATACGATCGGCAACGCGGAACGGGCCGTGAAAAGGGTGACAACCCGCGTGTTTCTGCTGATCGCCGTTGCGGGGACGTTGATTCTGATCGGAACGAGAGCCCTGTCGATGTTCCATTTTGACGAGATGCCGGTCGATTTTCTGGTCGCCATCGTCGTTTACGCGCTGGCGTCGCTGGTTTTCTCTGTCTGCACCTGCGTGCTGCGCGGCGAGAACAAATTTAAATCGTTCAATATCGTCAACCTGACGCAGAATATCGCCAACACGCTTCTCTACATCTATATTGCCGCCCGGCCTTCGGCAGTCGTATGGATCTGGGGCACGAACGCCATTTCCATCGGCATGATCGGTTTTTCCCTCTACTGTATCCGCCGCTGGAACGGCCCGAGGCCGAAGCCGGCCCCGGAGGACGACCACCCGGTCGGAAGCCGCGATTTCGTGAAGTACAGCCTGAAGTCCCACGTCAGCAACATGTTGGCCTATGTGAACATTTACTTTGGAAACTATTTGGTGCAGGACAGATTTGCGGTTGCGGATCTCGGTGTTTACAGCGCGGCAACCGTCATCTTGGATAAAATATGGATTCTGCCAAACGCCGTGGGCCAGGTCGTCATGAGCCGCATCGCCGCCATGACGGAGCGAAAGGACAAGGTCCGTCTGACGCTGATCTCCACGAAAGCCGTCACTTATGTGACGGCGGTCATAGCCCTGCTGGTCCTGTGGGCGGCCAAGATATTTATTCCGTTGCTCTTCCCCATGTATGTCGGCGCCATTGCGCCGCTGCGGTATCTCATCGTCGGCGCAATCGTCATCTCCTACGCGAAGGTGCTGGGAAACTCGATCGCCGCTTACGGCAGGCCGGAGCTGAACATCCTTCCCACGGTGGTCGGCATCGCCTCGAACATTGCCGCCAGCTTTCTGTTTGTTCCGGAAATGGGCGTCAACGGCGTGGCGCTCGCAACCTCGATTTCACTTTCCGCGCAGGGCGTCGCCTGCATCGCGATCTTCTGCCGCTTTTCCCGCACGCCTTTTTACCGGCTGCTTCTGCCGAGCCGGGAGGAGATCGCGATGGCGAGAGCGGCGTTCCGAAAGTAAAATGCGCTGCAAAAGCATTACGGAATAACGGAAAGCCCGGGAATTTTCCCGGGCTTTCCGTTATTCGTTGTGGAACCCTTTGCCGATGATCTCGCTGGAGTTGGTGATGAGGATGAACGCGTCCGGTTCCCGCCTCCGGATGAAGCGCCGAAGCTGCGCCGCCTGCATCCGCTTCATCACGGTGAGCACGACGTATTTTTTCGTGTGGGAGTATGCGCCTTTCGCCTCGAGCACGGTGGCGCTGCGGTTCAGCTTGTTTGTGATGAATTCGCAGATCGGCTGCGGCTCGTTGCAGATGACGTTTAAAAACTTGCTCAGGTTGATGTTTTCGATCACGCTGTCGATCACCAGCACCTTGAGCAGCAGACCGAGGCAGGAAAAGAGCGCCGTTTTCACGCTGAAGACGAGAAAGGCGGATAGCGTGATCAGCACGTCGGAAAAGAACAGAGCGCGGCCGATGTCCACGCTGGTGTGTTTTTGGAGGATCATCGCGATGATGTCGGTTCCGCCGGAGGAGGCGCCTTCGTTGAAAAGGACGGCGGAGCCGAAAGCCGGGAGGATCACGGCGAAAGCGAGGTTCAGCATCGGCTCGTCGGTAATGGGCCGGCTCATGGGAAAAACTTTTTCCAGACAGGAAACGGCGAACGACAGGACTAAGCTGGAATACACCGTCTTCACGCCGAAATCGCGCCCCAAAAACGCAAATCCGAGGAAAACCAGCGCTATGTTCAGGATGAAATTCGCTGTCGCCGGAGAGATGAAAGTGAGCTTTCCCAAAACGACCGAAAGGCCTGAGACGCCGCCGAACGTGAAATTGTCGGGGAACTTGAAGACGTAGATCCCGACGGCCACGACGAGAGTGCTTACGGTGATGATGGAATATTCGCGGAGCAAACCCGGTATTTTCTTTCCCATTTTTTATTCTGTCTCCAGTCCTTATCCATGACAGTTCCATGGCGGTTTTCGGTTCCCGGAACCGAGCGATTCGATTATACCATTTCTCTTATAAAAATCAAAAATTTTCTATATTTTATTGATCAATAAAAAAGAAAAGATAAAAATCCCCTTTACAAACCGGAAACGCGGTGGTATGATTGGGACGAAAAAGATAAAAATAATTATTATTGATTTGAACACGCTTTAGGAGAAATTGAGATGGGACAGCCGGAGAGAAAACGCAATTACAGCAGAAAAAGAGAGGCCATTTTGAAGGTCGTGCGTTCAACCACCTGCCACCCTACGGCGGAATGGGTGTACCGGGCTTTGAAGCCGGAGTACCCCGACCTTTCCCTCGGCACCGTCTACCGCAATCTGACTCAATTTAAAGCGGACGGCGTAATCGCCAGCGTCAGCGTCGTGAACGGCCAGGAGCGCTACGACGGCAATGTGAAGCCGCACACGCATTTCGTTTGCTCCCGCTGCGGAGCGGTGCTGGACATTCCCGGAAATTTCATCAGCGAAAGCGCAGTGAAAAGCGCCGCCGAAAAGATGGGCCTTGAGGTTGTTTCCAGCGACGTGCTGCTGCACGGCCTTTGCGGCAAATGCCGCGGGGAGAAATGACGCCTGCTTGCTCCGGCGTAAGCCGAAGCATACCGCATATATGATTCTGCTCTATATTAAATTGACTGGAGGAATATTTTTATGAAGAAATTCGTTTGTTCGGTTTGCGGGTATGTGTACGAAGGCGATGAGCCGCCGGTAAAATGTCCGCAGTGCGGCGCTCCGAGGGAAAAGTTCGTCGAGCAGAAAGCGGCGGAAAGCTCTTATGCCAGCGAGCATGCGGTCGGCGTGGCGCAGGGTGTCGACAAAGAGGTTTACGACGGCCTGAAAGCCAACTTCCAGGGGGAATGCAGTGAAGTCGGGATGTACCTCGCCATGAGCCGCCAGGCGGAGCGCGAGGGTTATCCGGAGATTGCCGACGCGTTCCAGCGGTATGCCTTTCAGGAGGCGGACCACGCTTCCAGGTTTGCGGAACTGCTCGGAGAAGTTCTTACAAAGAGCACGAAGAAAAACCTTGAGATGCGCGTGGAGGCGGAGCGCGGCGCCTGCGCCGGCAAGACGGAGCTGGCGAAACGCGCGAAAGCGCTCAGCTACGACGCGATCCACGATACCGTCCATGAGATGGCGCGGGACGAAGCCCGGCATGGCAGAGGGTTCGAGGGCCTGCTCAAAAGGTATTTCGGCGAATAATCCGTTTTTCCGAAAAGCGTGCCGGGCTGCGGCGTAGCGACGCAGCCCGGTTTTTTCGCGCCGAATTCGTAAAATCGGATGGAATTTTTGGTTGTAACAAATGAAAATACTAAAAAAAAACAAAATTTTTATAGTAATCTAAATATTTCTCTTGACAACAGGCCAAAACTGTTATAAGCTAAGCACGTGTTAATCCACAATATGCCCCAGTAGCTTAACGCAAGAGCATTTGGTTACACCAAAGGTTGTCGGTTCAACTCCGTCCCAGGGCAAAAAATAATCACACAGAGTGAGGTAAAAATTATGTTCGAAGACAAAACGTTAGTCTGCCAGGAATGCGGGAAGGAGTTTGTTTGGACTGCCGGTGAGCAGGAATTCTACTCTGCGAAGGGCTTTACCAATGAACCGAAGAGATGCCCCGAGTGCCGCAAGGCCCGCAGAATGAACCAGAAGCCCCAGCGCGAAATGTACGACGCCGTGTGTGCTTCCTGCGGTGCTCCCTGCAAGGTTCCGTTCCAGCCGACCGAGGGGCGTCCGGTATATTGCAGCGAGTGCTTTGCAAAGATGAAGGGGCAGGAGTAATCCTGCAGATCAGGTAAGATCGTTTGTACGGCGGATGCGGCTATTGCATCCGCCGTTTTCTGCTTTTTTCGGCGGATCCTCCGGCCGGGGCGCGGAATGATTCCGCTTATACGGAATAAATTCCGGCTTTTTACGCATTTTATCCTGTTGACGGCTTGACGGGAGAGAAAGCAGGGTGTATCCTATAGACACCCCACCAGGGGTATGGAGGTGTTTGCCATGAAACAAAAATTCGACGTAACCGGTATGAGCTGTGCCGCATGCTCCGCTGCCGTTGAACGCAGCGTGAAAAAGGTGGAGGGCGTGCGTTCCGTGGATGTGAGCCTTCTGACGAACAGCATGACGGTGGATTGCGACGATTCGCCGGCCATGCGCGGAAAAGTCATCAAAGCGGTGGAGGATGCCGGCTATCATGCCGCCGTCCCCGGAGCGGCGGAAACCCGCGCCGATCCGGCCGCCGTCCAGCTGGCATCCATGAAGCGACGCCTGATCGTGTCTTTTGCGTTCTGGGTGCCGCTGATGTATCTTGCCATGCACCACATGCTGAAGGAATGGTTGGGCCTTCCCGTTCCGCCGTTTATGGTAAACGTGTTTCACGGAACGGAAAACGGCGCCGTATTCGCGTTTGCGCAGCTGCTGCTTCTTCTGCCGATCGTGTTCGTCAACTGGGAATACTACCGCGTCGGTTTCCGCGCGCTCGCAAAGCGCGCGCCGAATATGGATTCCCTGATCGCCGTCGGTTCCGCGGCGGCCGTGGCGTACGGCGTATATGCGATTTTCCGGATCGGCTATGCGCTCGGTCACGGCGATATGCCCGTTGCGCAGCAGTTCGTTTCCAACCTGTATTTTGAGTCCGCGGGAACCATCCTCACGCTCATCACGCTGGGAAAATATCTGGAGGCAAAATCGAAGGGCCGCACGACGGACGCCATTTCGAAGCTGATCCGCCTGGCTCCCAAGACCGCCACGGTGGAGCGCGGCGGCAGCGAGGAAGAGATTCCGGTGGAGCAGGTCGCCGTGGGCGACGTCGTCGTGGTGCGGCCCGGCCGGCGCATCCCCGTGGACGGCGTCGTGACGGAGGGAACTTCCTCCATAGACCAGTCCGCGATCACGGGCGAGAGCATTCCGGTGGAAAAACAGCCGGGAGACCGGGTGATCGCCGCCACAATCAACAAAGCGGGCTTTTTCCGCTTCCGCGCGGAGAAGGTGGGCGCGGATACGACGCTCGCCCAGATTATCCGCCTTGTGGAGGACGCCGGTGCCTCGAAAGCGCCGATTGCGCGTCTGGCGGACCGCGTGAGCGGCGTTTTCGTCCCGGTTGTCATCGGTATCGCGATCCTGACCGGGGTTGTCTGGATGTTCGCCGGGCAAACGTTTGAGTTCGCGCTGAACACCGCAATATCGGTCCTCGTGATCTCCTGCCCCTGTGCGCTGGGGCTCGCCACGCCGGTCGCCATCATGGTGGGGACCGGGCGCGGCGCCGCGGAAGGGATTCTGATCAAATCCGGGGAAGCGCTGGAGTCCGCCTGCGACGTGCAGACCGTCGTGCTGGATAAAACCGGAACCATCACCGAGGGGAAGCCGCGCGTCACGGACATCCTGCCGGTCGGGGGCGTCGGCCGGGAAGAACTGCTCCGCACCGCCGCCGCCATTGAACGGCCCTCGGAGCATCCGCTTGCCGAAGCGGTTTTGGAGAGGGCCTCGGCGGAGGGCATCGCCCCGCCGGAAGCGCGGGAATTCAAGGCTGTCGCCGGGCGCGGAGTAACGGCGCTTGTGGAAGGGAAAGGGATTTCCGCCGGGAACCTTGCGTTCATGCGGGAGCGGGGCGTAGAGGTCGGCGAACTGGAACGGACGGCCGAAACGCTTGCGCAGGATGGGAAAACCCCGCTCTTTTTTGCGGAGGGGACGCGGATGCTCGGCATGATCGCCGCGGCGGACGTGGTGAAACCCACGAGCCGCGAGGCCGTGAAGCAGTTCCGGTCCATGGGCGTCGACGTGGTGATGCTCACGGGGGACAACCGGCGCACCGCCGAGGCGATCCGCCGCCAGCTCGGCATCAGCCGCGCCGTTGCGGAGGTGCTGCCGCAGGATAAGGAGCGCGAGGTCCGCCGCATCCAGGAGAGCGGCAGAAAAGTCGCCATGATCGGCGACGGCATCAACGATGCGCCCGCCCTGGTCCGGGCGGACGTGGGCGTCGCTATCGGGGCGGGCACGGACGTCGCGCTGGAATCCGCCGACATCGTGCTGATGAAGAGCAGCCTTCTGGACGCCGTGACGGCCGTCCGCCTGAGCCGCGCCACCATCCGGAATATCAAGGAGAACCTGTTCTGGGCGTTTTTCTACAATGTCCTCGGCATCCCGCTGGCGGCAGGCGTTTTTTACAACTGGCTCGATTGGATGCTGAATCCGATGTTCGCCGCGGCGGCGATGAGCTTCAGCTCGGTTTTCGTTGTGGCGAACGCGCTGCGCCTGCGTTTTTTCCGGGCGGCGCATCCGGCTGTTTCCAGCCCGGTGGAAAGCCCTGCAATCGTTGCGTCTGAGAAAGGAAAGACCAGTATGAAAAAAGTCATTAAAATCAAAGGCATGATGTGCGACCACTGCAAGATGCATGTGGAGAAGGCGTTGAACGCAATTCCCGGCGTCAGCGCGAAGGTCGATCTTTCCGCCGGAGAGGCGGAAGTCTCGCTTGCGGCTCCGGTCAGCGACGAGAGCCTGAAAAAAGCCGTTGTGGACGCGGGCTACGAGCCCGTGTCGGTCTCGGAAAAGACTTGAAGGGGCCGTCGGCGGGATGAAAGGGGGTACTGCGGATGGTTGCGGATCACGAAAAGGTCCTGCGCCAGCTGAAGACCGTGCGCGGTCAGCTTGACGGCTTGATCAAAATGGTGGAGGACGATCGTTACTGCATCGATATTTCCAACCAGATCATGGCTTCCCAGGCGATCCTGCGGAACGTGAACCGCGAGGTGCTCCACGCGCATCTGAACTGCTGCGCGAAAGAAGCGTTCCTCAACGGAGACGCGGAGGAAGCCCGGCGGAAGCTAAACGAGATCGTCGAAGTGGTGGATAAGCTGTCGAAATAGCGGAATGGGGCTGTCTCAAAGCGGACGAAAAGAGCCGGTGCAGCCGTCCTGAAAGGGATGGCTGCACCGGCTTTTCCGCGTTCGGATGCGTTTTTTCCGCATCTGTTCGCAACGTGAAATACGATGCTTTTTTGAGGGGGCTGCTGCAGAAGTGGTTTTACGGCGGCCCCTTTTCATAGCCCGGTTTTGATTCGATTCCGCCGGGGGACGGTCAGTGGCCGAGGCTGTCGAGCACCTTCCTGAAGAGGTCCGGCCGGTTTGTGATGACGGCGGAAACGCCATGCTCCGCAAGGCGCTTCATCCATTTTTCAAGATCTACGGTCCATGCCATGGCGCGGATGCCGTTTTCCCTCAGCTCCCGGATGTTTTCCTCCGTCAGGAAGGGAAACAGCGGATTGATGAATTCCACGCCGCGGCGGTGGGCGTACGCGCCCGCGCCGACCAGCCAGTCGCTCGTCAGAAAAGCGCAGGGGATGGCGGGACAGAGCTTTTTGCACAGCTGCATGGACTGGTGATTGAACGAAGAAAAAATCACTTTTTCCGCGACGCCGTATTTCCGGATCAGCCCGATGACCTTTTCTTCGATCCCATCGTACCGGAACACGCTGTCTTTCAGCTCGATGTCGGTCACGATGTCTTTGTCCCGGATGTACGCGAAATACTCTTCCAGCGCGGGAATGCGAAGAGGCCCGAGGGCCGCGTCGGAGCCTTTGCCGGCGTCCAGCTTCCGCAGCTCGTCCAGCGTCAGGTCATGGACCCATCCGTTGCGGCCGGTCGTGCGGCCGGTGTTTTCATCGTGGATGACGACCGGCACGCCGTCTTTGGAGAGCTGAACGTCCAGCTCGATCCCGTCGCATCCGGCTTCGACGGCCTTTTCAAAAGCCAGCATGGTGTTCTCCGGAAATTTTCCGCTGAAACCGCGGTGCGCGAAGTTCTTCGTCAATGGAATCATCCTTTCTGAAGATCGGTTTGATTGTTTTCAGGAGAATCGTTTTCATCATGATAGTGCCAAACGGTGCGCGGCGGAAAATCCGCCCGAAAATCCGTCGCTTTTTGGTCTTTTCCCTGAAAGCTCTGCACCGCCCGCATTCCGGTTGGCGGCGCCTAATCCTTCAGGCCCATTTTCCTGGCCTGGAAAATCCGCTCGTCCA
>ENA-UOOK01002323-UOOK01002323.1-fermentation-metagenome-genome-assembly--contig:-NODE-2323-length-23644-cov-6.195642_pt1 | contig 23644 bp, 26 predicted proteins | sample MGYA00245777_ERZ724023 | MGnify/ENA primary metagenome ERZ724023 (study PRJEB28704, sample SAMN03018312) | fermentation metagenome | biome: anthropogenic terrestrial biome; feature: soil; material...
TAAATGAGAAATACCCTCTTGCTGAAAGCATTTCTGTTGACTTTGGTATTATGGAGAAGGCAGAAGATATATATGTCATACCAGGGAGCTTTGGTTGGGATGATATAGGCAGCTGGAAAGCAGTAGAAAGATATAGGCAAAAGGATGAGAATGACAATATATGTGTTGGTGGAAAAGTAATCAATATTGATGGAAGGAACAATATAGCAGTATCTAATGGAAAGCCTATTATTATCGCAGGGATAAATGATGCTTTTGTCATTGAAAGTGATGAGGCAATTGTAATTACGAATAAGGAGAATATAGGGAATATAAGTAGTATAAGAAGCAGTTTGATAGGAGGATATTGTAAATGAAAAGGGCACTTATAACAGGAATAACGGGACAAGATGGGTCATATCTTGCGGAATTATTATTAGACAAAGGTTATGAAGTATACGGGATTATAAGAAGAAAGAGTAAAGTCGATTATGGAAACATAGAACATTTAAGGGACAAAGTAAATTTAATTTATGGGGATATGTGCGATATTTCATCGTTGATAAATGCTGTAAAAATTTCACAACCAGATGAGGTTTATAATTTAGCAGCACAGTCATTTGTTGCTGTATCATGGGATCAACCTATTGCAACTGCGGATATAAATGCAATAGGTGTGTTAAATATGTTAGAAGCATTAAGAATAGTAAAACCAAATGCTAAATTTTATCAAGCATCAACAAGCGAAATGTTTGGAAAAGTTCAAGAAATTCCGCAGAATGAAAAAACACCGTTATATCCAAGAAGTCCATATGGAATAGCTAAATTATATGCCCATTGGATAACCAAAAATTACAGAGAAAGTTATAATATGTTTACTTGTTGTGGCATACTATTCAATCATGAATCTGAAAGAAGAGGGAAAGAGTTTGTTACAAGAAAAATTACAGATTGTGTAGCCAAAATAAAATTTGGATTACAAGATTATATGGAATTAGGGAATATTGATGCCAAAAGAGACTGGGGGCATTCTGAAGATTATGTAAGAGCTATGTGGCTAATGCTGCAACAGGAAAACCCAGATGATTATGTAATAGCTACTGGTGAAACACATACAGTAAGAGAATTTGTAGAGACAGCTTTTAAATATGCTAGTATTGATATTAAGTGGGTTGGTAGCGGGATTGATGAACAAGCAATAAATAGAAAAAATAATAAAGTCGTAGTAAAAATTAATAAAAAATATTATAGGCCAGCAGATGTTGAATTATTACTTGGAGACCCTTCGAAAGCAAAAAATAATTTACATTGGAAGCCAGAAATAAAATTTACTGACTTGGTAAAAAGGATGACTATTTCAGATATAGAAAATGTTAAGAGTACAATGATTAATAATGGATTAAATGAAGTTGCAGTTACCAAATAGGGGTGATTTATTTGAAAAGTGCATTAATAATTGGAGCTTCGGGCTTTGTGGGCAATTATTTGGTAAAAGAATTAAAAAGAAATAATGTAAATGTTTGCTGCTCAGACATTACAAAAAATATATATGACGATGATGTTGAGTTTTATAACATAGATTTGACTGATAAATGTAGTATAACTAATGTATTAAAATGTACTAAACCAGATTATATAATAAACTTAGCTGCGTTAAGTTCAGTAAAATTATCTTGGGGAACCCCCAAAAAAACCTTTAATATTAATACAATTGGAACTATTAACCTTCTCGAATCTATAAAAGAGTTAAATTTAAACTCAAGGGTTCTATTGATAGGTTCGAGTGAGGAATATGGTAAAATTAAAGGAGTTGAAAAAGTAAGTGAGGAATACCCACTGGATGCTATGAATCCTTATGGAATATCAAAAATTGCTCAAGAAAAGATTGCCTTTATGTATTCCAATATATATAACATGGATTTAGTTATGGTAAGGGCTTTTAATCATACTGGGCCTAGGCAAAAGTTAGGTTTTGTGATACCTGATTTTTGTAAACAAATTGCCGATATTGAAATTTTAAAAAAGGAACCAATTATTAAAGTCGGAAATTTAGATGCTATAAGGGATATTTCAGATGTAAGAGATATTGTTAGAGGATACTATATGCTACTTGAAAAAGGCAGGAAGGGTGAAATATATAATATTGGGAGTGGAAAAGGTTATAAGATATCTGATCTATTAAATCAATTAATATCATATTCAAGCTTGGATATTGAAATTGAATATGATAAAGATAAATATAGACCTAATGATACACCCAAAATTATTTGTGATAATAGCAAGATATCAAGTAATATAGATTGGAATCCTAATATTAATATTGAAAAGACATTAATAGATACTTTAAATTATTGGAGGAACATAAATGGAAAAGGCTGAAGATATTTATGCTATCCCATCAGATTTTGGCCGGGATAACATAGGAAGCTAGAGTGCAGTTGAAAGATACAGGGAAAAGGATGAGAACGATAATATTTGTGTTGAAAATATAATGAGTATCGAAAGCAATAACAATATTGTTGTTGGGAACAGAAAACCTATTGTACTTATAGGAATAAAAGATGCATTTGTAATTGAAAGCGATGGTGTGATACTTGTTGTGAAAAAAGATGGTATTAATGAGATAAAAGAAGTAAGAAAAAAAGTTGGATAATTGATTTTTAGGAGAAATGAAAATGGCAAGAGAAAAATTTCTAAATACATATATAGATAATGTCAGTTTCAATGAAGCAATAAAGATAATTGATGGTTTTACTAAGAATGGAAAATACCATTATGTTGTTACACCTAATGTTGACCATATTATTAGAATTGAAAAAGATAAAGAGTTTAAAATGATATATAATGAAGCGGATTTAATTCTAACAGATGGTATGCCATTAATATGGATTTCAAAATTACTAAAACAACCAATTAGAGAAAAGATATCAGGTTCAGATTTATTTCCTAAGGTTTGTGAAATGGCAGCAGAAAAAGGTTATTCAATTTTTTTACTTGGTGCTGATGAGGGGGTTGCTGAAAAAGCAGCAAGTAATTTAAAAAATAAATATAAGGGATTAATAATTTCAGGATATTATTCACCTAAGTATGGATTTGAAAAAGATGAAAGGGAAGTAAAGAAGATTATTGATATTGTATCAAATAGTAAAACAGATATATTGTGTGTTGGATTAGGGACTCCTAAGCAAGAAAAGTTTATATATAAATACAAAGAAAAACTAAAAGTTCCAGTTTCATTAGCAATTGGCGCCTCAATAGATTTTGAAGCTGAGAAAGTAAAAAGAGCACCAAAGTGGATGCAAAAGTGTGGTTTTGAATGGTTCTATAGGTTTTGTAAGGAACCAAAGAGATTATTTAAAAGATATTTTGTGGATGATATTAAGATAATTAAGATACTGTATAAATATGCAGCTAAGTTAAAATAATTAAATAAGGTAGGAGAAATAAATGAGTACTATTGCGTTTAAAAAGAAGAGGATGCTATTTTTAACAACGGCTTTCCCATTGCCCCTTGATAATGGTGGCAAGATAAGAACATTTCATGTTATAGAAGCATTGAGCAAAGAATACACAATTGACTTAGTTTGCTTTAATGAACCACCTTTTATAGATAAACGATATATCGATGAATTAAAGGAATATTGTAATGAAGTTATAGTTATAAAAAAAATTTTTACAAATAGTAAAAGCAAGAGGACTTTTATAAAAAATATTGCAAAAAGTTTTATAAAAAGGACTCCTTTTATTATTGAAAAGTTTTATGATAAGGAGTACAGTTACGCATTAGAAGGGTTACTAAATAAAAACAAATACTCTGCGGTTTTCTTTGAGCATTTATCTATAACTTCATATAGGAATATGTTTAAAAATGTGTATTGCAAGAGTATACTTAGCCAGCAAAATTGTGAGTACCTTATTTTAAAAAGGAGATTAGAAAACGAATCTTCATTAGTTAAAAGAGCGTATTTACATTATGAATGCAAAAAGCTCGAAAAGTATGAGAAAAAAACATGCGCAAGTTTTGATAAAGTAATAATGCTGAGTGAAGAGGATAAAAAGAATATTGTTACCGAATCATATGGTAAGGATAATACTTCTATTGTTCCTATTGCAGTTAGTTGTGATTATAGGAAACAAAATTATAACAATACATTTATGAATTTACTTTTTATGGGTACGATGTCGTGGTATCCTAATGAGCAGGGGGCTTTTTGGTTTTTAGAAAACGTTTGGAAATACTTACAAACGGAATATGAAGATAAAATAAAATTATATATAGTTGGAAAAAACCCAAGTAATAATATTAAAAAGTATGAAGGTAAAGACGTTGAGGTTACAGGGTATGTTGATGATGTAAATAAGTATATAGAAATATGTGATATTTGTATTGTACCGTTATTTATTGGTGGAGGAATGAGGGTAAAAATACTTGAATGTATGGCAAAGGGGATACCTGTGATTTCCACTAGTATAGGTGCAGAGGGAATAAAATGTACAAATTTTGAGGATATAATAATTGCAAATACGAAAGATGAATTTATAAGAGCTATTCAGGAATTAAATAGAAACCACGAGTTATATAAAAGAATTGTCTGTAATGGTAAAGCACTAGTGGAAAGAAATTATTCTATCGATGTAATTAGGAATTTATTAATAGAAAGTATTGTTTAATAGCTATAATTTCTATTATAATTTTAGAAATTTGCATTTCCTATTAGAAATGTTATAAAATATAAGTTATTTAGAAATATTATTATAAACTAATTAAAATGAAGGAATAACTTAGCAGTTAATACGCATCTTACAAGGTATAGCAACTGCAGTAATTAAGAAATAATTAATATTATTAAGTGAGGTACATAGGTTGAATAAGGTAGCACTAAACAAGTTTTTAAAGTTTTATATTTTTTTTACTATTTGTATTATAATAAGTATCTTTGCGATGATAACATTCGGCAGGCAATTCCTTGAAGCAAATATATATATTTTAATTACGCTGATTGAAACTATAATAATAATTTATATTTCATTAAAGGAAAATAAGCTTTTTAAAGAACCTTTTTTTATATATAAATTAGTTTTTAACGTATACTTTATCGGCGGAATATTAGTTTATGAATTAAGATATTTTTATCTTTGGAAATATATAATATTTCATGAAGGTGACATTATATATGCTTCTAGGATTCTGATGATATGCTCTTTGTCCCTGGATGTAGGATACATGTTATTTAACTTAAAACATGTAAAGGTAGCTACTATAGAGGATAGTATGCCAAAGATTAGCACAAGTAGACTAATATTGGTATCTTCGTTGTTTTGTGTTTTAGGATGGATAGCATTTTTAAAACTTTCAAAAATGCTATCTATAATTCCAATTCTTTCATCAAATAAAAATGCTGCGAGGATTGAATTTATGTCAAATAAGAATGGAATTATAATTGAACTATATAAGCTTTTATATTATAGTATTGTGCTATCTATAATAAATATTGTTCTTTTTTTGAAAACGAAAAAAGGTAAAAGGTCAGAATTAATTAAATCATTAGTTATATTAATAGTATCATATATTCCATTGGGTGCATATGGTTCAAGATTTTTTATTATATTTCCTATATTAATGTCATTCGTATGTTTGAGTAATTTAGGTTATAAGTTTGATTATAAAGGATTGATATTGTATTTTATATTAATTTCTATATTCATAGTATTATTATCTACGTTTAGAAGCTTTGGAGAAATAAATAGTGATTATCTTATTAGAGCTATATCAATGGACACATTTCCCGAGTACAGTGATTTTGCAAGGATGCTAATTACTGACTATGATAAGGGAGGTATATATAATGCAGTAATTTTGTCAGGTTTTTTGTCCTTTATACCTGGCAAAATTCTTGCACTATTTGGAGTTGATAAAAGTAAATACTTTTCTTCAATAGGTCTTGAACTTTTGAAGTATTTTCCTGATGCAGGACAAATATTAGGAATTAGGATAGGATTAGTAGGGGAATTGTTTTTAGCGGTAGGATTTAGAATAATTATCTATTTTATAATATTTGGCGCACTTTTAGGAGCTTTAAATAATACAAGAAAAACACGGAGAAATAGATTTTCCAATAAGTTTGTAGCAAGTAATATTTTTTTATTGCTTGCTTTATCAATACCGTATGGGTTTTCTTTTATTCCAAATGCGATTATATCTTCTATAATTATTTTTCCGTTTTTAAGGGTGGTAGATGATGAAAGTGGCTCTAGTAATTAATAATATTAGTGAATTGAAAAATGTAAAAATAAATAGTTATGATTACATACTTGATTTAGCTTTAAATGAAACTCGTCAATCTTTACAGGATTCTAATTTAGATTTGAATAAAATCATTTTCCCCAATGATTTAATAGAACAAAAAAGTTTTTACAAAGAGATAGATGATAAAGTTAATGAGCTTATCCTGTCTTTAAGTGAAGATGATTGTATCAAAGATATTAATGACTTTGGAATAAATGTTGTTGATTTTAACCGAGAGAACTTTTTTTGGTACTTTTATGATTACTTTTCAAAAAAGGTAGTTCTGGAGAAGTTTTATAAAGAGTACCAGTGTATCCTTTGTTATAATGTAAAAAGAAAAATAGAAAGATTATCGAACTTTACGGACGTAGAGTATATAATAACAGAGATATGTCATGAGGCAAAGATAAATTATCCGTTTTACTACGTACTATTAAACAATCTCCTATATATAGGTTGTATATTATACTATCAATTTTGTACTTTTATTAATTATTCTTTCACAAAATTTAAAAGCCTGTTTTTACATAAGCATAAATGTGTAAATTACAAAGATGTAAAGAAGATAGTGACGCCATATAGTTTCACAACAAAAAAGGTTGCAGACAATTTAATATTTAATAATTTTGTTGATTCTAAAGATAATAGCTGTATAAAGATTGATGAAGTGGAACCAAATTTTAAGATAAGTGTATTTGAGAATAAGTGGAATAGGAAGGAGTCTAATTATTTTGTTTTTAGTGAATTTATTAATTATAAGTATTACATAAAAGTAGTATTTATGGAGATTAAATTGATTAAAAGTTATATAATGTTTAGACTAAAACGACCGGCCTTTTTTTCAAAGAAGAAGATTTTATATTATTATCACACGCTTTTTAAAACAAATATAAGGAATATACTTATATGCCAGAACATAGCTGATAAATTGGATAATGTAGATACAATAATTGCATTTAAAACAAGACCAGGTATTTTAAAAGTTTTAGTAGAATATACTGAGTTTAAAAATAATGTTAAAAGGATTAAGATTCCTCATGGAATTTATCGCGACAGTTGTTACTGGAACAAGGTTGATGTGGATTATATTGTTTTAAGGAATTTGTATATGTATAATATGTTTTTAAAGAGGGGGAATGATGCAAAAAGGCTGATATTACTTGGTGAAAGGGTTGAAAATAAAGTTGATATACCATGTAGTGAGGAAAGTGATACCATATTATTATTTACAAGACCAGCAGATAGTTTAAAGTTATCAGATCCTATAAATATGTATTATGTTACACTCTATAAATATATTATTAATCAAATGAGATGTAAAAATGTACATAAACTTTATATAAAATTACATCCAAGAGAAGATAAATATCAAGTTAAAAATATTATAACATCTATAGATAATAACTATGATTTTGAGTTTATTGATGATAATAAGATTAAATATAAGATGAATTCTTCAAAATATATAATAAGTGTAAAGAGTTCGATTATATTTGAACTTATAAACTATAATAAAGTTATAAATATATTAGACTTTTGGAATGAGGAGAGTTTATGTAATATAGAAGAGTTAGGCATTATCAATGTTTTAGGGAATCGAAATAGCCAGATTGTTAATAGCTTAGGAATAGTATTGAATATAAACAAGAATGCATATTTTACAGAATATAATTATGAAGCAGAACGGTATATCAAGCAATTATTATGTAATAATCATAATATGTCATATTGATAGTAGATGATTTAAAAAACAAATATATTTATGGGAGAAGTTGTTATGTATTATAAAAATAAAAAAATCCTTATTATAGGTGGAACAGGAACTATAGGCAAAAAAATTACAACTGAAATATTGAAGCAAGATCCTAAGGTTATCCGTATATTAAGCCGTGATGAGTATAAGCAATTTGTTCTCGCAAATGAATTTTATAATGAGAATAGGATTAGGTTCTTAATAGGGGATGTTCGTGATTATAATCGAGTAGAAAGAGCTATGCAGGACATTGATATCGTTTTTAATCTTGCTGCAATGAAGCACGTCCCTGCGTGTGAGTATAATCCAACTGAAGCAATAAGAACCAATATAGATGGTATGCAAAATGTAATAAATGCCGCAATCAAGAATAACGTTGATTGTGTAATATTTACGAGTTCCGATAAAGCAATAAACCCCACTAATTCATATGGAGCAACAAAACTTTTGGCTGAAAAACTTGTACAAGCTGCTAATTATAGTAAAGGTAAATCGAAAACAAAGTTTGTTGCAGTAAGATTTGGGAATGTTATGGGCTCAAGAGGCTCTGTTATTCCATTATTTAAAAAACAAATTATTGAACAAAAAAGAATTACCGTAACAAATCACAATATGAGCAGGTTTATGATGACACTTACACAAGCAGCTAATCTTACAATGCAAGCTGCTGAGGATTCAATTGGTGGTGAGGTATTTGTCCTAAAAATGCCTGTTATAAGATTACGAGACTTAGCTGAAGTTGTTACAGAAGAAGTGTGTAAAAAATATAATATTAATACTGGCGAGGTAGAAATTAAAACAATCGGATTAAGACCTGGTGAGAAAATGTTTGAGGAACTTATGACTGAAGAAGAATCAAAGTATGCATATGATCTTGGAAACATGTATGCTGTAATTCCTACGACATTTGAAATCAGTAAATATAAGCAGTTTTATGATAAATATTCAGCTGCAAAAATAAAAAGCTATAGGTCATCCGATCAAAATGTTATTAATAAAGAAAGTGTAAGAAAACTTGTATTAGATGAAGAACTAATTTAAACGGGGGTAATGTGAATGAATGTATTAGTGACTGGCGGTGCAGGATTCATAGGAAGATGGGTTGTTAAAGAGTTATTGGGGAAAGGTCATAAAGTTACTGTGCTTGATAATCTTTCTAATGGTAGACTAGAAAACATTTCGGAGTTTAAAAATAATCCTTATTTTAGATTTGTAAAAGGTGATATAAAAGACGAAGAACCTTTAGAACAGATTTTTTGTGAACAGTTTGATATAATTTATCATTTAGCGGCTTCTATAAATGTGCAAGATAGTATTGATAACCCTAAAACAACTTTTTATAATGATACTGTAGGAACTTTCAATATACTTGAAAGAGCTAAGATCCAAATGTTTGGAACAAGTTCTAAAATGATAGGAGAACAATGGGTTATTAATAGTGATGAAAAGGTTAAACCATGTAAAGTTGTTTTTATGAGCACATGTATGGTTTATGATAAGGCTAAGGATTATGGCATAGATGAATCTCATCTAACTAAACCAGTTTCACCATATGGAGGAAGTAAAATAGCAGCAGAAAACTTGATTTTATCATACTATAATGCATATAAACTTCCTACGGTTGTTATAAGACCGTTTAATACATATGGACCATTTCAGAAATCAAATGGTGAAGGTGGAGTTATTGCAATATTTATAGAGAATGCCCTTAGAGGTAATGTATTAAATATTTATGGTAGTGGAGAACAAACAAGAGATTTATTATATGTAAAAGATTGCGCAAATTTTGTTGTAGAGGCAGGATTAACTGATAAAGTTAATGGCCAAATAGTTAATGCAGGGACAGGGAATGATATCAAAATAAATGACCTAGCTAAATTAATTTCAAATGGAAGAGTTGATATAAAGCATATTGAGCATATACATCCCCAGAGTGAGATAATGAAATTAAAATGCGATTATACTAAGGCAAAGGAGCTCATAGGATGGGAACCACAATATACACTAGATGAAGGAATTAAAGAGACTGAAGAGTGGATAAAAAAACGAATTTGAGGTGTTTTGAAGTGAATGTAGATATAAACTTAGCAATTAATGGTGGTAAACCAGTTAGAGAAGATTATTTATCATATGGGAAACAGTGGATTGATGATGAAGATATAGAAGCAGTTGTAAATGTATTAAAAGGGGATTATCTAACAACAGGGCCACATGTAGAAAGTTTTGAACAAAAGGTTGCAGATTATGTAGGAGCAAATTATGCAGTTGCTGTTTCAAATGGAACAGCTGCACTTCATATGGCATGCTTTGCGGCAGAAATTGGAGAAGGAGATGAGGTAATAGTCACACCAATGACATTTGCAGCATCTTCCAATTGCATTTTATATTGTGGAGGTACACCTGTATTTGCTGATATAGATCCAAAGACGTATAACATAAGTGTAGAAGATATTAAAAATAAAATTACATCTAGAACTAAAGCTATTATACCAGTTGACTTTACAGGTCAAGCGGTTGATATGGATAGAATAAGACAAATAGCTGATGAACATAACTTAATTGTAATTGAAGATGCGGCTCATGCACTAGGTACAGAATATAAAGGAAGAAAAGTTGGTACCAAGGCTGATATAACTGAATTTAGTTTCCATCCTGTAAAACCAATAACCACAGGTGAAGGTGGAATGGCTGTTACAAATGATTATGAACTTTATAAAAAGATGTTACTTTTTAGAACCCACGGAATAACAAGAGAAGAAAGCGTAATGTCAAGGAATGAAGGTCCTTGGTATTATGAACAAATTGATCTTGGTTATAATTACAGAATAACTGATTTACAGTGCGCACTGGGGACAAGCCAAATGAACAAAATTGATTATTTTATTTCAAGAAGAAGAGAAATTGTAAAAAAGTATAATCGAGCATTTAATGAAGTTGATGAAGTAACTATTCCCTACCAAGCTGAATATTCGGAATCTGGGTGGCATCTTTATATATTAAAATTGAACTTAAATAAACTTAATGCAACAAGAAGACAAATATTTGATGCTTTAGTAGCTGAGAATATAGGAGTAAATGTCCATTACCTTCCAATATATTTGCACCCTTATTATCAAAAACTCGGATATAAGAAAGGGATATGCCCTGAAGCTGAAAGACTTTATGAAAGTATGATAACAATTCCATTGTTTCCAAAAATGAAAGATCAGGATGTAGATGATGTAATTAGTGGGGTAAAAAAGGTTATAGATTTTTATAGAAAGAAGTGAAAATAATGAACGTAGTATGTATAATTCAGGCGAGAATGGGCTCTACAAGATTACCAGGGAAAGTTCTGATGAATATATGCGGGAAGACGGTTTTAGAGCATGATATAGATAGATTAAGAAAAGTAAACAATATTAATAATATTGTTATTGCTACAACGGAGCTTGATAGGGATAATGCTATTGTTAAAGAGGCTAAAAGGTTGAATGTTAATGCTTTTAGGGGATCAGAAGATGATGTTTTATCTAGGTATTATTTTGCTTCTAAGAAATTCAATGCCGATATTATAGTTAGGGTTACAAGTGATTGCCCACTGATAGATAGCGAAGTAACACAAGATATAATACAGCATTTTATAGATAATTATAATAATTGTGATTATGTTAGTAATACAGTTAAAAGGACATACCCAAGAGGACTTGATACAGAAGTATTTTCTTTTAAATCGCTTGAAAGAGCATATATAGAAGCTACTTCTGACAGAGACAGGGAACATGTTACACCATATATTTGGGATAATCCTCAAATTTTTAGAATTGAACAGCATATAAATAAGGAGGACTTGTCCGGCTTAAGATGGACATTAGATACGAGAGAAGACTTTGAGCTGATTAGCAGAATATATGAATATTTATATCCTACCAGATTGGAGCAATTTAATATGGAAGATATAGTTGAATTATATAATATAGATCCAATACTTAAGGGTATAAATATTAATATAAAACAAAAAGATATATAACCCCAAAGGAAGCGAGATAATGAAAATAATATTTTTAACTAATAATAATATTTCATATGATTTATATTTATGGCTAAAAGAAATAAAACATGAGGAAGTTGTTTTAATAGAAAAGAAGATTAATTTAAATGATATTAAGGCGATAAAGCCAGATTTTATAATTAGTTATAATTATAAGTTTATAATTACAGAAGATATAATAAAACATATGGGTAATAGGGTAATAAATCTTCATATATCTTTTCTACCATGGAATAGAGGAGCAGATCCAAATGTATGGAGCTTCTTAGAAAACACAAAAAAAGGTATTACTATACATTTAGTAGATCCAGGGCTTGATACGGGCGATATTTTGCTAAGGAAAGAAGTATTATTTGATGAAAGTATTGAAACATTTAGTTCTACCTATATAAAACTTCATAATGAAATTAAGATCTTGTTCAAAGAAAATTGGGACAAAATTAAACAAAGTAGAATTATAACCCAAAAACAAAGTATTGGTGGATCATTCCATTACGTTAAGGATTTAGAGAGCATTAAGGCTAAAATTGGATTAGATTCATGGGACATTCCGATAAAAGTTGTAAAAAACAAGTATGATGAATATATGAGGTGTAAAAATGGATCGAATATTTAATATTGGAGATAGAAAGATAGGAGGTAATAATAAAACTTTTATAATAACTGAATTGTCTGCAAATCATTTACATAATTATGATAAAGCTGTAAAACTAATAAAAGAAGCAGCTAAAGCTGGTGTTGACGCAATTAAATTGCAAACATACACAGCTGATACAATAACAATAAATTGTGATAACGAATATTTTCAAATAAATAAAGGTACTTTGTGGGATGGAAGGACTTTATATGATTTATATAAGGAAGCGTATACACCATGGGAATGGCAGCCAAAATTAAAAAAGATAGCAGAAGAAGAAGGACTAATATGTTTTTCCTCTCCGTTTGATAAAACATCAGTTGACTTTTTAGAATCAATGGATGTTCCAGCATATAAAGTTGCATCCTTTGAAATAACAGATATACCACTAATAGAATATATTGCTTCGAAGGGAAAACCTGTAATAATATCGACAGGTGTAGCAGGATTATGCGATATAGACGAGGCAATTAAAGCATGTAAAAAGGAAGATAATGACCAGATTGCGTTGCTAAAATGTACAAGCTCATATCCTGCTCCATATGAAGATATTAATTTGAAAACAATACCTAATTTAGCTGAAACGTTTAATGTAATTTCGGGATTGTCTGATCATTCATTAGGAATTGAGGTGCCTATAGCTGCCGTTGCATTAGGAGCAAAAATAGTAGAAAAACATTTGACTTTAAGTAGAGCAGACGGGGGGCCAGATGCTGCATTTTCTTTAGAACCTAAAGAACTAAAGGATATGGTTTTAGCTATAAGAAACACTGAAAAGGCTATTGGTCAAGTTGACTACAGTTTAAATGAAAGGACATTAAAAAATAGAGAGTTTTCAAGATCTTTATTTGTTGTTAAGGATATAAAAAAGGGTGAGGTCTTAACACAAGATAATATAAAATCAATCAGACCTAGCTATGGATTGAGACCTAAGTATTTTAATTGTGTACTTGGTAAAAAAGCTAAGTTAGATATTAAAAAAGGAACTCCATTAAGTTGGCAGTTAATAGAATAAGTTGAAGATGGGATGATATTGTGGCAGAGATTGCGATAAGAGCAGATGGCGGCTCAAAAATTGGCATGGGGCATATCATGAGAACGTTAGTGCTTGCAAAAGAGGTTTCTAAAGATAACAATGTATTTTATGTTTGCAGAAAAGATAGTCCAATAAGCGATAAATATATATCTGGGATAAATAAAGTAAAATCAGAGGGATTTGATGTTAAACTAATAAATGAAAATAATGTATTAAATGAGTTAATGGAAATTAATGCTGATATACTAATAACTGATAGTTATAATGTTAATGAGAACTATTTTAATCAAACTAAGAAGTCTTTTAAAAAAACAGGATATATTGATGATTTAAACCTGTATTACTTTAATGTTGATTTTATTATAAATCAGAACATTTATGCACCTAGTTTAAATTACAATGTAAATAAAGACACAAAGTTATTCTTAGGTACAGAATATGTTATGCTAAGAGAGGAATTTAGGAATGCTAAGATGAAATTTATTAAAAAAACACCAACTGATATATTAATTTCAGTAGGCGGTTCTGATCCAAATAATATTACTCTAAAGCTAATAAGGTGTTTATATAAATTGGATTATATATTTCATATTATAATAGGACCTTCGTTTGAGCAAATTAGTGAAATTGAGTCTTTGGCAAGTAAGTATAGTAATATTCGTATTTATAAGAATGCAAATATGTTAGCACTAATGGAAAAATGCGATATTTCTATATCAGGTTGTGGAAGTACTTTATATGAACTTGCTGCTTGTGGGGTACCAACTTTGGGGATAATTTTAGCGCAAAATCAAGAAGAAATAGCTGATAGCATGAGTGGCTTAAATTTAATAGATAATTTAGGCTGGCATAATAAAGTTGCAAATGAATACTTAATTAATAAACTTCAGGAATTAGCATGTGATTATGAAAAGAGAAAAAGTATGTCTAGACTACTTATGTCATCTATAAATAGAAATGGCGTAATCAATATTATTAATGGGATAAATGAATATTCGCTTTAAGACGGGTTTAGATGTAGGAGTTGATAATTTGTCGAAAAAAAGTTTAGCAAAAAATGCAGCCATTATTATGATATTAACAATATTAAGCAAAATTTTAGGTTTTGGGAGAGAAAGTTTAATTGCGGCAAAGTATGGGACATCCTTTTCAAGCGATATATATGTATTTTCATATGGAATTACACAAATGCTTTTCGCAAGTATTGGTTCTTCACTTAGTACAACCTTTATTCCCATGCTGTCTGATTATATAGAAAATAAATCATTTAAAGAAAGAAATTATTTTGTTAATAATATTATTAACATTACTGTTGCAATTGCAATAGTTTTATGTATTTTAGGCATAGTATTTGGTAAATACGTTGTTTTAATATTTGGCCCTGGCTTTGCTACAAAATATAGTCCCGAGAATTTTATGGAAGCTATAACTATAACGAGAATAATGTTTATATCCTTAATATTTATAGCAGTACAAAACGTTTTAACAGGTGTACTTCAGGCTCATAATGAATTTGCTATACCTGCTAGTATGTCGGTATTTTACAATATAACAATAATTACTTATTTAGTATTGTGGGGAACAACTTATGGTGCGAAAGGGCTTTCTATAGCAATTGTAATAGCATTTTTTGTGCAGATGCTTATACATATACCAAAGTACAAAGAGTTGGGATATAAATATAGTTTTGTTTTTGATATAAAAGACGATGGCATACGAAAAATAATGAAGCTTATAGTTCCAGTTTTAATAGGTGCTTCAGTTTCACAGATAAACTTTCTTATAGATAGATCATTTGCTTCTAACCTTGGAGAAGGTGGAATATCAACATTAAATTTTGCAAACAAACTCAATATGTTTGTTTATGGAGTTTTCGGCGTTGCTATATCAACGGTTGTTTATACAAGCCTATCAAAGTTTTCTGCACAGAATAATGAAGAGAATTATAATCAGACACTTATTGAATCAATTAATATTATGAATTTGATAATGATTCCTGCCACGATTGGTATGATTGTACTTAGACACCCTCTTGTTGATATAGTATTTAAACATGGAGCCTTTGATGAAACTTCAGCAAGGCTTACTGCTGAGGTTTTACTTTTTTATGCACCAGGTATATTAGCTTATGGAATAAGGGATATCATTAACAGAGCCTTTTATGCATTACAGGATACTAAAACTCCTATGATTAATAGTGTAATAGGGTTAGCAATAAATATAGTTTTAAATGCAGTCCTTGTAAAATATATGGGTATTACTGGATTAGCTCTTGCAACAACTATATCTGCAGTTACGATTTCTTTGCTACTGCTTTTTAGCTTTAAGAGGATTCGTAAAATTAGTTATAAAAAGATTAGTATTTCATTTGTTAAAATTATTGTTTCATCAACAATAATGGGTATTTGTGTTTATTTATTTAATAAAGTTATTGTTATACATTTAGGGACATCTTCAATTTTAAAATTACTTGGATTATTGTTATCGACTGCTCTTGGCATTATTGTATATATGTTTTTAATTAGAATATTTAAAGTTGAGGAATATGTATATTTCATAGATAAAGTAAAAATAAAACTAAAGAAATAAAAGCAAAAGTGAATGTTCAAACTTCAAGAAATTTAAGCAGGATCATACTTATTAACTTTGGTGGATATAATTAAATTTATAAAAAACTATTTAATATTAGCATTTTATGTTTAATTAATTGATCATTTCATCTTATAATTTAGAAACTATATTACATAAAATTATAAATTAGATTTACTGTTTAAATATCAGTTTTTAATAAGTTGTAAATACTATTAATATTTTGCGTGATTGGAGGGAATAAACGAATGAAGGAATTTGCTAAAAAGATATTCGTAGTAGTTTCAAAATTAATATTACCATTATTTTATGATAAAAAGTATTTTAAAGGACGCTGGTTTGATGAAAAAATTGAAGGGTATAAATGGGCATGGAAAAACTTATATATGCAAAAAATTCATGGATATAATTCCCACATACCATGGCCTGTTTCCCATAGAATGGTTATAAATAATAGTGAAAATATTGAATTTGATGTTAATGATTTAAACAATTTTTAGCACTTTGGTTGTTATTATCAAAATTTTAATGCAAAAATAATAATAGGAAAGGGAACATATATTGCTCCTAATGTAGGAATAATTACATCAAATCATGATGTAGATAATTTAGATGAGCATCAACCAGGCAAAGATGTCATTATAAAAGAAAAATGTTGGATAGGAATGAATAGTATAATTTTACCTGGAGTATTGTTAGGAGAGAAGACAATTGTTGGTGCTGGTAGTGTAGTTACAAAAAGTTTTCCTGATGGGAATTGTATTGTAGCAGGGAATCCTGCTAAGGTAATAAGAAATTTAAATTAAGAGCTATAATATAGATATGTTCTATGGTCTTTATTTTAAAAAGATAGATCGTTTACTTTTAGCCTTGGAGACAGCAGAATGTCAACATTAAATTTTGCAAACAAATTGAATATGTTTATATATGGGCTTAGCATAACTATATCAATAGTTGTTTATACAGTCTTATAAAAGTTTTCTGTAAAGAATAATGAAGAGGATTATGATTAGACACTTATTGAATCAAATTAATATTATTAATTTGATAATGATTCCTGCTACGATTGGTATGATTGTACTTAGATACCCTCTTATTGATGTAGTATTTAAACGTGGTGCCTTTGATGAAACTTCATCAAAGCTTACTGCTGAGGTTTTACTTTTTTATGCACCAGGTATATTATTAACAGAGCATTTTATGCACTACAAGATACTAAAACTCCTATGATCAATAGTGTAATAGGGTTAGCAATAAATATAGTTTTAAGTGCAGTTCTTGTAAGATATATGGGAATTACAGGTCTTGCACCTGCAACAGCTATATCTGCTATTACAACTTCTTTGTTATTGATATATAGCTTTAGGAGAATCCGTAAGATTAGTTATAAAAAGATTAGTATTGCATTTGTTAAAATTGCTACCTCATCAACGATAATGGGCATTGGTGTTTATTTGTTCTATAAAGGAATTGCTGTATATCTAGGAACATCTTTTGTTTTAAGATTATTAGGACTGCTGTTATCAACTGTTGTTGGTATAATTATTCATATAGTATCGATTAAAGTATTTAAGGTTGAGGAGTATGCATATTTTATGGGGAAAGTGAAGTATAAGGTTGGCAGATCAATAGGAAGATAGTAGAGGATATATTGGTTGGGTAGCCTATTTTATTTAAATAAAATGAGAAAGTGAACTAACAGTAAAACTATACTATTGTACTTTAATGAAGGTTATACTTAAAAGGATCTTTTACTTTTAAGTATAACCTTTTATTTTATGCTTAAAGTAAGGAATATAATTTAAATTGTAATAATTGTCGAACGATTTATGGAATATAATGATATCCGCCGTGGAATATCTGATAAACTGGGATATATAGAGATATTTATGTAGTCCTATTTTATTATGTCAAAGAAACTAGTTATAGTTGGCTAAGGATTTTATTAAACATCCATAGTCTTGGTAGAGTTTACCTAAGGAGAGTAAAGCAAGGGCTGGAGGGGTTAATAGTGGATGGGTTACTACTATTAAGTAGGAAAGAGAGATACTAGACATCTTGTGTTTTACTGAACATTATCTGTGGCCATATGTGGTAGGATAGTTGTCATATAGAAAAAGGACAAAGTTATAGGAAGTATCTATGCTTTAAATGGAAAATTGCCGTAATAAGTTAGGCATTAAGAGACATTGCTGTAAATTGGAAGTGAAAGGATGATTATTTTTTATGGAAGGAAGAATTTTTGTGTCATATAAGTATGCTGATAAAGATGTGTACTCATTAGGAAAGGGTACAACGGTTAGAACATATGTAGATAAGATAGAAGATTATTTTGATTCCACTGATAATATTTATAAAGGCGAATCAGACAATGAAGACCTGAGCTATTTATCTGAAGCCCAAATCTGGGAGAAATTAAAAGATAGAATATATGATAGTAGTATTACAATAGTAATGATTTCACCTAAAATGAAAGAGCCAGGGAAGCATGACAAATCTCAGTGGATACCATGGGAAATATCGTATTCACTTAAAGAGATGACAAGAAATGATAGAACGAGCCATTCTAATGCCGTACTTTCAGTAGTTTTACCTGATATGAATAACAGCTATGAGTATTACATCAAAGACAACAAATGTGGCAATTGCACCTGTAGGGCATTGAAGACTTATACATTATTTAATATACTAAATGCAAATACATTCAACCAAAAAAGCAAAACAAAAATTAATTGCCCTAATGGTAGTAATGTTTATTCTGGGAATCCTTCGTACATTGAGTCTGTAAAATGGAGTGATTTTATTAGCAATCCAAAACACTATATTGATCTTGCAGTTAAGATTAAAGATAATATTAAGGAATATACAATTATTAAAGAAGTGTAATTATGAATAGTAACAAAATTAAATATTATTAACGCATTCATTAGCCCTATGCGGTAGGGTAGTTGGCTGAAAGGGAGTAAACCATATAAACATGAGGAGTGAAATAATGAATGATAAGTTGGAACATTTGAAATTGATACAAAATATTATGATACGAATGGCAAGTAATTCATTTTATTTAAAAGGTTGGACAGTAACTTTAGTTTCTGCATTTATAGCACTGATAGTTGGTTCTAAAAATTTTATGTATCTTATAGTATCATTTATACCCATACTTCTTTTTTGGTTTTTGGATGGATTTTATCTAAGGCAAGAGAGGTTATATCGTAAATTATATGATAATACCAGGGTAAAAAAAGATAATGAAATTGATTTTTCCATGGATACAAGACCTTTTAATAATGAAGTTGATAGTTGGATTTCAACATGCTTTTCAAAAACGTTAATACCTTTTTATGGTAGTGCTCTAGGAGCTGTGTTTTTGGTATTATTAATTGCTTAATGTTACTCAAGAATTTATATTAAATACTATGTGGTAGGATAGTTGTCGTATGGAAAAGTAATATATAATGTAATTATGACAACAACCCAAGGAGAAAAATTATGCCTGATATTAAAAAGAAAAGAAGTTATACTAAGGGCGACTATTAGGAGGAATTATTAGTTTTATGAAGAATAAAAAAGAAGAATTAATTATGAGTTTTATGATATATCAGAATTGAATTATACTCCAGCTTGACTTATAATTCAATTAATTTCAATAATCTTATAATATCAATGTGGGAGATGAGCATATGAAAAGACCACCTAAAGTATTCATTTCATACGCACATGATAGTGAAAGTTTTGCTGATGAGATTCTTGGTTTTTCAGATAAACTTCGTGAAAATTATATAGATGCTAATATTGACCAATATGAGGAAAGCCCAACACAAGGGTGGCCACGATGGATGGAAGAAGAAATAACTAATTCAGATTTTGTCTTGATAATATGCACAGAGAAATTCTATCAAAATATTATGGATTATAAATCTGGCAAAGGTAAAGGCGTGAACTGGGAAATAAGCCTTATATATCAAAATCTTTATGATTCATGTAGCCGAAACAATAAGTTCATACCTATAATTTTTAGGAAATATGCAACTTCTAATATTTTGACTCCACTAAGAAGTTCGACAATTTATTATATAGATAAGGAGAAAGATTTTACTAAACTTTGCAACAGACTTAAAGGTATTAAAAATGTTGTAAAACCCAAATTGGGCTATAAGGAAGATAATACTGTTGGATTAGATGTAAAACAGAGAAAAAATTTGTTTGTGACATCAATGATAGACTTGGAAAAGTGGAATAAAGCTGGTTGGTCAGGTGCATCATATTAATTTGATCCCAAAAGTGAAAAACCTCCTATTTTAGGGCTTACTTATGAAAATAAGGAAATGGCTGAAAGCATTTTCGAGGGTTGGAACAAAATAAATAGGGATGAATATTTTGATGAATTGGATATTAGCATAATTGAAGGGCATGTCGAAGGTGTTAGTGAAGGATATTTCATGTTTTTAACTTCAAATATGGATAAAGTCGCAGAGCGGTCAATGAAGCAAGGTTTTCCTATTGATGAAACACTTTTTTTCCTTATAAGTAGATATCAACATATGGATGCGGATATATTTTCTAATAATTTAAATGTTTTTAAAAAACAGTTTGAAAGATTAGAAGAGTTTTACTTAGCACCAGCTTGCTTCAAGAGCGGGAAGCGAAATGATAATTTAGGCGATATAGAGTTAAACTTCCGGTTAATGTTAAAGATGAGAAAAATCAAATTTTTAAAAGCTGAAGATTTAACTGAGAATGATGTTAAATATATAGTCATTAAAAATTCAAAAAAGTGATAAATTTATTTATCTATAGAGAAAATTTGCTTTTAGGGGAGGTTATAATTGTGAATGAAGATAATAAAATAGGAATATCTCATAGGGGAATCGATTTAATTTATGCGTTCACTACTCGTATGGTAACAATTCATTTTTATTAGAGGGTTGGTATATGGCACTCATTACAGTCGTTTTTGCTTTATTTTTTGGATAAAACTGTAGGACTGAACTTATAGGTTTGTTTTTTATTATAACTGCTATATTTTGGGAATTAGATGGTCTTTTTCTCAAAACTGAGGCTCTATATCGTTGGAAATACACTTGGGTAATTAAAGAAAGATTAAGGGACAATCAGGATAACCTATACGACAACTATCCTAACACATAGGGATATTGATTATTATTTTAGCTTACCATATAAAAGGGAGTGGATTAATATGGCACATAAAACTTTCATTTCTTATAAGTACAGTGAAGCGCTTAAGTTAAGAGATGATATTATTAAAGCATTAGGTGATGATGCCACTTATTATCAAGGAGAAACAAGTGATTCACCAGATTTGACAGATACAACTACTGATAATATTAAACGTGTGCTAAAGGATATGATGTATAATACATCAGTTACTATTGTAATATTGTCACCGAATATGCACGATAGTAACTGGATTGATTGGGAAATAGAATATTCTCTTAAACAAATTACACGAAAAGATAGAACATCTCAAACTAATGGTGTTGTAGGCGTAATTATGAAATATAATGGTGGTTATGATTGGTTAGAAGTGCAAGGGGTTAACTGTCATGGTTTCCGTACTTTGGATTATCACAAGAAATATTTGTATCCTATAATCTACAAAAATCATTATAATTCAAATCCACCAATTTGGCATTGTGACAAATGTAAGACATATGATTTTATGAATGGTTCTTATATTACATATGTGGAAGAGGAAAACTTTCTTGGTGACCCTAAAAAATATATTGATAATGCATATGATAAAAGTGAAAATACAGGAAGATATGACCTAACAAGGCAAAAGTGATTTTTTGTAATCTAGATTTGCTTCCTTTATAATGTATCAAAATATGTTCATGGTCTCATGTACATCTTTTGAGGCTCTCTTTTGATACATTATAATACTTAATTTTGTTTACCAAATTTTACCACCATGATTTATTCAATGTTTGTGACAACATACCTTTGTAATTATATAACATATCCAAAACATCTAAAGGAGTTTTACAAGTACAAGAGTTTTTTCTTACAGACTGTTGTAAGTATAGTAAATCTTGACTATTCAAACTTTCTAAATGGTCTAATTTTACTTTATATTTAACATTTAAATTAGATATTTCTTTTGCAAATTTTTCGGGTATTACTGCTTGTCTATATTCCTTCAATTCTTTATGTCTAATAATCTCTGTCATTTGTAATTCTGCATATATCCAAGGTGACAAAGTACATGTATCACCAATAGTATCAGATAATAATATTGATGAAGGTGTATTGACAAAAAAAAGGCACTCTGTCCTATCAATCATTTTTGCTAATGCCATAGATAACATCATATGAACATGGCTTGTTGAACCATTTCCTTTTTCATAACTATATATCATATTGCCATATGCATTTTCACTTTTCACACAATACTCTTTGTCAATTATTTTTAGTAAATCATCTGCGTATCCCCAAATACTTGAATCTACAAATGAAGTAATGCCGAATTCTTTATATAACCATCCTGCAAGAGAAACAATCAACTTTTCATCTTTATGAGAATGAGAAATAAAAATATTTGTGCTGACCTGTGGAAACCATTTTTTTTGCATTAAACTACCGTTTAAATAACCTGTTTCACAAACATAATTCTTTAAATTGTCTTGAATTTTTGTGGCATTTGATTTTAACATAGCCTCCCCATAGTTATAATAATTATCAATAGGTATATCATCTGGATCTATTTGTAAATTAAATCCTGCAAACATTTCATTATCCCCCTTGTATTTAATATTAACTTTATTAGTTAATATTAGTATATATCTGAATGTAAAATTGCTCAAATTTCTCCTTATAGACGTTTGGGTCAAGTTCTAGTAGGCAATTTTATCTCTAAGTTCATTTTAGAATAATATTAAATATAATTAAAAGATAGATTTTGCCCTACCTCAAAATTCATCTCAATTGTGGGCTTTATCTATAGGTTAGTTCACTAAAAATCTTGTAATTTAAAAGGCTTCTAACTGCTTTTCGACCGTTAGTTAAGGCGCTACCCGTAAAGGGTAATCCTCCGCAGTTCATTGGACTAATATTTGATTTAGGTTGCTTTTTATTAAGCTTTGCTGCTGATAGAGTAGTAACTTCCACAATCTTCATAAGATTATCGTCGGAAATAATATTACTCATAACTTCATCAAGAACATTATAAAGTTCATTACTGAATTTTGCTGCAATTATTTTTTAGGAATGATATAAAATAAAATCACCCGAAGTATATATACTTTATGAGTTATACCATCTTTGACGGACACAGCCTCGTGATTGTATAATAAAATCATGAAGGGGTGCTGAAA
>ENA-UOOK01002324-UOOK01002324.1-fermentation-metagenome-genome-assembly--contig:-NODE-2324-length-23641-cov-180.646528_pt1 | contig 23641 bp, 24 predicted proteins | sample MGYA00245777_ERZ724023 | MGnify/ENA primary metagenome ERZ724023 (study PRJEB28704, sample SAMN03018312) | fermentation metagenome | biome: anthropogenic terrestrial biome; feature: soil...
TTGTATCCATAAATCAGATGCGCTTCCTCTTGTCTTATATTTACTTCACCAGTATAAGATATTATAAAAGGAAATGCAAGTACACACCTTTTGTAAAAGTTACAACTTGTTTTGCCATACCGCAGCGTATATACTAATGGTAGATACAAAAGGGGGGAGAAGTGAAAACCATGACCGATGAAGAAATGCTTGCTGCCATTCAGCAAATGTTGGACCAACAGTTTGGTCAAGTCAATACACGATTGGATAATATGGATACACGTTTAGACAGCATGGATGCGAAGATATCCGATATGCAGACAGATATTGCAGATATTAAACAGGATGCTGCCATTACGAGGTCGGCAGCGAACACGCTGCTGGATTGGGCGGAAAAGGCACAGGTTGAAGTTAAAATTCCCTTGTACAGAAAAGAAGCTGAATGAAATACATAGTGTACAGGCAAACAGGCGCTTCCATCCGGAAGCGCCTGTTTTTGTATGTAGGAAACCACTGGTTTTTGTTTATACGTTGTCGTTTTTCCATAAAACCAAAGACGCTGACCGAACAGACCCGCCATGTGATAAAGAACCTCAAGCATTCTCTATGCGGATTCCCGTTTTTCAACAGTCCCACAGCACGGCTGATACTTCTCTTTTCCTCCTTGCTTCATTTAATTTATATTTGATAGCACAAATCATGAATAAATCAAGGTTACTTTATGCTATCTGTCATAGTCGATAAAGGAATAGACGTAAAATACGTCAAAAAAGAGGTAGGATAATATATATAAAATTGTAGATATATTACGCTAACTGATATTGCAGTTTGCCAAAAATTGTAACGGATCATCAAAACAAACGAATAACTTCTTGACAATTCAGTTAGTCGGTGCTAATGTATATATGGTTAGCGGGAGCTAATCACAAAAACAGATTGTGAAGAAGGATGATTTATGATGCCGCTAACACTTGCAAATGTAGGCGAAGAAAACATGATTAAGCGTATTGGAGGAAGTCCGGAGGTCAAGAAACACCTTAAGAATCTCGGTTTTGTTGCCGGAGGAAATGTAACGGTGGTTGCCGCGATGTCCGGTAATGTGATTGTAAATGTCAAAGAAGCACGGGTAGCAATCAGCAAAGAAATGGCGCAAAAAATCATGATTTGATTTGTATTTATAAAGCGTAAATAAACTAAGGAGGACAAAGGCATGAAAACACTTAGGCAGGTCAAGGTCGGTGATAGCATAAAGGTCGTGAAACTTCACGGCGAAGGTGCGGTCAAGCGCAGAATTATGGATATGGGTATCACAAAAGGCGTTGAGGTACATATCCGTAAGGTTGCTCCGTTGGGCGATCCGATTGAGGTTAATGTCCGTGGCTATGAGCTTTCTATTCGTAAAGCGGATGCGGAAATGATAGAGATTGAGTAATAAGGAGTTTTGGCAACTCCTATTTTTTAGGGCAGTAGGTTAGAAACCGCTAATCGTGAAGGAGAGGAACATAGAGATGGATTTAAAGATTGCTCTTGCGGGAAATCCCAACAGTGGTAAGACGACACTTTTTAATGCTCTTACCGGTTCCAACCAGTTCGTCGGAAACTGGCCGGGCGTTACAGTTGAAAAAAAGGAAGGCAAATTAAAAAAGCATGACGGTGTTATCGTAACCGACCTTCCCGGTATTTACTCACTTTCTCCGTATACCTTGGAGGAGGTTGTTGCAAGAAATTATTTGATTGGTGAGCGCCCCGATGTCATTCTAAACATCGTAGACGGCACAAACCTTGAAAGAAACCTTTATCTCACCACTCAACTTACAGAGCTTGGTATCCCAGTCATTATGGCAATCAATATGATGGATGTGGTGAAAAAGAGCGGTGATAAGATTAACATTGCCGAGTTGTCCCGCGAGCTTGGTGTGAAAATCGTCGAAATCTCCGCCCTGAAGGGCGAAGGAATCATGGAGGCGGCAGAAGCTGCGATTGATGCGGCGAAGAACGCTAAAACCGTTCCGCAGCATACCTTCTCCGGAGCTGTGGAACACGCGCTTGCCCATATTGAAGAAGCTGCCGTACATAATATGCCGGAAGAACAGCAGCGCTGGTACGCAATCAAGATTTTTGAGCGCGATGATAAGGTGCTTGAACAGATTAAACTGAATGGCGGTGTCCTTGCCCATATTGAAGAAGATATCAAAGCGGCGGAAAAAGAGCTGGATGATGACGCGGAAAGTATCATCACCAATGAGCGCTATGTGTATATCGCCTCAATTCTCAAAGCCTGCTATAAAAAGAAGAATGTCGGTAAGCTTTCAACTTCCGACAAGATTGACCGTGTTGTAACAAACCGTTGGCTTGGACTTCCTATTTTTGCAGCCGTGATGTTCCTTGTTTACTATATTTCCATGGTTTCTGTCGGTACGGCTGCAACTGACTGGATGAATGACGGCGTGTTCGGTGACGGCTGGCACCTGTTTGGCATTGGCTCCAGCACATATAGTGAAGCCGCCGACACCTACGGTGACAGCGATCAGATCATTAAAGGATTTGTCGCTAAATACGGTGATAAGAACATCTCAGCTGCCATAGATACGAAATCTGAAAATTATGATGAAGCGGTTGCTAAATCGGCACTTGAACAGCTTGTAAGCGAAACTCCTTCAAATGCAAGCGTAACCTACCAGACAGAGAACGAAGAAACTCTTGAAGCAACCGACCACCCGAATACGACAAAAACGGATTTGAAAAATGCGGTTGCCGCTTATCTGAATACCAATTATAAAGAATCCTATGGCGCACCTGATACATCCACTTATGGTGTATGGGTTCCCGGTATCCCTGTTTTGGTTGGTAACGGACTGGAAGCTGCGGGTGCAGCGGATTGGCTTTCAGGACTCATCAATGACGGTATCGTCGCCGGTGTCGGTGCGGTGCTGGGTTTCGTTCCGCAGATGCTCGTTCTATTCCTCTTGCTTGCATTCCTTGAAGCCTGCGGCTATATGTCCCGTATCGCCTTTGTTCTTGACCGTGTGTTCCGTAAGTTTGGGCTTTCGGGTAAATCCTTTATTCCGATGCTCATCGGCGTGGGCTGCGGCGTTCCCGGCGTCATGGCATCCCGTACAATTGAAAACGAGCGTGACCGCCGTATGACGATTATGACTACCACTTTTATCCCTTGCGGTGCAAAGGTTCCGTTTATCGCTATGATTGCAGGCGCACTGTTCGGCGGTTCCGCAATTGTCTCCACATCGGCATACTTTATCGGCATGGCGGCAATTGTTATCTCCGGCATTATTCTGAAAAAGACGAAAATGTTCTCCGGAGAACCGGCTCCCTTCGTTATGGAGCTTCCTGCTTATCACTGGCCGACTGTCAAGAATGTGCTTCGCTCCATGTGGGAACGCGGCTGGTCTTTCATCAAGAAAGCCGGAACAATCATTCTTCTCTCCACCATCGTTGTTTGGTTTACCACTTACTTCGGATTTGTTGACGGAACCTTCCGTATGCTTGCAGAGGATGAAATCAATTCTTCCATTCTTGCAGCTATCGGCGGAGCCATCGCATGGATATTCAAGCCTCTCGGTTGGGGAACTTGGGAAGCGGCTGTCGCTTCCATTACCGGCCTTGTTGCCAAAGAGAATATTGTCGGCACCATGGGTATCCTCTACGGTGCTTCCGGCAATGTGTATGCAACACTTGGCAGCGTATTCACCGGTATCAGTGCATACTCATTCCTTGTGTTCAACCTTTTGTGCGCTCCTTGCTTTGCGGCTATCGGTGCAATTAAGCATGAGATGAATAGCGCCAAGTGGACATGGTTTGCCATTGCTTATCAGTGCGGATTTGCTTATGTAATTGCACTGATGATCAATCAGTTCGGCGGTATGTTCACAGGCAATGTGAATGTAGTTGGCTTAATCTTCGCCTTTGCATTTCTCGCAGGTATGATTTATATGCTGGTTCGTCCGTATAAAGAAGCCACGAAATTAACTGCAAAAGTGAAAGTAAAATAAAACAAATGATACTCTTGAAAGGAGTCGATTGAAATGCTCACATGGCTTAGTGCAAATATCGCAACAATTCTTATTTCTCTTGCGCTTGTCGTTATCGTAATCGGAATTATTGTTGTCATGAGAAGAGATAAAAAGAAAGGCAAATCCACCTGTGGCGGCAATTGCGGGCATTGTCCGATGGGCGGCTCCTGCCACAAGCAATGATGTTACTAGGGGAGACGCAGAAAACACACTGTGCCTCCCTTATCTTTTAGCAGGAGGTAAGCGATGACTAACCGGAAACAAATATTAACTGCCTCAAATATCAAATACTTGCTGGCACTGTATGCACTCAATTCGGATGGTTCCGGCACACGCTGTGTACGAATTGCGGAAGCACTTGGTATCACAAAACCGAGTGTCCACGCTATGATAGATACGCTAAAGGAGATGAAACTGGTACGCAAAGATTTATACGGTGCCGTTTCTTTTACGGATACTGGGCGGGAACTTGCACGAAAATACAGTAAATACTATGAGGTTCTGTGCAGTTATCTCCGAGTGTTATTACCAGATGAATCCGATGTGGGTTCTGCTGCTTGTGCGCTTATGGCAGAGGTAGAGCCGGAACATCTGGAAGAAATGTGTGACCGAATTAAATAGGAAGAAAGCGGAAAAGGTCATGTATCTTGAATTAATCGAACTTCATAAATCCTTTGGCGATGGCGGAAATTGTACGGAGGTACTGTGCGGAATAACCTGCGGGATGATAAAGGAAGCATCTGCGTCCTGCTTGGTCCCTCCAGTTCCGGAAAGTCAACATTACTGAATACAAATTGTGGGAACATAAGAATAAAGTCCCCGCGCAGCTTCAACCGCAGTTTGGAGCATGGCAGGAACATCTTTGGCGAACAGGAGAAATTTGACGGAAAGCAGGGCTTATCCTCTCACAATAAAACAGACCAAATGAAAGTTGAAGATGAAAACTCCACATTCTTTAATCCGAGATTTTTCTCAGCTTTTATCTCGAAAGCCTATAACAGAATGGATTGTTTCTGTGGGCAGGCACGAAGGGTATATCAGCCCCAAGGATTGGATTGATACGCAAAACGTTCTTAATGCCATCTTAGAAAAATACAATCGTCCTCATAGAAGAACAAACGCTCTGCTTCCGGATTGATGTATTGCCCTGTCTGAGGAAAAAAACTACGTATTACATCCGAATCTAATCGCCGGACAAACGGCAAGCCACGCTTCAAATAAACTTGCCCCGGTGTGTAGTGGTATAGTGAACTTGTAACGCTCCCGTGTAGGGAGCGACTACGCCGCTTAATTGTCTGTGCATCCAGGCCCCGATTTCAATCCACGCTCCCGTGTAGGGAGCGACTGGAGTAATCGCACGAAAATCCGCATCTGTCTGTATTTCAATCCACGCTCCCGTGTAGGGAGCGACCTTTAAAATCCAGACCGGCGGCTTCCAGGGCCTTTTTATTTCAATCCACGCTCCCGTGTAGGGAGCGACTATCCCACGCCGACACTTCCATCGGTCGGAACTGATTTCAATCCACGCTCCCGTGTAGGGAGCGACTCTGGAATCCCTCTGCAATGGACTTAGCCACAAATATTTCAATCCACGCTCCCGTGTAGGGAGCGACAATTGACACGATCTGCCGAGACGAAGCCTATCCGATTTCAATCCACGCTCCCGTGTAGGGAGCGACCATACGGCGCAATACACTCCCGAATTTCGTCAACATATTTCAATCCACGCTCCCGTGTAGGGAGCGACTTCATTTCTTGAATTAGCTCGTCCAGCGTAGCGTTATTTCAATCCACGCTCCCGTGTAGGGAGCGACATCAAACTCCGGTTCGCCCAAATCCATAATTCCGGATTTCAATCCACGCTCCCGTGTAGGGAGCGACCCGGAAGGCCGATACGGCGCAACTGAAAAACCTGATTTCAATCCACGCTCCCGTGTAGGGAGCGACATGTGCCAGACACTATGAACTGGTACAAGCAGCGATTTCAATCCACGCTCCCGTGTAGGGAGCGACTTCGGCACTGCGGACAGGGTTTTGCAGCCGTGCATAATTTCAATCCACGCTCCCGTGTAGGGAGCGACTTTTCAGTGCCGATTCGGCCTTATCGATATTGCACATTTCAATCCACGCTCCCGTGTAGGGAGCGACCTGGTCGTTCACAAGTGCCGGACCGCCGGGATGATTTCAATCCACGCTCCCGTGTAGGGAGCGACTATGGTCGGGCGTCCGGTCATTGTTCCAGTCATAATTTCAATCCACGCTCCCGTGTAGGGAGCGACCTGCCGCCGTCCACCGTGTTCCCAGATTCTGGATAATTTCAATCCACGCTCCCGTGTAGGGAGCGACGGGGCGTCTGGTACAGGTTCAGAATTTGCCGCAATTTCAATCCACGCTCCCGTGTAGGGAGCGACTTGTTTCCGTGCCCGTTGAGAGCGACGACGACGAATTTCAATCCACGCTCCCGTGTAGGGAGCGACCATGGTACAGCCCGCGCACAAAGGGGCTGACCATATTTCAATCCACGCTCCCGTGTAGGGAGCGACAACGAGGAAAACCCGCTTGCGGCAGACGTGGCGATTTCAATCCACGCTCCCGTGTAGGGAGCGACAACAGCCGTCCGCGCGGCTCCCGCCGATAAGCTATTTCAATCCACGCTCCCGTGTAGGGAGCGACAAGGCTAGCAGGTCATCGTCTGTTAAGCTGTTAAATTTCAATCCACGCTCCCGTGTAGGGAGCGACAGTAAAAATATACAAACACTTATTTTAACATTTGTACATTTTCTGTAAAAACACAAAGGGACTCATTTTAGTATCGTCCTTTTTATTCTTTTTTGACCTCCCAGTATTGCTTTTCTGCAGTTTTCAGGTGCGAAAGATAGGGCATTTCTATGATTGATACCGGTTCGCATTAAAAAATCAACGTTCCTTCCGGGTCATAACCTGCTTTTGCACCAAAATGCTCAACTTTATTCTTATAGTTTTTGCCAAGATAGTAAAATCGCAGACTATCCTTTTCTATATCGATTATTTTACATAATGTTGCCTGCAGTACCTTACACTGTGCGTTGTCAAGCAGACATTCAAAAACAGAGCACTGCACGCGCTGACCGTGTTTCACACATTCTTTGGCAACGTGTCGCAAGCGCTTTCTGCCAGCAGCATCTTCTGTATTAACATCGTAGGTAATCAGTACCAGCAATCTAAGCTACCTCATTTCCACAGGAAGGGCGGATAAGCGTCTAGGTCGCCGCGCAAATAGCGGGCGAGCAGCAGTGCCTGAACATAGGGGACAAGACCCCATTGCATTTTATCGTGCAGATATGGGTGCTTGATTTCTTCCCGTTTGTGTGTCTGCCACGCTTTTATAAATGTTCGGTGGCCTGAGTCATTCAGCAGAACGGCATCATTTTCCATTCTTTCAAACTGCTTTGCGTTAATTTCACGGGTATTAATCATTGTAATGACCAGTCTGTCTACCAGCACACTTCGGAGTTCTTCCATCAAATCAAGAGCAAGGGATTCTCTGCCGGGACGGTCGCGGTGCATAAATCCAACGTAGGAATCCAGGCCAACACTTTCCAGTGCGGCGGCGCAGTCGCTGGCGAGCAGCCGATAGCCAAAAGACAGCATCGCATTAACTCTGTCTAGCGGAGGTCGTCTGGATCGTCCGGAAAACGAAAACATTTTTTTCTGATTGATAATCATTTGGTCAAACACACTGAAATATCTCGCTGCCGTTTCTCCTTCCAATCCGCGTAGGGTATCAAGGTCCGTTACGGTAAGAATCTGCTTTGACTTTTCCGCAAGGAACTGTGAAGTGTCCTTCAGCAGTGCTGCATTTACCCGCATGGCATGGTCTCTGGCAATGCGTTCCAGGCACCAGCGGCTGTTGTAAAGTTTTCCAAAAATGAAGCATCTCGCGACAAGGCAGCTTTCAGCAGTATTGTCGGAAATGCGGTACTGTTTTTTTCTAAGCAGCACGTTTCCCTGTGACCTTCCGCTGACCCTGGCGAGGAAGCGGCCGGTTGGCGTTAAGAATGTCAGTCCAATACCGCGCTTTGCGCATTCTCCCGCAAGGGCGGGACTTGCTCCTTTATATGAAAAACAGAAAATATTTTCAAGCCCCAGCAGCGGCAGCATTTTTCGTGTACCATCTCCTGCATGGATAACGGCATTTTCATTTTCCAAAGATAAGTAGCTGTCCTCACTCAATACAAAGAGTGTATTTAACAAATGCTTCATTCGTCCTCCTGAGTATGTGACTTCAGGTATGATGCTGCGGAACCGGCCTTATTTAGTTCCGGAAGGCAAACATCTTTTAGGGAACAGGCATTACAGGATTTGGTGCGTTTTACCTTCGGTGTATAACCTCTGCGGTACAACTCATTCATTTCTTTTAGGGAAGATTCCACTTCGCTGCGCAGCTCCTGTGTAAAAAGCACTTCTGTTCTGCGGTGCGGTTCGCCATAGAAAAGGTCGCCGGACGCAATCCTACAGCAGAGCATTTCCTCCAGGCACATTGCCTGACCGCACAGCTGCAGTTTATCCGCATCATACGATTTTGGCCTGCCGTGCTTATATTCCACTGGGCGTGGCAGCCAACGGCCTTCTCTGCCGTACAGAGTAATACCAGCATCATCTTTATGAAATTCAACTGCGTCGCAGATACCAACTGCACCGAGTCTATCCGATTTTACCCGCATACCGCGTACCACAAGCGTGTCACCGCGCAGCTCGGTTTGACTTTCGTCATGTACTCTGTTGTGCATTAGGCTGCCTTCTGCTGTGCGCAGATTTTCCGACCATTGCTGTTCAATGTGTATCAGCGCCCACTGTCTGCGGCAAAACGAAAAATGCTGCAGTTCAGAAAGCTGCCGATAATCCTCTTCCGCCGCGGGCATCATCAGTCCCTCTGTTCGCAGGTTACGCCGTCCGGCAGATTTGCTTCATCTACCGTTACGGTATAGTCGCTGTAGCTGCGCGGAGCGGTTCTGCCTTCCGTCAGGTATTTTCTGTCCACCTTTACTAGGTCAAAGAGTTTATGGGCCGGCGCGCAGCCTAATTCAGAGTTGTGCTTAAAGATAATCAGCTTGCGTACGGCCATCTGGCCGCGTGCGGCGGAACGGTCATACTCAAACATATTGATGATAGCATCCCACAGCAGGTTTAGGTCCTCCTCAGAAAAACCGGTTGATTTGCGCGCAAGGTTGGCGGAAATATATCCTTCACAGCGATAAAGGCCATATGGAACAATGTACTTTGAGCCCATTTCATTGTTTTTCTTTTCAGCATCGTCTTCTGTGGAGATTGCAACGCGGGTAATGGAAATTTCCTGCGCAATTACAGGGTCCACAGAGCGTGAAAAACTAAGCTGAACCGGGCCGCGGACCTGTCCGCAATTCAGTGCACCCTTGACCATGGTTGTCATAACGGCGCCAAACGTGCGGATATCGTAAAACTGACTGCACATATAGTCACGAACAGCTCTATCAACATCATTATTTTTCTTTGCTTCTTTAATCAGCTTTTTCAAGTCTTTTGTTTCAGCTGCATTTGAAATGCCGACCTGCTCAAACGCTTCGTCGTCGCTGCGGTTAAGCGGCACACCTTTTTTAATATAGATGCGATATCCCGGGGCATCGTCTTTTACCGTTTCCACATAGTTGCGGATTTTGCGTTTCAGGCAGACGTCTGTTACCAGCCCAAGGCCGGTTTCTGGGTCAATACGCGGCATGTTTCCGGCGTCCGGGTCACCGTTTGGATTGCCGTTTTCCACATCAAAAAGTACAACGAATTCATAGCGGTTCTTGATAGGCTCACTCATAATCAGTTATCCTCCTCAGCTTTGCTGTTTTCTTTCTCTTTTTTAGAAGTGAAAAGGTCCTGCTTTTCATGGTAATAGCCAAGGTAAAAGGCACCCTGTTCCTGCAGAGAAAAACGTGTCGGCAGTGTTTTATGGATGCGGTTTTCCAGCTCTGTGATAATTTTATCGTAATAGATTTTAGAACCTTCGGAAAGTTTGCGCTGGTGGTGCTGAGAAAGGCTCAGCAGCAACGGGAAAATAGTTGATGGCGTTGCGCTGGCACTGGTAAAGTATTTATTACGAATGGTTGCTTTTATACCCGGGGTTGCCGTCTTTTGTACCATTTCGAGTACGGCGAACAGCCGCCCGAGAACGTACGGCATATAGTCACTATCTTTGTTCAGTTCCACTTTTAATACCTCCTCTGGTATTGTGATTTCTTTGTTTTTCAGGAAATAGGCTTTTATAATCGCGGCTTTTTTCCAATTGATGTCGTGCTCTGCGCGTATGCGCAGCATAACATTTTCAAAAAGGGAAGAAGGATAGTCTGTCCCCATTAGAATAGACGTCAGCACAGCGGCAGCCATAGGCGCAGGCGGCGCTTTGTTTTTGGAGTTTTGATTTGCTGTTTCATTTAGCAGCGTCCAGAGGGGCAGCTCATGCGTTTCGCCCATGGGCTGAATGATTTTCAAGCGCTCATTGTGTTCCATAAGGTTTTGCAGCATACGGCCAAACTTGTTCTGCAGGAAGAACCGTACAGACAGGCGGGAAGCGTTCGGTGCCAACCCAAGGACATAGAAGGGAGTATCGTACTGAATCACCGTGTCCTGAAAGATCGTGCTGCCGCCGTTTGCCAGTGCATCAATGATTCCTTTTAGGTCCGCTTCTGTAACTTTGCTGTCAGAGCCAAACACAGCGGTGTTCCAAATATCCTGTTCCAATGGTTCAGCGCCTTCGGTCCAATACAGGACCGTTGTATCCGCAATATGCTGGATATGGTCCCTGTCCGCGGTCATATAGTTTAGCGCAGTGCCGTATTTGAATGCTGCTATTTCACTGACCGGTGCGTTTAGGCCCTGCGTGTGGTCATAGGACTCAAAAGCGGGTGCGTTGTAGGAAACCAAAGAAGCGCCGGAAGGCTGCGCACCGTTAATTCCCTTAATGCTTGGATGAAGCCGGGCAATAGGGGCTTCTTCTCCCGTGACTAGGCAGCGCATCCGTACTGCATCGTCCGGTATTTTTGTGTGGTACTGTTCCCACGCTGTTCGAACAGCAGAGTCCTCATGCACTCTTGTGCCGTCCGGCATTTCAAAAACGAGATTCGCTCCGGCTTCGATTTCGTCCAAATAATCGGTCAGCTTTTCATTTTCTGCCGCAGTATTGATATCCCATGTGTCAAAAAAGTGAAGGACTGCTTTGGCGGCTTCACTTTCTGTATGGTCTAGTACGGCATGATGCAGCTCTTTTGCTGCTTCAAAGCACTTTTGGGTACGTTCTGGCTTTCCTTTGTCGTCTATTCCCAGCAGATAGCTGCCATTGTCACATAAAAAATTAGCGGCAACACCAGAAGTCTTTTTAACTTGTTCCGGTACCTGCATGGGCTGCGGAACTTCTTTTTTCCCATTTTTAGATGGTACTTTTAGGGAAATCACGTTTAACAGGGTGCCGTCAGGCGCAATCCGGAGCGCCAGCGAAACTTTTGCTGTACACCAACCGGCAGGGGAGATGAGATTTCCGGCCGCCAGTGCATCATAATGCCTGACCAATGACTGCAGAATCATTTCAGCACCCTCTCTCCGGAGACCTGCACAACACCATTTTTCAGCATGGCGTGGAAGAACATGGGCTGTATGTCCTGAGGATTGCTGTAATCCAGGTCATACAGCATCAGTCCCAAATCCTTTGTGTAGTTCACAGCAGGAATTTCTCCGCCCGACCATGCACGAAAATGTGCCGGAAACTCACGGCAGCCAAAGTACGGCTGAGAGTAGCACTTGCCGCTTTCCAGCCTGCGGCGGAAAATATCTTTGAATTTGCCTTCATTATCGCATAGGGCAGCTTTGTCGGTCATTTCAAAGTGTGCTTCCAGTACATAATGAACATCCCGCAGTACGGTGGAGGCACGCTGCTGAATGTCATCACTGGTGTTAATCATTGGCACAGGGCCGCCCTCCATCATGCGCTTTACCTGTGCCGCCTGTACTTTGCTTTTCACTTCGTTTCGCCGAATATTCGTAAACTGAATCGGATTTTCTTCCGCAGAGATGGACGGGTCAGCCAGTTCTGTGCCAAATTTCCGGAGAACATAAATCCTGTCTATCACCACGTGCAAGCCTGGATGCCAGTAAATACTTTCAATCAACCCCCGTGCGGCCGACGGCGTAATGATTTCATAGCTCATTCGTTCCGTTTTTAGTTCTGGTCTGGTGAAGAGAGCGTAATCTCCCCAGACCTCTACCTGTAAACCGTAACTCAAAAGGCAGTCGCTTCCTTTCTGAAAATTTTACAATTTTGGATAAGTGTATGGAAACAGTCATTCGCAGTATCATCTCTTTTACTTCCTAACCGGCTCTTTTTATGTTTACTCTATGTATCCAAACCCACCGTCATTTTGAAACTGAAGTCCGGTATCTTCGTCATATAGGTTCGGAACAGTCAACACGGCGAGTTGGTCGCCAATGATGTGCAGAGAGGGGGATAGTTCCTTAAAATGGTCTGGATAAATGCTGACACAGTATGGTCCCATCTTACGGAAAGTGCGGCGGCTCGGCTGGAACCCTGGCTGGTCAAACAGCACAGCGATTCGGCGGCTGTTGTCGTCACGCGGGATAAGCACCGTCCATGTATTGTTTTCAATGATACAGAAATCACGGGCGGCTGTTTGAAACGGAAACCGAAAGCCCTGCTGCACGCCGTCTTCAAAGCCCTTTACAATGTCTTTCAGATCGAGTGCATGACCAGTATCCTTATAAAGGCGGCTGAAGTATTCCGTTATTGCGTCTGGCGAGTCAATATCATCTCTGTCACGTGTTACGTCATATGCTTCTTCTGCCGGACGCTTCATGGTGTCATTTGTTTTATATTTGTTTTCTGGTTTGAATAGATAAACGATACTGTCTTGCGGCGGACGTTTGTTTTCCCGGTTACAGCGGCCACCTGCCTGGATTTCGCTATCAAGGCCGGCATAAGCACGATAAACGGTGGGAAAGTCAACATCGACGCCGGCTTCTATCAAACTGGTGGAAACCACACGGCAGGACTGGCCTGCCTGCAGGCGCTTTCGTATTGTTTTTAAGACGGTCCGCCTGTGTTCCGGCGTCATCAAAGTAGACAGATGAAAACTGCCGGGCTTGTCCAGCAGGCCATAAAGATTTCTGGCCTGTTTTCGGGTGGAAACAATGCACAGCACCTGCTCACAGCGGTTCAGCCGCTGCGCCAGTTCTTCATCCGTTAGGGCCCCAAGCTGCTGGTACTGTACGCGGCGGAATAGTTTGTAAAGTTCCTGTGTGTTTGGGCAGATTTCCGTTGCTTTTAGTGTGGGAGCATATGTATGGAAAAGGTTTCCGAGGGCTGGCTGCGTCGCGGTGCACAGCACACAGGAGGTACCGTAATTCACTGTGAGTTCGGCAATTGCGTCTATACATGGTTTTAAGTAATACAGCGGCAGCGTTTGTGCTTCATCAAAGATAATCACGCTGTCTGCAATGTTGTGCAGTTTGCGGCAGGCAGAAGTCCGATTGGAGAACAGTGACTCAAAAAACTGCACAGCGGTCGTTACAATGACAGGCATATCCCAGTTTTCGGCCGCCAGACGTTTTGGGGAGATTTTTTCATTCTGGTCGTCGTCGTACTGCGCACCGGAGTAATGAGCAAGTACGTTTTCGCTGCCGAGAATTTCGCTGAAAACATCAACGGTCTGTTCAATAATTGAGCAATACGGAATAACATAAATGACCCGCTTCATGTGGTGCTTCTCCGCGTGATGAAGCGCAAATGCAAGGGAAGAAACGGTTTTTCCGCCGCCGGTCGGCACGGTCAGTGTAAACAGTCCCTTGTCGGCGTTTTTGCCTGTATCCATGCAGGCTTTTAGGATTTCGCTGCGCTTTCCGTTCAGCCCTTCCTTTGCATTTAGCCAATGCTTTTCTTGGACATAGTTATTCAGTTTCAGCGACAACTCTGGAATGCTGCTGCCGCTGCCACGCCCAGCGTCTTTGCCTTTCATAAATGCTTCGGTATCCAGAAAATCGGCATCCACAAGGCAGGAAAACAGCATTCGCGTAAAGAAGGAGAGGGTAAAGCCCTTTTGACCGAGCAGCTGCAGTTTCGGCGGCTGTGGAACTTTCAGCTGCACAAATTTTTTATATATTTGATAGTCTTCCGGCAGCTTTTTCTGAAGCCGCCCCATCAGTGTTCCGGAAGTTTCACTCTTATCATACCGTCCGCCGCCGTTCATCAGCCCGGCGTGATGTCCGGCGATGCAGTAGGCTGGCAGCAGGGTACATACGTTTCCGGCCAAATGCATCAGTTCCTGCGCACCTGCTGTGGAGTGGTCTCTTTTGGAATCGTTGTCCCAAATACGGTGCTGAAAGCCCGCCGAGAATTTCCCAATGTCGTGTGCCAGCCCGCATTGGTACGCCATATCACCTGCACCAAAAGGTTCCGCAAACGTGCGTGCCATTGCGGCGACATTTTTCAAGTGTTCCTGGACAGTTTGTACAGTTCCGTCTGTTTCTCTGATATGCGCTGCATACGGCCTGCTTTTTTCCATTTTATCATCTCCGTCTCCTATCTGTTTATCTTATTATACTATAAAATAAAAACATTGGAAGATGTTTTGTGAGTTTTTGGTCACATAGGGAAGTGAATCACAATATGGTAAAGCAAAAGGGGAATACTTACATGAAAAACTCGGCAGGAACAATGGAATATCAGAACGCAGTCCTTGGAACGGAGGCTTTAAACGCTACTACATATACATAAAAGATAATGGTGAGGATAGATACTTATGGCTTGTATAGCAATTCTGGTTGAAAGAAGCTTCTTATGACGGTTCAACTATGATTGCACGAAACGATAATTCCAGTTTGGGACATTTTTTAACCCAAAAAATTCGTAACGATTCATCCCGGGGAATAGTACGCAACTTATCAATCCGTACTTTCCCGTGTGACTATTAAACTGCCTCAAAATCTCATGCGGTTTACGGCTGTACCAAATGCTGTGGAGGAAGTGGGCATCTGAGATGCCAGCTACGGAAAACATTACTTCTGATCCGCGGGTGTTGGGAGCGGACCCACTGGTTAAGTATTATCCGGCGCAGGACGGACAGCCTGTGATTTGAAACCATCGGCGGCCGTCACTGGATTGCTAGGAAAGTGCCGGATAACGTCTGCAATCGAAAAAGGTGGAGTTGGCAAAACAACAACGGCACTGAACATTGGTGCCGGACTTCAGTCACTTGGAAAAAGGTGCTGTTAATTGACCTCGGCCAGCAGGGACACCTGTCCCGGTGGCTTGGCTATCAGCCAGACGGATGTTGACAATCTGCTTGTTAGTAACGCGCTGCAATGCAGTGATAAGGTACAGGCACTGTCTGCGGCGCTTGCTGCAGTATCTCGGCCGCATAAGGCCACAATGGTTCATCATGAACTTGAATTAGCGGGAACAAAGTAACGGATTTCCAATGCCGAGGCGAGCGAATTTGCAGCAGAAAATGGTACAAGCGTTTGGGACTACGGACATCAAGGAATTTCAGCAAAAACTGGAGCATGGCGACTTTGAAAAGGCAGCAACTCTTGACGAGAACCTAAAGGACGCACAAATGGAAGCCAACCGCATCAATAACGCAAGGATACAGCCGCAGCAGGGCGTGGAAGAAAGAAACAAGTGATATGGATGAGATTGTTGAATACCTTGAAAAATTGGTTATACCGTCGAGAAGCAAGGGAAAATGAAGTGCTTTCTGCTTGTGCTGAAAAATGGTCTGCCGGTCGGCTTTATTGCAGCAGGAAATTGAAGTAGTCGAGAAGACGGTCAAAAAATCCTTCAGGGAAAACGAGGGGGTCACAAGATACGATGCTCAAGGCGCACCGACCGAGACCGTGAGCTCCTCACTCGATGTATGGAATGACCACCTTAAGCTCGTGAACGGAACGGAGATTACGGTGTAAGGTTTTTATTGGTTAGGTCAATGTATTTTTTATATTTTATTAGTAATGCTAATATAAACCGAAAAGGAGGTAATCTTAATTATGGGAATTGTTAACAAGGCAATTGACAAATATCAAAAATGTATTGATGCTTGTAACAGGTGCGCACAGGCTTGTATGGAATGTATGACAATGTGCCTCAGTGAGCCGGATGTCACCGCAAGAAAAAAATGTATTGCAATGCTAAACGAATGTGCCTGCATCTGTAAAGAAGCGGCATCTTTTATGTCAATGGACGCTAAGTATGCAATGGATTTGTGCAAACTTTGTGCTACAATGTGCAATGATTGTGCAACGGAATGCGATATGTTTAAAGACATACATTGCCAAAAATGTGCTGATGAATGCCGTACTTGTGCAAATGAATGCAATATGATGGCAGCAGCAAAATAAAGGGATCATATCAGTAAAACTGGTTTTACTGTATCAAGTGTATTCCAATATATTTATTTAGGTATAGAAAGGAACAATTCGCCTATGCCAAAAACCAATACTCCACATGAAAAAAATATGGATGAAACCCTTGCCCTGTCACAAGAAGGTTATCTGTATATAAAAAACAGGATGGATAAACATAAATCTGATTTATTTAAAACACACTTATTGGGACAGGAAGTAATATGTATAACCGGAAAAGAAGCAGCGGAAATATTCTACGATACGGAACGGTTTGTGCGCAGTGGTGCGGCGCCTAAACGGGTACAAAAAACCCTTACCGGTGAAAATGCTATACAGGGAATGGATAGCGAGGCGCATTTACACCGCAAATCTCTTTTTATGTCGCTGACAAATAATCAGCATCCAAAGACGCTTGCCGATCTTGCCTATAAGGAATGGGAAGCTGTTATACCCAGATGGGAAACGGCTGAAAAGATTAAACTTTTTGACGAAGCAAAGATTGTTTTATGTAAAACGGCCTGCAAATGGGCTGGCGTTCCGTTATTAGAATCTGAAACTAAGGAATATGCGGACGATTTTGCTAAAATGATTGACGCTTTTGGAGCTGTTGGACCAAGGTATTGGAAAGGGAGAGCAGCGAGGACAAAAACAGAAAAATGGATAGAAAATATTGTAGATAATGTACGGGCAGGCAGGTTAAATGTCCCTGAAGTATCAGCGCTTTATAAGGTGGCGAATTATAAAGAACTTGACGGTAATTTGCTGGAGATTAATATGGCGGCAAAGGAACTGATTAACTTAATTCGCCCTATAGTCGCCATTTCAACTTATATTACGTTTATGGCTTTGGCATTGCATGAACATCCTGAGTATAAAAATATGTTGCTAAGCGATGCCGATGCGCCCCACATGTTTGTGCAGGAAGTGCGGCGTTTTTACCCCTTTACCCCTTTTGTCGGGGCAAAAGTAAAAAAAGAATTTGTCTGGAATAGTTGCGAGTTTAAAACAGGAACACTCGTACTTCTTGATGTATACGGCATAAATCACGATTCACGTATATGGGATAAGCCGTATGAATTTCAGCCGGAACGGTTCAGAAATTGGCAATACAATCCGTTTGAGTTTATCCCACATGGTGGGGGTGATCCTGCCAACGGACACCGCTGCCCTGGAGAAAGTATTACCGTTGAAATTATGAAAGCTACACTTAACTTTCTTATGAATAAGATTGATTACAAAGTGCCGGATCAGAATTTAGGTTATAATATGGCAAGAATACCGACTTTGCCGAAAAGCGGATTCATACTCAATAATGTGATATCTAAATAAATATAATGATTATCCGAGTAGAAAAGCATCTACCCGAAGCAACATTCCACCCATATTCATCAGTAAACTGTTAGAATATGGGTGGAATTATATTTACACTGGATTTGCCAATTCGAAGTTAGCCAGCCATCTGTGATATTCCCCGTTACTAAATGTAACATCACAATTTTTACTCCTGTTTCAGCTTCTATATGTGGAGGGTTGCCATGTCCTTCTGTATTTATAACTTTAACGTAGCTTCCCGGTATAGGGAATGTTTTGAGTAATTATCAGCAGGAATTAAGACTGATGCAACAAAAATGATATAGATATAGCATATATAGGCTATATGTTTCATTACAAAGGGATGGAAAAGTTTATCAAGGCATTAACATATGCGCACTTTGATATTGCAGGATATGACGGCCAGGGACAAGCCTGGTACACTGTAAAGGAACGTTTTGCGGACAAGTTTCAGGATATTCCGCTGCAAACGGTAACGCTTTACACGCACAATCCGAAAGGAGAACGGGTTGTACCATGCATTCCAGCTAGCACGATACATGATTTAGTGCAGTTCAGACGTACGGCAGCCTATCAAAATGTCATTATGGTTGGCTATACGTTGCAGAAAGAGCCGTATTATGCTCCTCTGCGCGTTATGTCCGGTAAGTACAAAGTGGATGTTATAGGTTCACGCAAAGATTATGGTTTTACTATCAACGAGAATGCTGCGGGTCCTGCGGCCAGCACGGTCTGTGTCTTTGAAAGTCCGATTGAAGCTATGAGTTACTGGTCTATGTGTAAGGAGCTGCAGAGTCCACGCATGGATTATCCGATGATTTCTTTGGGCGGCGTATCAACGTCGTATGTCCTTACGCAGTTTTTAAAAGATCATCCAAGTGTCAAGAACATTATTTTGGGTCTTAACGTGGACACCGCCGAAAATGGGCACACTATAACAGTCGGGCAAAATGCAACGGTTCGTATACAGAAAGAATTTGGGAATAAGTATCAACATCCTTGTGCATACTCCAGCCCTAAACGATTGGAATGACGTCTTAGTTGATTATAGAAGAAACGCAGCTGTACTGGAGAAACAGATGCAGCCTGCCAGATTGCAGCAGAAGGTCCGCCAGTATGGCGGACCTTCTTTATAAATAAAGGAGATGAACTTTTATGAATCAGTCTTTAAAAGGAAACATTACCATTTATGCGATTGGTGAAATCAGATGCATAGATAAGTTGGGAAGGTTGGTTATCCCGAAAAGTTTGCGTGATCGCTTTGGGATGTTCCAAGGCCAGGCCATTGAAATGGTTGGAACAGACGCTGGCATTCTTGTACGCCCGGCACAGAAAAAAGAATAATAAATGACTAGAGTAGCAAAGAAAAGGCGGAGGTCCTTTTCCTCCGCCTTTTCTTGTTCACTGAACGAAAATACCGCCCATACTGAACCAACTCGAAAATCAGCATACGACTATTCAATACATCTATAATCTTGTAAAATATTTGTTTGACCATACATGAAACCGATGTACTAGATATACGTAATGGAGGCCAACAGATGGCAAGCAAAGTTTATGGATATATTCGAGTATCAAGCATGGACCAAAACGAAGATAGGCAACGAATTGCAATGCATGAGAAAATCTGTTTTAGATAGATGCATTTATACAGATAAGCAATCTGGAAAGGATTTCAATAGGCCGCAATATAAAAAGATGGTACGCAAATTACAGCCGGGAGATTTGCTGTATGTTCTGAGTATAGTCAACTTTCTGCGTAATAACATCTGCTGCCGATGCAGGAATGACTGCGGCAGCCATTATTATGGTAGTGCCTATGATTGGTATGATCCTTTTTCTCATCTTCCAGTTTGTTTTGTATTTTATATCCATTTTGTTCCTCGTTTTACTGTTATTTTACCCCTTTTATGATTGATTTGTCAATTAAGATTACAAAAAGTCCCCATCTTTACCATATAGCAGCAACTGTTAAGGAAGTTCTGATTGCATTCATCACTAGACGGATACGCAAAAGATGAGATTATCGGGGTATCGCGTATCAGGAATTTGTATGCGAATTTAATGGAAACCACAACCGGCCAACATCTTCAACAATTGAGTTGCTGGACAGTGCGGCTGCTATGACCGGCACAACTGTTACTAATAAAAAAGAAATACTAAATTCTTTTATAATCCTTGTGTTCCACATATTGACATCTGGATAAAAAGCTGTATTCTTTTTATAGATGATATTGGACCATTTCACATTAAAAAAAGGAGGAGCAAAATGAATCATCAGTTTATAAATGGATGGGGAAGATTCTGATATGTGCCGCATTACTTTTCAGCTTTGTTAGCTTTGTTGCGGTGCCTTCCTATGCAGCCGGTATGGTCGACAATGTTGAGTCGGATACAACGAGCAGGACATTGTTTTCGGTCGGTGAAAAGTATTGTTTCCTAATCACACCAAAAATCAAAAGTACAAAAGTCAGTTACGCCGTTGGAAATGGAAAAGTTCTAAAGACATTTGTTGCGGGAAAGCCTACAAAAAATGCTGATGGAACAACGACATATCTGTTTGGCTTTTCTTGTGTAGAGAAAGGAGAAACCGGAATTTATATGACCAGCAATGGGAAAATATCCAAAATTTTTTCCGCATATGTTGGGGACTCCCTTCAACAAATCATTACAAAGGCAAAAGAGACAAACTATAGTGGATTCGGTATCACATCTGAGGAACTGCAACTGTTGCTTACGAAAGGTGGCGAAGAAGGCCGCATCACATTTAATCGGATTATGGAAAATGCAAAACCTGTTCCCGGTGAAGCCACTCAATGGTCACAGAATACGCTCCCATCTTCCAAAAACAATTACTCCTATAAAAAGGATATTGTGACATCGCAAGTGACAAAGATTGACGGTTAGTAGCCTACTTGTATTTAGAATTCCATGACATTTGGGGGAAATGTGAAAATTATGGGGAATAGTAAAAGAATTCTGCCTATCTGTATTTACAACGTTGTAACGTTGACGCTGTAAACAGTTCTCGCATTATTTCGACCAGCTAGCAATCCATAGGGGGAATGAGCGGCAGGCCGTGCCTTGAGAGTCAAAATCGAATTATCGGAATTATCCATAGCTACTGGACTGCCAGTCCCAATACAGGCGATTCAGTAGTTGCTAAATTAGATAATTGGATATGTAATAAGATGAATTCTTATAGAGACTAAATTAGATTATAATTAGTTCGAAAATGTGTTTCCTTTTGGAAGCACATTTTTTATGCCCGCAAATAAAAATATCCGCATGGTCAAACCTTAAAGACGGCTTAACCATGCGGATTCCCTTTGGTGAACCATCGGGGATTCGAACCCCGGACACCCTGATTAAAAGTCAGGTGCTCTACCGACTGAGCTAATGATTCATATTTTTTGTTGCCCCTTTTGAACCGGCTCTAATAGAATACACCCTTTTATTTATGATGTCAAGGATTATTTTGCATTTTTTAGAGATTCTTTTTAGAAAATGCATTTATTCTGTTTTCTTCTAAGAGGGCATTGACTGTTTTTGTAATCACAGGTAAAATAAAAAAGGAAAAACAGGATAATAGGAGAAAACAATGAGCAGGTGTGAAGAAGAAATAAAGAGCGGTTATAAAGAAGCACTGCTGCAGGCAGGACGGAAAATGCTGCACAGTGGCCTGACGGTGGAAACATGGGGGAACCTCAGCGTACGGGACCCGGAAACAGGGCTTATCTATTTGACACCGTCTGCTATGCCGTATGATACTCTTACAGAAGGAGACATCGTTGTCGTGCGTGTGGACGGCACGATTGTGCAGGGCACACGCAAACCAACAGTAGAAGAGGGAATGCACCGCGATATTTACGGGGCACGGCCGGACGTACAGGCTATTATCCATACACACCCTATGCATTCCATGGTGTTCGCTGTGCTCCATCAGCCGATTCCACCCATTTTGGACGAAGCGGCGCAGACTTTAGGCGGTACGGTATCGGTTGCGCCGTATGCGCTTCCGGGAACGCAGCAGCTGGCTGAAAATGTGCAGAAAGCATTGGGAAAGGAAGGCACAGCCTGCCTGTTAGCAAATCATGGCGCTGTGTGCGTTGGAGCCAACCTGGACCAGGCGTTTAAAGTTTGCACGGTGCTGGAAATGACGGCGCAGGTCTATCAGCAGGCGCTAACCATTGGCCGGCCGTGCAGCATTTCTGCAGAGGATGTGTCTTATATGCGTGATTTCATGCTGTACCATTATGGGCAGAATAAATAAGTTTTTAAATAGCTATATTTTTAAATAGAAGGGGAAAATTATGGCAAAGACTTCAATATCAGCAAGCATTACCGTCAAAGACAACACAGACATTGCCAAAGTAGTTCTTATGCCTGGTGACCCGCTGCGTGCAAAACATGTGGCGGACCATTACTTAGAAAATCCAGTCTGCTTCAATACGATACGCAATATGTTGGGGTACACCGGCACTTACCGCGGCAAAAAGATTTCCGTGATGGGCAGCGGCATGGGTATCCCATCTCTGGGAATTTATGCTACAGAACTATACAACCAGTTTGATGTAGATGCCATCATCCGCATTGGTTCCGCAGGCGGTTTGTCTGATAAGGTAAAAGTTCGTGACGTTGTTATTGCTATGGCCGCATCTACCAACTCGTCTTATGGTGATGCATATGGAATCCCCGGCCAGCTGGCTGCGGCTGCCGATTATGGAATGCTGGCAGATTCTGTTGCAGCCGCGAAAGAACTGAAAGTAAACGCCGTTGTCGGCAATGTTTATTCGTCTGACTTTTTCTATTATCCGCAGTCGGATTTGAATCAGAAACTGCGCGATTTTGGTCACCTTGCGGTTGAAATGGAAGCTGCCGGTTTGTATTGGACTGCTGCGGCTTGCCATAAGAAGGCCCTGAGCATTCTGACCATTTCGGACCACATCTTTACCGGCGAAGCTCTGTCTGCTGAGGAGCGTCAGAATTCTTTCCATGATATGATGAAGGTCGCTTTGGAAACAGCATGGCACGCCATTCCGTAAAGTTAGGATATCATATACATTACATTTAAATAAATAGCATAAAGACGCTTTTGGTTCGGCAGGTTTATCCTGCTTTCCAAAAGCGCCTTTTGTATTTTGACACGCCTGCTGAAGTCTGTTATAATCAGCACATGAATCATCTGTACTGCATATACAAATACTTTCTGAAGAAAATAGGAAGCACAGTTTCAGTAAGGGGAAAGCATTTTGACATATGACTATATTCAAATAGACAAAAAGAACGGACAGCCGCTGTATCAGCAACTGTATGAACAGCTGCGCACAGCCGCCCAGCGTGGCAGTCTGCGCCCCGGACAGAAGCTGCCCAGTATCCGCCGCCTAAGTGAGGACCTCGGCCTTTCCCGCACAACGATTGAAAGCGCATATCAGCAGCTTTGTGTAGAAGGCTACATTGAAGCACGCCCGCAGCGCGGTTATTTTGTCCTGACTGGAGGAGGCCGCCGAGGGGCTCGGCCAGCAGCCGTAACGTGCCCGCCACGTCATCTTCCACGCTATAACTTCGGCACAGATTCTGTAGACAGCTCCTGTGCAGATATGAAAATTTGGCGCCGCCATATTCGGGAGGTGCTTAACCGCCCGCAGGCACTGGTCAGCTATGGTGAACCCCAGGGAGAATTGCCGCTGCGGGAAGCGCTGTGTGCCTACAGCTACGGTGCCCGCGGCGTTGTCTGTTCTCCGGAACAGGTTGTTATCGGTGCCGGTTCACAGCCGCTTTTGTATTTGCTTTGTGGGCTGCTGCAGGGAAGTGTCGGGGCGGTTGCGCTGGAGGAACCCGGCTTTCCACAGGCGGAACAGGTTTTTGCCGACTGCGGCATGGATGTT
>ENA-UOOK01002325-UOOK01002325.1-fermentation-metagenome-genome-assembly--contig:-NODE-2325-length-23640-cov-8.880093_pt1 | contig 23640 bp, 21 predicted proteins | sample MGYA00245777_ERZ724023 | MGnify/ENA primary metagenome ERZ724023 (study PRJEB28704, sample SAMN03018312) | fermentation metagenome | biome: anthropogenic terrestrial biome; feature: soil; material...
CAGCGTTAGACTATATGCTTACCGGTGCAGTAGAGATGCGGATCCATGAGGTGAAATCCGGGGAAACTTTTAACCAGATCGCCAAAGACTATGATGTGGACTGGGTCATCGACCTGCACGAGGGTTACGATTACTACCGCCGCGCATCTACGGATTCGGTGGGGCAGACGGTCATCTATTACCCCCGGGGTGATACCCGGAATATGGCCCTCGCGGTTGTACATAAGCTCAACAGTAAAATATCGACCCCCTATCGGCAGTTCAAACTGCTCCGTTATCCGGTCCAGGGTAGTTTAACCAGGGCCACTGGTCAATACCTGGGCGCTCATAGCTTTATTGTGGAAACCTGTAGCAAGGATCGCCTTTCTACCCGGGTTAACCGCAATTCCGTGGCGGTGGATACCATACTCGGCCGATTGAACATGCTCTAAACCGGGAATGCTTTAACGGTTAATCTGATGTCCTCTGCGCACCTGGGTTCCACTGATAACTCTTCCTGAAGTGGAAGAGTTGGAGCGGATGGATCCGGTTCGGGAGGTGGAACGGGTAACACTAGATGAGCGGGTCGGTCCCGCGCTACTTACTGTTACCCGTCCGCGTCTTCCGGACGCGGGGGTGCTGGGCCCACGCGGGGCCGAAACCGATGCGGCAGGGCTTTGCACAGGCTCACTGGCCGGTGCCTTCTCCGATGAACTGGAACTGCGCTGCTGGCGCTGTGAGCTATTGGACATTTTCCAGGCTTTCCGAAGATCGGCTTTTTCGTCCCAGTGGGCGTTGGCCAGCACCATTTTAGGAATAACCTTGAGTTCGTCCTTGTATTCCTGGTAAAGATCGGTCTTTTCGATATCTGACCAGAGTTCGAAGAACAGCGGCCGGAAGAATTCCTGGTCGCCCTGGTAGAAGGCCCACTGGGCTTCCTCGCTTGCCAGCAGGTTTTTGCCCAGGAATGGATAGCGGCAGGCGATGATTTTGGCCAAACATAGTACGGCCAGAGTGATTTCCTGGGATACCAGCCAGCTCCCCGGAGTTCGATATTCGAAGCCCCCGTAGCTTTTGGTGCGGTAATCCCCCAGGTAACCATATTTTCTCCTTCGCCGGGTGGCGGTAGCCGAATTTTCGATAAGGAATACGGGAATACCCATATAGTTGTCCAGAGCTCGTAAGAAGGCATAATTTAATTTAACATTGCTGAAATGAATATGCCCACCGATGGAGTAGCCCGCCAGTGGCTGGCTGCCCGCCACCCATTTAACATGACGATAGGGGGCCATGCGGCTGGCACTATTAAGAGCCTGGCGAATGTTTACCGCCAGCTTGATTGGCGACCTTTCCGGAGCCGGTCTTAATTCCGCCACCGGCCGCTGCTGACGATTGGGGACGCGAATGTTGTCACAGCCCACGGTTCCGTCACGGGGAAAGAACTGGGAAGCGGCCACCATTTTCCCGCTTTTGCTGTTGACCAGCATAAATTCGGGATCAGCGCCCAGCTTAATATCTTCACAGTTCATGTGGTCTTCCAAAGAAAGCATGGCCAACAGCCCTTTGATAATTCGATTCCAGTCCTTGTCACGAATGACCGGGGAAGGATTGATCCCGGTAACCCGATACCTTCTGCGGGTAGTAAAGTCTATCTGTACCAGCCCCAGATCCAGGCCCAGCAGGAAAACGGCTCGCTTGGCCATTTCTGATACCTTCAGGTTTTCCACACCTTTCAGGTACCTGGTCTTTTCATTCCGGCTCTGACTTACCAGACGAATGGAAATGACCTGCAGATCAAAAATCAGCACCTGGTAGGACCGGATTACGCTTTCATTTTCGCTGAGGCCGACATAGATATGGTTTGCACCCAGGACCCCGGCAATGGCTCGCGGATCCAGGCAATTTTGGATGGCACGAGGTGAGTTTATAGCCCTGCGTGCACGGCCGCTCCCCTCTATTTTTAATAGAAAGTAATCGCGGTCATATACCTTGACCTGGTTTCGTTTTAGCTCCACTCCGTTTTTTTCCAGGAGCTCCAGCAGGTTTTCCCCGCTGTCACCCTGCTCTATGAACATATTTATATTCATTGAACACCATTCCCCTGACCTTGTCGCGTTCCCAGATATAGAAAGTAGTCACTGAGGTAAGCCAGATGCCGATAACGGATTTCTTTCTCGTCAAAGATGGCCGGTTTGGAGTTCACTTCGATAATCTTGAACTGGCCATTTCGGTCCAGGCCCACATCCATGGAAAGGATGGCCAGGTGCAAGCCTAACCCCCGCTCCAAAACTCGGGCAGTGTTAATCGTCACCTCCTCCAATCGCTCCGAATATTCTTTGAGGATCCGCGTGGAAGGGCCATAAATTTCTCCAATGACTTCTTCGAAAACAGCTCTCTTGCCACCATTAGGGACATGGGTAACAAATCGGCCCCGGGCAGCCACACGCACCCCGGCACCAGTGAATACCCATTTACCCTGGCCGTCTTTTTGCACCTGGCAGCGAATATCAAATACGTTGCCCCGGTAGGTTTGCAGTTCAACGCCTTCTTGCACCAGATAGCGGGCTGGCCTGAAGCTTAAAGCAATCAGGCGCTGGTAAAGTTGCTCGGCGCTGCGCACATATTTGGCTCGTTCAGCCCCGGTACGCTCGTATATGAAGCCCCCCTCCCTGGCTCTGGCAATCTTTACGATTCCTACTCCCAGGCTTCCATCCCGGGGTTTGAGAAAAACGGAGCGATGGCGGGTTGCAAAGTCTTTTAAAGTGGCCCGGCTTAAGAGAGCGGTCTCCGGTACCCGGGTCACAGGCAGCCCCGGCTGGCTCATGGCCTGATAAACTTCCCACTTATCCAAAAAACGGGTGTTAAATAAGATCACTTCATCCATTTGTTGTAATTTTTTCAGGAGAGCACTCACCGGACGACTTTGCTCTGCCGAGCGGGAAAGAATACGGTTGTAAACGATATCAGGCAGGGGAAAGGAACGCGCCACCCATCTTTTCCCCGTCCATTGGAAGCCAGTAACCCGTTTTCTTATGGGGTTGGCAGCACCAGGGTAAAAGAAATACATGGAAACATTTCGTTTCTTCCCGGCTACCACCATTTCTCGGAAGAGTCTGGACTTTTTACCTGCGGGAAAACCGGTTTTAGCACCGGGCGGGGTGAGCAAAACCCCGACCAGCACATCCGGACTCCTTTTGTCCGGAGCCCAGTCGCGTTGGGTTGGATCGGATAGTGGCTGTTCACATGACATAATCCGGCTCCTTCTTAGGTTTTTAATCCATAATATGAAGCTGTGGAGATACAGGTGCCTTTTAGAGGCTAAGAGCGAGGGTTGCAACTGCAGATCTGAGGTGGGAAAATATCAAGGGGCACGATGCCGTGCCCCTTGATTACTTTTTGCAGTGGAATCATTATTGGAATCGGGAAAAAAGATGTCTCCCTGCCTAGACGTTGAAACGGAAATGGACTATATCCCCGTCCTTGACAATGTATTCCTTTCCTTCCAGGCGGAAGAGCCCCTTTTCCTTGACCGCGGTCATACCTCGCAGTTCTTTCAGATCGGTATAATCCACCACTTCTGCGCGGATGAATCCACGCTCAATGTCCGAGTGGATTTTGCCGGCGGCTTTTCGTGCCGCGGTTCCCTTTTCAATGGTCCAGGCCTTTACTTCATCCTCACCTACGGTAAAGAAGGAGATCAGGCCCAGGCTCTCGTACATGGTGCGGGCAACGGTGACAATACCGGCTTCCTCGATCCCCATTTCCTTCATGAAAAGGGTCTTTTCCTCCCCTTCCAGCTCGGCAATTTCCTGTTCCAGACGGGCGCACAGCTCCACTACGGGGAGATGGTGCTCACGGGCATATTCCAGAGCCGCGTCCCGGCCCGGATAAGCCTCCCCGGCCAGGTGCTCTTCCCCTATATTTATGCAGGCCAGAATGGGTTTGAGGGTCAAAAACTGATAACTGCTCAACAGCGCCTGCTCCTCAGCACTGAATTCCAGAGAAGAAACCGGGGTTTCCTCTTCCAGTGAGGCCTTAAGGCGGTGCAGCAGGGCTAGTTCACTTTCACTCTGATTCTTCTTTTTACTCTCCAGGATCCGCTCCAACCGTTTCTCCACCAAGTCCAGGTCCGCCAGCAAAAGCTCATAGGCGAGGTCCTCGATAGCCTTGACCGGGTTCCCCGGATCGCTAAGAGCGGGAACGGCTTCGTCGTTAAAAACCCTGATAACCATGAGGAGTGCGTCGGCCCTGCGCACAGCATCCAGGAAAATCGCTCCTGACCGATCTCCCCCGCTTACCAGTCCGGGAATGTCCACCACTTCTAATTGGGCATAGGTGGTTTTACTGGGTTTAAAGAGCCCGGACAGAAAATCAACCCGGGCATCCGGCACCCGGGCCATTCCGATGTTGGAGCGGTTCTGAGCCGCTCCACCGGCGCTGCTCTCCGTAAGTAATTCAAAAACAGTGGTCTTGCCCACCATAGGCATGCCGACAATTCCGAGTTGCATTTCCATGTTCCTTTCTTAGTAAATTCAATTTAGCTAAAATGCCCCTATGGGTTTACATAATCTTTGTTACTGTAAACTAAGAACTGTCCCCTGCATGCTACTAGAGGGTAATCTCTGATAAGGCCAGAATCCAGAATAGCCCGGTTACGCCCACACTGATAAGCAGCAATACGTATCCCCCGGTGTCACTAAACTGGTACAGGCGTCCGGCATTGCTGATACCGAAAAAGAACAGGGCTATGGCCAGGACCAGGAGAAGTATCGTAAAGTTAGGTGCTCCCGAACCCGGGAAACAGATGGCCAGGTAAATAGCAAAGCCTACCAGGAATACGATGTTCAGGGTGAAAAGGATACGATAGAAACCATCTTCCAGCATATTTTGCCCCCGGATTTCGCGGGGCATGGCCTCCATGTGCACTGTTTCGATTTCTTTTTGGCCGTTGGCAGCGATATAGTCCAGCAGGGGCTGCATCTGTTCTGCCGACGGGGTAAGCCCAAAAAACCCCTGCTTGCTTTTTATGTAGAGAAAACCTTCCCAGGGATCTGTACCGTACATCCTTACCGGTCCCAGTCCCTTGGCATTGTAAAGGCCGATCATGTAACTGGGCCAGCTAACGCCCAAAAGGGAGTACAGGTTGCTGCGCCCTTTGACCTGGACTACGTTGTCCATGGCCTCCCAGGGGATGACAATTCTGCGCAGCCCCCAGATGATGGTCAGCCCCTTTTCATCAGCCCGGTAGTGAAGGTTTAACAGGCCCAGCCATAGCACCACATAGATGAACAGGAAAAGATAGGCAGGAATATACAACAGCAGTCGCAGGGTTTTATCAGCGGGCGCCAGGGAAAAGTCGATTCCCCATAAGGAGAAGCCGAAGATGACCACCCCCATTATCAGTCCGAACCATATTCCCCGCACTTTGTTCAGTTTCACTACCATGTTATTCCTCCCCCAAAAAATAAATTAAGGAATGGGGTCACACCTTCCCCCCAAGTATACCGTCGACATTGGGGGCTTTGCCTGGGCAAAGCCTGGTATAACTATAGTCAGTTCCTGTTAGTAAGGAATGTCCCCGGCAAAGGACACACCTTCCCCCGTAGGGGTTAAGCGACAATGGGAACTTAGCTCACGGCGATTCCTTGATGGTTCTAAGGTAATACCTTCCCCTGCTGGTCGTATTTATAAAAGCCGCGCCCGCTTTTTTTACCTAGAAATCCGGCGCGGATCATGGTCGAAAATACTGGGTGGGGCCGATATTTGCTATCCCTAAACTCATTATAGAACACCATGAGTATGGAGTATAGGGTATCCAGTCCGATGCTGTCCGCCAGTTCCAGCGGTCCCCTTTTCATGCCGGCGCCCAGTTTTAATGCCAAGTCAATGTCCCTCGCGTCGGCCAGGCCCTCCCCATAAACATGAATGGCCTCATTGATGAAGGGGATAAGGATGCGGTTGACAATAAAACCGGGGCTCTCCCGTTGTACCACCACGCGTTCCCGATTAAGGCGGGCAATAAACTCCCGAGCCGCTGCGACCGTCTCGTCAGAGGTGTCCATGCCCCTGACCAGTTCCACCAGTCGGGTAGTGGGCACCGGGTAAAAGAAGTGCATGCCCAGTACCCGTTCCGGGCGTCGAGTGGAAGCAGCAATTTCCGAAATGGAGAGTGTGGAAGTGTTACTGGCCAGCACCGTGTGGTGGGGACAGGTGTGGTCGGAACCGGGGTTACCGGGGTGGTCGGCGTGGGAGCCGGAACGGTCGGGGTCGGCACCGGCGAGCCGGTGGAGACCACCTTCACGTTCTGGAGAGTCGCCTGACCGGCCGGAACCGTGCCCACGATGGTCACACCGGCGGAACCGGCAGGAAGTGTGCTGGAGACGATCTCCATATCCTTCACAAGGACATTCTTGGTTCTGTAGCCCTCAACAACGAACGGCTTTGCGGCATCGGAGACGATCTGTCCGGAGAAGACAGTGTTCACGTTCTCCTTCGCCCAGACCAGCGTCTCCACGCGGTTGCCCGACGCGTAGATGCTCACCTCGGAGTTGTCGAACTGGCCGTTCGTGCCGCCGAGGCTGGAACCCTTACCCTTGTACCCGACCGGGTCGATCAGGTGGAAGTTCCGGATCTTCACGTTGTTCGCGAGATCGACCTGGAGGCCGTAGGCGCGCGAGGTGATGCTCGTGCAGTTCTCCATCACTGTGGAGGGGTTGACCGAGCGGGTCGGGACGCTGTAGTAGCCGGCCGGCACCCGATAGGAGAAATCGGTCCTCCCGATGCCGGTGTCCTTCTCGACGCAGTTGTAGAGTTTGCCGCCGTTCGTCGTGTAGAACCCGTTCATGGAGTTCCCTTCTGCCGTGCAGTTGATGAACGTCACGTCAGCGTTCGGGGCGTAGTAGCCGCACCCGAAGTAGTGCGTCGACATGTCGTTCGGGTTGTAGGCCCTTGCCGGGAAGGCTTTCTGCCCGTTGTTCCGGCTCACGCAGTTCTCAAGGACGGCGTTCGTCACTTTGGGATCGAACTCGAAGTGGAACCCGGACTCCAGGGTGCCTTCAGCAAGGCAGTTCTTCACGCGGAGGCCATCCATGTCGTTCAACTCCGCAAAGTCAAACCCGGTGATCCAGGGGTTGAACGCCCCGTACTTGCCGCAGTTGATCGCCGCACAGTTCTCATAGCGAACGTCCTTGATCACCTTGTTCGTCGTTCCCCAGGCGTTGTGGAGGAATCCATACGTCCCGGTATCCACGGCCCTGCAGTTGATGAACTCGATACCCTGGAGCGTCGGCGCATAGACGGTCGGATCATGGACCAGGAGGTAGACCGCCTGAATGCTTGCATCCGCGGTTCCCGTGATGTTATGGAGCTTCGCATGGCTTGCCCGGATGGTCATCACACCGAGCCACTTGACGCCGCTGCTGTAGCCGCTCCCCTGGACGTGGAACCCGTCCAGCGTGATGTACTCGCGGTCGACGTTGATGCGTCCATCGCGGGTGAATTTCAGGAATGTCTCCGATTCACCTTCCCCCATCAGAGTAGAGCCTGCTTTGGGAGCAATGATCCCCGCACAGTTGTATGTGCCGCTGGAAAGGAGGACAACACCGCCGGATGATGGCAGGGCATTCAGTGCTGCCTGAATCTCCACATGATCATTGACCCCGTCGCAGACATAGTCGGCCGCTGCTTTGTCGGCCGCACTACTGTCGCTTGCCGCGACAACCACGTCGGGGGTCGTCTCGAGTGCTCCGACAATCGGGACAAGCCCGACGATCAGGAACACCGCGATTAGAAGCTTCGTTGTCCGTCTATCTCGCACTATCTCACCTCTTAGGAGGCATTGCATTATCTGATGCCTCAAATTTAAAATGTTTTTCAAATTGATTAAACGCATAATATATGCCAGAACTTCAAATAAATCAATATATTTGCTTAAAATTGGTAATTTTTACAATTTTAAGTGGTGAAGTAGAAATAGAAAGGCACATATATAATATAAAATTTTATCATGGAAGCGCCGGAGAATGACCGCCGGAACATGAGATCCCGGGGGACTATCTGGACCGGCCAACGGGACCCGGAGACCCATTATAATTCTTAAAAGAATATAAAATAATGAGAATTTAAGGGCTTGCATCTCCGTCCCCCGGGACGGCAGGCCGACCCCCTGCCGCACCCCGGGAGACATCAACGGCACCACCCCGCGCAAGACACCCCGACCGCACGAGAGCCCCGGAAATGACGCCGGGTACCGGCCTTCCGGTCGAACCCGGCGGCGGACCTCCGGGCGGGTGCAGGGTCCCGAACCGACACGGCGAGCATCATTGCTCTTTCGAGGTGACCGCCACGTTCTCAAACGTCACCGCCCCGGAAGGCACCGTATTTGTGAGGATTACACCGTTAGTGAACGGCGCGAGGTTTGCGGAGACAATCTCCATATTCTTGATCCGAACATTGCGGGTGCGGTCCCCCTCGATCACGAACGGCTTTGCCGTGTCCGAGACTATCCGCCCGGAATATTCGACATTTTCGTTATTTCTCGCCCAGATCAGCGTCTCGGCCCGGTCCCCCGAGGCATAGATGTTTATCACGGAGTTAGACAACGGCCCGCCCTGCGACCCCCCGAGGTCCGTCGCCTTTCCGTCAATCCCGACCGGATTCACCAGGTGAAAGTTCTTAATCCAGACATCGCTTGCAAGGTCGATCTGGAGGCCGTAACCATTGGAATCGATGCTCGAACAATTTTCGAGCACCAGGGACGGGGATATGGACCGGGTAGGGGCAGCGTAGAATGACGCCGGCTGGACTATCCGGTAGTCGTCCTTCCCGGCGCCGACGGATTTATCGATGCAATTGTAGAGTTTGCCGCCATTGGTGGCGTAGAACCCGTACCGGCTGTTCCCCTCGGAGTAACAACTGATGAAGGTGACATCTCCCCGGGGGGCATAGTAGCCGCACCCGAAGTAGTGCGTCGACATATCATCTTCCCGGTAGGTCTTCGTCGGGTAGGCTTTTTGTCCGTTATTCCTGCTGATGCAGTTCTCAAGAATGCAGTCCCGCTTCTCGGGGTCCCACTCGAAGTGGAACCCGGATTCGAGGTTGCCTTCCGCAAGGCAGTTCGTCACCCGGAGACCCTCGATATCGTTTAACTCCGCGAAATCGAACCCGGTGACCCAGGGATTGAACTGACCATACCTGCCGCAGTTGATCGCGGCGCAGTTCTCGTAGCGGACGTTACGGATCACTGTATTCTCCGTTTCCCAGGCGTTGTGGAGGAACCCGTAAGTCCCGGTGTCCACAGCCCTGCAGTTGATGAACTCGACATCCTCGAGGATGGGCGCGTAGACGTCCGGGTCGTGGAGCAGGAGAAAGACCGCCTGAGTGCTTGCGTCGGCGGTTCCCTCAACGGCGAGGACCTTCGCGTGACTCGCATAGAGGGTGACCACACCGAGCCAGCGGTCGGGTTCGATATCCGGGTAGTCGGTGCCCCGGACATGAAAATTGTAGAGTGTGACGCGTTCCTGTGAGACATTGAGCCGCCCGTTCCTGCTGAACTCGAGAAATGTTGATTCCGGCCCTTCCCCGCGAAGCATGGCATTTACGCCGGGGTAGATGCTCCCCGTGCAGGAGAACGTCCCTTCGGTCAGAGCGACCGTGCCGCCCGATGCCGGCAATGCGTCGAAGGCAGCCTGAATATCAAGGTGATCCCCGGTCCCGTCGCACCGGATATCGGCCCGGGCTTTCGACGCGGAGGTGCTATCGCTTGCCGCAACGACAATCGTCGGCCCGGGCACCTCCGGGGGCGCTACCGGCGTCGTGGGAATCGGGGTGAACGGCGGGGGAGGAGGAGGCGGGAGCGCCGGGCCCGGCGGATAGAAGTGCATGACCAGCACGACGGCGCCGATCACCGAGAGTATAAGAGCGATGGCAATGAGAGTGCGCCTGTCTCCAGGCCCAAGAGGGGGTCTTGCCGACATGGGGTGATTGACCTTGCCCGTTATTTTTCTTCGGCGCCGTGAACGTGAGAGGTTGCCGTCCCGGGTTCACATCGAACCGCAACGTCTTCTGCCCGGCCCATACCCCTATGAGGCAGAAGTACCATTTAAGGGTTTAGCCGACCCGCTCTCGCAGACGGGTTCGGCTCCGAAGCCGGAAAGGCCGACGGGGATTTTTCAGCCATCCTCCGGTTCAACCACCCGTGCGTGAAGCAACGGTGGCCGGGTGCTATGCCGTTTTGTTGACCGCAAGCACCCTGAGGCCGGAGAGGTCCACCCCCACCCGATCTCCCTCGACCAACACCGGCAAAGCGGCATCGGAGATGACCCTGCCCGAGTAGGTGACGTTACTGTTATTCACGATATAGACCAGCGTTTGTGGCCGGTCTCCCGATGCGACAAGATCGACGGTCGAGTTGGAGAGACCCGCATCGATCGTCGAGTTCACCAGGAATTTCCCGGAAGGGCAACCCAATACCGCGCCGATTCCGTCTATGCCTGCCGGATCGGTCATGGTGAAATTCCTGATGAGCGCGTTCTTTGTGCCGCAGACAAACAGGGCCCAGCCGTTTGAATCAAGACTCCGGCAGTGCTCCATCACAAGAGAGGGGTTCTCTGAGACGGGCAGGGACTGGAGAACGCAGTAGGAGATGGGCCCTGGAGAGGAGCCGCCGGACGAGATCCGCCCGGTGCCGTTCTCGGCACAGTTGTAGAGGAGCATACCCTTCGGGTTGACGATAAAGAACCCAAACGCGCTGTTCCCTTCGGCCAGGCAGTTTATCAGCGATACCTGCCCTCCCGGAAGGTAGAAGCCGGACCCGAAGAAGTCCGGATTGCCCACCAGGTAATCTTTGGGATGTGGTTTCTGCCCGTTATTCCGGCTCGTACAGTTAATGAGGACGCAGTCCCGCTTCTCGGGGTCCCACTCGAAGTGGAACCCGGATTCAAGGTTGCCCTCAGCAAGGCAGTTCATCGCCCGGAGACCCTCGATGTCGTTTAACTCCGCAAAGTCGAACCCGGTGACCCAGGGGTTGAACTGACCATACCTACCGCAGTTGATCGCGGCGCAGTTCTCGTAGCGAACGTTACGGATCACCGTGTTCTCCGTTCCCCAGGCATTGTGGAGGAACCCGTAGGTCCCGGTGTCCACGGCCCTGCAGTTGACGAACTCGACGTCCTCGAGGATGGGCGCGTAGACGTTCGGGTTGTGGAGCAGGAGAAAGACCGCCTGGATGCTTGAATCGGCGGTGCCCGTGACGTTGTGGACCCGGGTGCCGCTTGCATAGATGGTGAGCACGCCGAGCCACTGGCTGAGATCGAGGGTCGTGTTCGTACTTGCATTCACGTAGCCGGACCCCATGATATGAAACCCGTCCAGGGTAATGGATTCCCTGGAAATGTTGAGCATCCCGTTCCGGCTGAACGAAAGGTTTGTTTTTTCCGGGCCCTGACCGAGGAGCGTCGTGCCTGACGCCGGAACAACGCTTCCCGAACAGTTGAACGTGCCCTCCGAGAGAACGACCGTCCCGCCGCCCGGCAATGCGGTGAGCGCCGCCTGGATCTCCGCCTGGTCGTCGAGACCGTCGCAGATGTAGTTCGCCTGCATCTTGGATGCCGGGCCGCTATCGCCGGCCGCCACAACGAGCGACGGCGCCGATGCTGCAGCAACGCTCTGGGCAAGCAGAAGGCCAAAGACAATGGCGACCAGAAGTGGGCGGAGCGCGGCCTCCCGATATAAAACACCCCGTATGTACTCCAGGATTACGGAAAGGCGCATACAATACCACCAATTTCTTCAAAGACCCAAAAACGGAGTCTCAATGCTTCGCCGCCATCGCACGGGTTCGCGCAACGTCTGGTAAGCCCGGCCAGATATAATTTCGCAACTATAAAAATCAGAGGTGCGGCAATATCCATATCTCCCCAGAATCCAGATCTTCAACCGTTTCGAGCGGGAGCGGGCGCCGCAAGCAAAGCAGCACCACAATTCATACCCAATCGGGATTCCAGGATTGGGATCACCGCCGAAAACCGGAGTGCCGAGTCCGGGACCGGGCTTGAAGGAAGAGAGGAATGTTGCAGGCCGCCGGTGGGATTGTATATAATGGAATACAAATATTTACAGGAATATATGTCCAGAAAGAAGGAAGTCACCATCGGGATCACCGTCAACCTCGATAACTATGAGAACCTTCGTCTCGAGGTCAAGGGAGATGTAGAGGCCCATGAGGATGTGGACGACCTTATCACGTTCCTCGACGGGATGCTTGCACGATTCGGGCGCGGTGATGCGGCGACCGCAGAGCGGGTGAATGCGTATCGCCGACGCGTTCTCGCGGCCAGACCTGCAGAGCCACAGGCATCGGCGGCCACACGAGCGGCCCCGGAAGAGATGCCAGCAACCACCGCAGCGGAACCGACGCACCGGACAGAAGAGGATGTCTGCCCTTCGACCGATGTCATCGCGGCAGCGATCCCCCCGGCGCCGGAGCACCCGGAGCCTCCCCGAATCCCGGAACCGCCTGCAAAACAGGAGGAGAAAAACCCGGAGCCGGCCCGACCGGTACAGACACCGCAGCAACAGGAACCGGCCATAGCAAAGCCGGCCGCCGCCCCGGGAGAAGACGTCTGCGAGATATGCGGGGCAGCAGTTTCGAAATCGCAGGCAAAACTCTCCCAGCTCTTTATGGGTAAAACGCTCTGTAAAAAGTGCATGGAACAGCCATAAACCCCGTTAATGGGAAATACCAATCTGGAGGTTATATATACTACAATACCCGAGGAATTTATTATGAAGAAGAACCTGCTCATGTGGGACGAGACGCTTTTTCGGGACCCCGACGTCTTCGAGATCGATTATGTCCCCGAGCAGTTCAATCATCGTGATGCCCAGATCAGGGAACTCGCCTTCCAGGTTCAGCCGGGCCTGCGGGGGGGGCGACCCCTCAATACCATCTGCCGGGGTCTTCCCGGGACGGGGAAGACGACAAGCGTCAAGAAAATTCTCGCCGAGATCGAGGAAAACACCAAGAAACTGGTCCCCGTCTACATCAACTGCCAGATCGACAACACCAAGTTCGCCGTCTTTTCGCAGATCTATCGTCGGGTTACCGGGCACTCGTTGCCTGCATCAGGTACGTCGTTCAAAAAGGTCTTCGACGCCATAGCCAGGACTCTGCTGCGAGAGAAGCAGGTGCTCCTGGTGACGCTCGACGATGCGAACTACCTCCTCTATGAAAACGAGATCAACCATGTCCTCTATCCCCTGCTCCGCTCCCACGAGGCCTACCCGGGAGTCCGAATCGGCGTAATCGCCATCGTCAGCGATATGTCCGTCGCCCTGCAAAGCGAGGTGGACACCCGGGTGGCGTCGGTTTTTCGGCCTACCGAGATCTACTTCCCCCCCTATTCGGAGGAGGAAGTTCACGGCATCCTTGAGGAGCGGGTCCTGCAGGGGCTCTACCCGAACATTCTCCGGCCGGATATGCTGGATCTCGTGGTGGAGCAGACGATGAAGAGCGGCGACCTCCGCGTCGGCATCGACCTCCTCAAACGGGCGACCCTCAACGCCGAGAAGGAGGCACGTCGTTCTATCGAGCGTGAGGACGTCTGCAAGGCATACGAGGTTTCCCGGTACCTGCACCTGGCCTACTCGCTCCGGACGCTCAAGGCCGAAGAGAGGACGGTGTTAGGCAGGATTGCAGAGATGGCTGCCCGTGACGACCGGGAGATGAACGCCGGGGAAGTTTACCGTTTTGTCAAGGAGAAGGCGGGGGTCAGTTACACCAGATACTACGCGATTCTTCAGAAGTTTGATTCGATGCGGCTCTTAAACCTCAATTATCGCCAGGGAAAGGGGCGAACCCGTCTGATCAGCCTCCGCTACGATCCCGGGCGCGTGCTGGAACACCTGGGGCAGGGGCAGACGGTCTGACTGACGGCGTTTATTTCGTGCTCGGTGTTGGGCGCCACACTCCCGCGATTCAGCATAGATAGGTCGGCCACTTCACCATCTGTTCCTGGAAGTCGATGGTTTCGCCGTCGACTACAAAGGTACCATCCCCGTTGTGATGGATGACCCGGCGTTCCGCGCGCTCCGGATCGACCCAGGCCTTAACCACCTCCAGGATGAAGAGGTTGTACCTGTCGACCAGACCTGCATCCGCCACCTGGCACTCGAGATTGACGGGGCACTCGGCCACGAGCGGCGGCTTCACCTGTCTAGCAGGCATTGGCGTCAGACCAAAGGCATTGAACTTGTCGATATCCCGGCCAGAACAGTTGCCGATCGCGACCACCCTGGATGCGAGATCGACCGCGGGAACGGCGATCACACACTCCCCCGTCGCACAAAGCGCTGTGAAACTGTGATCCCAGGGCCCGATGATGCAGCCGATCAAAGGACGGCTGTCGTCTATCACCATGTGGTAACTCATCGTCATGATGTTATTGTGCCCGTTATCCACGGTCGTCACCAGCACGACCGGCCCCGGCTCGATGAAGCGATACACCCTGTCCAGCGGAATCTCATTCATGGATCATCATCTCTTCGTGCATCTCGATCACTCATTAGGTCATTGCTCCGCATCGGAGACCGGTACCTCCGGTCGAGAACCGGAGTAAGGTCTATCGGAAGCACCGATCTCAATATTAATCCGAAAACTTCTCGCTCCCCTTCCGGGACCCCGGATCGGGTCGGGGTTATCTTACGGGCCCGCAATCCATTCATAATCCTTATCTATTTCCCCACCGTTTGTACTCTGATGAGGTTTTCCACATGCTCAGCGTAAACGAACTGGCACTGGATATTTTTGAGGAACTCTTCGAATACGCCGAGGAGTTTCATGCCGTCCCGCACGAGCTCGATAACGGCGCACGCATTGTTGACTGCGGCGTCAGCACCAGCGGCGGGTACCTGGCAGGAAGACGGTTCACCGAGATCTGCATGGGCGGACTCGGTGAGGTCGACATCGCGATGGGCCGGGTCAAGGACGTCCCGATCCCGTTCATCGAGGTCAGCACCGACTTCCCGGCCATTGCATGCCTCGGCTCCCAGAAAGCGGGCTGGACGGTCAACGTCAATAAGTATTTCGCCATGGGCAGCGGCCCTGCACGGGCACTCTCCCTGAAGCCCAAGCACACCTACGAGGTCATCGACTACGAGGATGAGTTCGATTACGCGGTCATCTGCCTTGAGAGCGACCACCTCCCGAACGCAGGCGTGATGGAGAATATCGCCGAAGCCTGCAACGTGGACGTTGCAAATACCTGCGCGGTTGTGGCCCCCACGGCGTCGGTCGTCGGCTCAACCCAGGTTGCCGGCCGCTGTGTCGAGACGGCGGTCTACAAACTCAACGAACTTGGTTTCGACACGAAGAAGATCACCGCCGCGATCGGCCACGCCCCGATCGCCCCCGTCAAGAAGGACGGCACGAAGGCGATGGGCAGCACCAACGACGCCACGATCTACCACGGCAGCATCATGCTGACGATGAACGCGCCGGAGATCAAGGATTACCTTGACAGGATTCCGAGCAACAAGTCCCGGGGATACGGCAAACCGTTTTATGAGATCTTCAAGGAAGCCAACTTCGACTTCTATCAAATCGACACCTCGCTCTTCTCGCCGGCCGAGGTCGTCATCAACGAACTCTCCGAGGGCGCGGTCTACCACGTGGGAGCCGTCAACCCCGACGTGACGTTGAAGTCGTTCGGCTTCATCTGAACCTCTTTTTTGCGGCCGGACCCGGCGATCCTTTGTACGTAATCGGGCGGCAGCAGGAGCTGCCGTGAAGAATGGCGGACGACTCATGCATGGCTGTCCGCGGGAGGGCAGGGGACCGGACGATACGGTCTCTTACGCGAAGAATGATTTCCCCGAAGGGGAAGGAGTTCGAGAAAACCCGTCTTCGACCATTCCGGGGATCGGCGACGGGACGCTCCGGAACCCCGAAGAGATGCCGCCCCTCTGCCCCGGGATCTCCGAGAGGCAACACGTTTATCCGTCACGGTGCAAATATTCTAAGGCATCCGCAGGGCTTGTGGTCTAGTCGGTTATGACGTCGCCCTTACACGGCGAAGATCGCCGGTTCGAATCCGGCCAGGCCCATTTTCCTCTTCGCTTTTGCAAATTAGAACCAGTTTTGAAGGTATTTTCGTTCTGAGTTCAGAAACCGTGTTATCGAGCAATTGGCCCACGTTTAGGGCTGTTTCTTTCAGATACTCGTAAGTTTCCGGGGATACTGTAGTATGCACCCTTTTTCTAATCCGATGGATTACGGTTGTTTTATATTTTTCTCCTTTTTCCATTTCTCTTTTCTCCTGTCCGGACATGTCCGGACACGTCCGGACATATTCGTGTATCTGAGACTCTGCACAGAGGGTGATAAAGGGGGGGTTCCCTGACCGGTGGGGGAACCCCCTCCTTAAGAGGCAATACTCACCACGTACAGGCTATGAAGAGAATCAACGCAAAAGGAGAGGTCTTTCAGCAGACTTCCATCTACATCCGTGAGAATGTCTACCTCCTCGCGAGGGAAGAGCGTATCCCCATGTCAGAATCGGCAGAACAGGGCGTGATTGCTGCACTGCGTGCGCGAGGCGTCGAGGTCTGAGGGGGGCGCATGACGAAATACGAGATCCTGGTGGCGGGAAAGGCAGAGAAGTATCTAGAGGGGCTTAAGGGTAAGAATGAGGCGTATAAGGCATTAATCATCATGACAATTAAGTTCTGCCTGGGGGAACATCTCCTCGACCGGAACACCTCATGCAACATGAAGAAAATCAAAGGTACGAAAAGGACCCATCGATTACATGTTCAGAGGGCATATACTGTCTTCTACGTGGTAGAGAAAACGAAGGAAAAAACAGTTGTTGAAGTTCACCTGATTACGACCTTTGAAGAGGCGCACCAGTTGTATGGTCGTATCGATTTATAACCCTAATCTCTTTTCCACTTCGGCTAGAGGAGAGAATCCGCTCTTTCTGGCCTCTTCCATATCTGCCTCTAACCTAGCGAGGCCTGCCTTCCGTTCAGCCCGCTCAGCCGGGGTAAGAGACCTTTTAGTCTTCGGGGTTGCTGCCTTCTTCCGCTCAACTACCGTCTTCGTCGGCATACAGGATGATGTCTGTATCTGGAAAGATATAGTTTTGGGCGGGGGCGAAGTAGTCAGGCCGGGACCGCGGCCACTGCTCCTTCCACACGCTCTTTCGGAATGCCGTACAACGCAGAATTTTTTCGACGACCTGCCGACGCGACACCCCAAGCCTGAGCATCCCGGCAACGGTGCGCTTTCCCCTCTAGGTGACGTGCGCGTATTTGAAGGTGTATTTCGGCTCTGTTGAAAACCTCTTATTGGGGGCCATACCACTTACCTTCATCGACAGCCGAGCAATATCTAGGGGGTTGTCAGAAGCGTTTCAACAGAGCGCACCTTTCTCTCATATGAAGAGGAGGGCGTCAATTCTGTTAAAAGGAAATCAACCATGGTACACTCCGTACCTCTTTGAACTCAGAGTGATACTCGGTAATGCGTTGATTTTGAAACGGAGGACGCCGTCACCCCGGCGTCCGGAGTGATGTTCCTGGGCTGCGAGTTCTCGTACCGGCCGTTTTGATTTGATCCGGAACTCCGCAAGATGGGCAATGCCCGTTGAACGGTTACTCCCGCTGGATTGAGGCGTTCAAGATGATTCTCCCGGGTATGAATGTTCTGAGTCCTCATTCTTCAGCCTGATCACCCGGCATGCACCATGAGGGTCCAGCTAATTATGGGATGATCTCGCTGTAAAGGGAGGCTGGGCCATCCGTTCCGGATGAGCGATAGTCATGTCGCGGAGCGACATTTTTACGCCACTGGTCGTGAGGCGACAGCTTCACGGATCGTAAAATTAAATTAATTTTAGATATAACAAAAAAATTGTTATTTGGGCACCCACGGCACCACACACCGGAGGCGACTATCAGCCCCCAGACGGTTATCACGCACCATAATGCCGGTATGGACAGCCCGTTCGGATTCGCATGCCGAAAAACAAAAAATTGGAGGGACTACAGAATGACAAAAGCAATGTTGCCGGCGCACTGTGCACTCACCATTGGGAAGGCGACGGTAAAACTGACCTGGCAGCAACCTGCATCTCTATCTGAGATCCAGGTATCGTCTAAGGTGCAGCGTAGGATTGCGATACTGCGTGACCTGGATGAGGGGGAGTATGAGGTCGATGAGTGAGGGCTTGGATGGGGCCAGCAGGGCATCCGTCCCCCGGATGCCTGGCCACTACGCCATAATCGCAATTTTTCTAATTTTGATTGGCATTTTCGTGATTACCCCTTCTGCTGGAGTGGGCATTCAGCAGCAGGTCGGATCAACTGAGTATCCTGACTGGGGTTTCGTTCCGACGTTTGGGAGTCCTCCCACGTATTATACTGCGCCCGCAAATCCTAATTTGTGGCAAGGGGCTGCTACTCCCGAAAATCCGATCGGCTATTACGATGCTCGGCCTCCTCTGACGTTGCAGGAAGTTTATAGTTGAGGTTGTCCCAAATTTATAAGACCTCTTAGATAATACCCGGGGGTATGGCCTTCCGGGAAATTGACGATGACCTCTGGGAACTCATTCGGAACTACCTCCCCCCGACAAAGCCACACATCGGCCGACCCCGGCGGGACCCTCGCGGGTTGAACAACGGTATCCTGTACGTCCTGACTACCGGCTGTACCTGGCACGATGTACCGGAGAAATACGGTACGAAATCGACGGTTCACCGGTACCACCTCGAACTCTGCGGGAAGGGGGTGTACCAGGCGATCTTCCTTGGCCTTCTCCAGTCGGGGTATGAGATCCGGAAAATTGATCTCTCGCACTGTTCTACCGATACCAAGGATATTTCCGCCAAAAAAGGGGATCGACCGGCTATGATGGCCATAAAAAGATAAAAGGGAACAAATTGAGCGCTCTGGTCGATCGGAACGGTCTCCCCCTTGACTGCACCGTTTCCCCTGCCAATGTCCATGATTCACGGCTCTACGAGCCAACCCTCGAAGCATTTGAGATTCCCGAAGTCACCGAGAGACCAACGATCATCTCCGCAGATGCAGCCTACGATGCCCGGGCAATTCGTCAGTATAACCGGAAACGAGGGATCAAGAGCAATATCCCGGTGAACCGGAGATCCCGGAGACAGCCAAAACGAGGGAGGCCAGTCTGGTTCGATCCGGAACTCTACAAGAAGCGCAGTGCCGTTGAGCGGTTTTTCAGCTGGATTGAGGCGTTTAAGAAGATCGTTCCACGTTACGAGCGATATGAACACTCATTCCAGGGATTGATCCACCTGGCATGTAGTGTCATGATCGGGAGAATATTGGGATGACCTCCATGAAACGTTTGGGACAGGGGCTGAACAGTCGGCAACAGCACGATGATTACAGTAAATTGTTTAGTTCTTCGACGGTCATATCGGCTTGCTTCAGAATGCGCGACAGGGTTGAACGTTTGACCTGTCTATGCATGGGCACCGTCAGTTTCAGTGTTTTATCCGGCAGGCACTTCTACAGGCGGATATGGCCTGCCCCGCTGGCGGACCACAACCCATCCGTCTCTTTGGAGTGCCGCAACGATCCTGTCATAGTTCAGGACGGGTACTTTGTTCATACTGCAATCTCAATCTGCTCGGCTTTTTCGTTAAAAACGAGATCATCCTCAACGGTTTCAAGGTACAGATCGATTGCTTCCCGGATATTTTCAATGCTTCTCCCTTCGTGTCGCCTTCGCTGATACAGCCGGGAAGGCCCGGTACATAGACGGTATACCGCCCGTCCGCGCTTGGCTCAAGCACTACACGCAGTTTCATACCGTAATCTATCAATTCAGGGGATTTATAGTTGATTTCCCGGCGATACAACGACTTACAGGGATCGATCTCCCCCTGCCCGCCCCATCCGAACTCATCACAACGCTTCGATCACGTTCCCGACCACGGACTCAAAATCTTCACCCGAACACGCGACGGTGAGATCGGCATACCTCTCGTACAGCGGGACGCGCTGGTCGTACATCCCGCGGAGACTCTGGCTCGGAAGGAGGAGGATCCCACGGGTCGTGATGTTCTTGAGTCTCGCCTCCATCTCCTCGTACGAGATCTTCAGGTAGACAACCACCCCTCTCGACTTGAGGTGTGCCATCGCATCCCCGCTGTACACCACGCTGCCGCCCGTCGCGATCACTGCACGGCGGGGATGAAAGGAGAGGATCGTCTCTTCTTCGATCCGCTTGAACGCATCGGACCCGCCCTCGTCAAGGATCTCCTGGAGCATCCTCCCGGTCCGTTCCTGTATCAGGATGTCCGTATCGATGAACTGCATCCCGAGGGATTTTGCAAGGACGACTCCCACGGTGCTCTTCCCTGCACCGGGCATGCCGATGAGGACGATGTTTTTGTGGTGATGCATAATGTGCTCCCGGACCCCTCTGTCCCCGGGTTTTGTTTTCTCTGTGACACATCAGTGGGATTTCGGAAGAGATGAAGGTTGTTAGAAAAAAGCGCGACCGCCCGATTTTACCCCGGCCCTGCTCATACCCTGGGATATATCAGCAAGATCTCCACCGTCCCGGGTAAAGCGAAGAACACCTGGATTGCCCCTCTAAACACGGAAAATCCGGGTTCATTATCGGAAAAACGTCGTAACATTTATTCATTCTTTTGAGCGTGGCGGTGGAATGGTACATGCGGCGGCAGATACGCAGGGACCAGCGGAAAGTGAGTCGAAGATCCGGTGTAAAGGCGGGAGATGGGGAGAACGATGCGAAGGGAGCATTTGCCATGATCAACATCGATTGAGTTATTTTTACGATGAGGTCGTCCTAAAAAGATCTCTGAACCTTCGGTACACTCTGATCAGAGCACTTACACTCAAAATTTCTACAATCTGAACCATATCCAGGGCAGGGATGGTGAAACGGCTTTCCATTGGGAATCACACCTCGAGGTGCTCCCGCTATCTTCCGCAGGTAGAAAGCATATCGTCACCTGGGGGAGGGATCCGGAGAGGTGCACCCGCTGTTCCACCGGATGCATGAGCATCGCGAAGCTGCTGGATCTCCCCCTCCCGGTAGCATGTTTTGGGACCACCTCAACTTGATTGCAGGTTCTGGCTTCCGGGTGGTCAAGAGTACCAACAGGACGCGCTTACGGAGCAGGATTTCCAAAGAGCGGTGGATATGGATCTTTCATGAAACTCTATCAGTTTCATTGGAGGGGCGCTCCTTTTGATCCCACTTTATAATTTTTGGTAACTTGGATCAGATGGATCCACTATCATCTACGATTAAAGAAAGACGCATATAACAAAAAATAATGCCATTTATGCAGTTTTTAGACGCCTGAAACGATACAGAAGAATTATTAATGACCTAATACGTAAACCCTCGTTGATGACAGATGAGAATATTACTCGATACTAATATTTTCATTGATCGTGAACAAGATCGCGTCGTTGCATATGATTTAGCGAAACTGCTCCAAATACTCAACAAATTAGGGGCAGAACTTATGATTCACCCTCTCTCAGTTTTTGAGTTGCAAAAGGACCCTGATATTAATCGCAGAGAAGTAAATCTCTCGAAAATCGAGATATACTCCCGTCTAGAGAGACCACCCGATCCCAACAAAGATACACTATTTTGTGAGAGACTCGGGCCTGCAAAAAATTCACATGATGCTGTCGATAATGCTCTCCTATACGCTGTATACAGAAACGCAGTTGAATTCTTCATCACTGAAGATAGGGAAATCCACAAGAAGGCACACGCAGTAGGGGTTGAAGAGCGTGTGTTCCTCATTTCTGAAGCGCTCTATGATTTCAACAGGTACCTCCCCTCGATAGAGAGCATTCCCACACCTCCTGCACTTGTCAAAGATAGTATGTACAATCTGGACTCACGGGATCCAATCTTCGACTCGTTGAGAGTAGACTACCCTGGATTCGACGAATGGTTCATAGATAAGGCTCAGGAGGGGAGAGAATGTTACGTCTATAGCCGAACCGATGGGAGCATAGGGGCTATCCTCATTTATAAGATTGAGGATGAGCCTATTCCATCGGTTCCACCCTTCGCAAAAAAGAAGCGATTGAAAATTGCAACAATGAAGGTTGAACATGTGGGATATAAGATTGGTGAATTGCTCTTGAAAGTCTCGATAGACATCGCACTAAAAAACAGCATCACCGAGATCTATCTCACTCACTTCACTCAATCTGAAGAGGATCGCCTCGTCGATCTCATTTCAGAATATGGTTTCTATAAAGCAGGCGGTCTCCAGCGTGAAAACAAAATAGAAGACATTTACGTGAAACACCTCTGCGCCCGCGGACATGATGTATCCGCTCTTTTGCCGGCCACGATATCACAGATATACTACCCAAGCTTTTACGATGGAACTTTGGTAAAAAAATTCGTTATTCCTATCCAACCAAAGTATCATGACCTGCTATTCACCGATTTCTCAAAGGGAAGACAGACGAAACTCTATGAGCATTCTGGAGAGTTTATTATAGAGGGGAACACCATTCGAAAGGCTTATCTGACCCATAGCCGGATCAAAAAGATAGAGTCCGGAGATGTCGTTCTATTCTACCGATCACGTGATCAGAAAGCGGTAACGTCCATAGGTGTTGTTGATGACTTCTTTCCGGATGTCTCAGACACCGATGAGATCATTCGAATAATAGGAAAAAGAAGCGTTTACTCCCAAGCCGCGATAGAAAGATCTAATAAGCCGTTGACGATCATTCTATTTAGGCATCATTTCCATCTACCACATGATGTAACAATCAACGAACTAAGAAAAATTAACATTCTCTCAGGGGCACCACAATCAATCACCGAAATCGATGATGCGAAGTATACACGGGTAAAGCAGCGAGGTGGAATTAGTGAGAGTTATACTGTCCATTAGACCAAAGCACGTTCAAAAAATTATCAATGGAACGAAGAAATACGAATTTCGCAAGGTGATATTCAAAGATCAGTCGGTTTGTGAGATTTATATTTATTCAACATCTCCCGTGAAAAAAATTATCGGCAAATTTAAAATTGGGAAAATCTTCGACGATCATCCAGAGAATCTATGGGAACAATTGCATGAGTTTTCTGGACTAACCAAGAAGGATTTCTATGCGTACTTCTCCGGAAGAGACAAAGGATATGCAATAGAAATAGTCAATTTCGAATTGTTTGAAGAGCCTATCGATCCTAAGAAGCTTAGCCCGAGCTTTGTTGCGCCACAATCGTTCCAATATATCGACAATTCCATTTTTAAATATCAATTGGATCCTAATAAAGGTGGCTTAGACAAATTTATTCAAATAGAGGTTTAATTGCTCGTTACGGCGAACATAACCCCAATATTCTTCCTAACACCTTATCAATTACTATACTTAAGCCAGACACTGTAACCGTCCCGGATAAATTCTGTGGCGTTTTATTGTCATGTTTTGCCTTCGCCTTCTCCGCCAACTCACATACCCCTGTTCTTCAGGCGCATAACTCACAACGCAGAAAGACACATCACTACAGTACGCCAAGGTCATTATCGATGAAAAGAAAGGCTCATTCGGTAACGTCTCAGATCTTCTGTAATTTGCCTGAGCCCTGTCTCCTTGTCTGA
>ENA-UOOK01002326-UOOK01002326.1-fermentation-metagenome-genome-assembly--contig:-NODE-2326-length-23629-cov-16.014295_pt1 | contig 23629 bp, 19 predicted proteins | sample MGYA00245777_ERZ724023 | MGnify/ENA primary metagenome ERZ724023 (study PRJEB28704, sample SAMN03018312) | fermentation metagenome | biome: anthropogenic terrestrial biome; feature: soil...
ACGGCGACCACCGAGATCTACACTCTTTCCCTACACGACGCTCTTCCGATCTTATAGCAAGCAAGCTAATCTTACTCTGCAGTATAAAAAGCTTAAGGGTTAGTAATGGGTATTTTAGACTATTAACATAAATGCTATTCAGTCGAGCTGAAACCTATAATTTCAGCGCGATAAAGCCTGTGTTTATATATTACTGTATAAGTAGTTTTTCATCAAAAATAGTTCAATAAGATTTTCAAATTTTTTAATTTCTGCAGAATCACCTAAAAAACGCCAGACTAATGTGAGTTTACAGACAAACTGTGGAATAGGCTATAATTAGGAAAGTTTTAATAAAACGTTATGACTGAAGAACTAGGCATCTCAGCAACGACAATTCCTTGTATATTTTCTATCTAATTTTCCTAACATATTAGGTCATTGGTTTTAGGAAAAAGAGTCCTTTGTTCTCGAGAAATCGCACAAAGACTGGATATATAAAGCCTCCATACTCAGCAAAAACCTATCTTGTCCATTTGAATTGGACAAGCTTTGCAAAGTTGATTCTTGATCTCATATTTCTAAAGCGATATAGTTTAGCTGTCAGATACTATCTACCGTAACGATTTAAAACGATTAATATGAACGAGAGACAAGTAAACCTTCTAACCTATCTGATTAACAGTCAGGATTATGAACCTACAGGACTGATTGCGGATCATTTTGGAGTCTCAGAAAAGACAATCAGACGCGATGTTGTGATGATTAAAATGATGCTGTCTGAGATTGGCGCAAGCATCAATCTCAAACGTGGAAAAGGGATCCGCCTGATTGGTTCGCCAGAAGCGATCAAAGACCTCCAGGATAAATTTTTGGATAGCAAGCATCTCTTCCAAGAGAGAAAAGAACGGAACTTGTTACAATCTTTTTTTATCCTGTTTTCTCCTCTGAAAACAATCCCTTTGAAAGCATTTGGTAACGCATTCTACATCAGCAGAAGCCAACTATTACTCGATGTTAAAACGCTGAAAGAAATTTTTGGACCCTACCAAGTTGAGATTGACCTTGCCAAGGAGGGCATCGGCGTTATCGGTGAGAAAAAGAATATCGACGACCTATTGGTTTTTCTGGCTTCTCAATATCGTGATTATGGTTATCTTGAAACTAATATTTTCTATCCACGAGAATTTACAAAAGGTGGTTTGGTTGTTGAGGCACTTTTCAAAGAAACTGAAATAACCTTCCTTCAGAACCTGATAGGCTTAATCGAAGATTTTGGCTCGAGAAAATTTTGGAAACAAGACAAGGTTATTATCACAATCTCTCTTTTGATATTAATTAAACGAAAGCAAATTTTTTTTGCGAATCAGCAGGAACAAGAAACGATTCACCTAATCTGTCTTTCTGATGACAGTTTGCTTTCGATGGTCCAAAGCGAAATAGAGAAGGAATATGGTTTTCGACTTAACAAAGAGGACCTCAACACCATCAACAATGCCTTTCAAGCAACCGGTTTAGTGCATGACCTAACTGGGTCTGTTGGCAATCTCTCGCTCGGAAATCACCAGGGGTTGATTAACAACTTTTCAGAAGATTTCATTGACGCTTTTTCGACAATTACAGATATAAATCTGCGCCTCAACGATCTGTTTTGCAAACGTATCAAAGATCATATAGAACCGATGATTAATCGGGTTTTGATTAACCTTAGTATTGCAGACCGCCTGCTCGATACGTATGCCGAAGAATATCAAAGCACAATGAATGTTTGTGAGGTGATCTGCTGGATTCTTTCTAAAAAGTACAATCTGCCAGAGATTCCCCGCGCAGAAGTGCTCTTTTTGATGCTGTATATCCAGACAGAAATTGTTGAAGCTGAATCTCGTTTGAAGGTCGGTTTGCTTTCTACTGACGAGAGAAGTATCGTAACTTTTCAGGCAGCAAGACTGGCAAAAGAATTCCCACATTGGAAGATAAATCAGTATCAAAAGCTCACCAAATCTGAGTTTTATAAAGACGGTTTGGATTTTGTTATTGCTACCAGAGGCAACCAGCTCGAAGGGGGAATCCCTCAAGTTGAAATCTCACAACGGATGAGCGAACTCGATTTGCGGCTGATTAAATCGACTGTCTTCAATATCGCCAGTGACGGTCAACGCCAATTCACGAAGTTACATGACATCTTCAGGGACCTGATGGATTTAGGTTGTGCAATTCAGTTTGGATTGGAAGCCTACTCAAAAAGCCAAAATGACCACCAAAGCCTTACGATTAAAGGGGTCGGAGAATGCGTTTTTACTTATTTTGATATTGGCGAAACCCAAAATAGTCTATATGTTCAGATTGGACTCACTGAAATAGAGGATATACGTTTTATATTTGATATGAACAATAGCGATTTTCTTTTGTTTGCTTCAAAAATTGTTTATTTAGTTGATCGCACGGAACAATCGGAGCTGTTTAAATATATTCAAAACATTGCTGCTAAATTAAAGGAGAATAATGTATAAAATAATCGTTTTCACTCACGGCGAGCTTTCAAACAGCTTAAAAAAAACCGCTGAGTTGATATCTGGTCCGAACCCAAACGTTGAGTTTTATGGGATACCACTTGGCTGTGACACCGGAGAGGTGCTGGACCAGGTTAAAGCATCCTTGAGAGACTCTAAAATAAGAAACGTAGACACCCTCATTTTTACCGATTTATTTTATGGCACTCCATTTAACTTGCTCATGTCTATCGTAAATTCTAATCAATTTTCGCACGTTACCGGGGTTAATTTACCAATGTTACTCGAGGCAATAGTTCTCCAAGACCAAAAAGAAATCAACTTTTGCAACATTGCCAGTGATCTTGTTGCAAAAGGCAGGGAATCCATCGTAGATTGTGACAAATTTGTTCAGGATCTGCTGAACCGAAAGGAATAAATAATGAAAAACATACTTGTAGCAAGAATAGATGATCGTTTAATTCACGGACAGGTAGTAACTTCCTGGATTAGATCTTATCCTATAACAAATATCCTGATCGTTGCAGAGGACTTAGCAAACAATCAGCTGATGCAACGTATTTATAAGTCGGTTGCTCCAGAAGGAATCGAAGTTACGGTGCTAAATAATCAGGATGCAATACAGCTCCTCGCCGAGAAAGAGGGGAAATCTGAAAACCTGATGCTTTTAGCAAAAACACCTGAAGTTTTCGAATTTCTTGTAGACCATGACGTTCCTCTTTCGAAGATTGTATTAGGGGGTATGGGCTCTAAACCAGGTCGCGAAACCCTGATTAGAAATATCTCAGCAAACGTCGCTGAAAGGGAAAGCTTTAGAAGGTTAATCCAAAGGGGCATCAAAATCGTTTACCAAATGGTTCCGGTTGATAAGGAAATTGAAATAGAAAAATTACTTTGAAAGGCAATAATGGATAAAGAAAAGCTTTACTTAAAATCTTTTAGTTTTCATGAGTACCAATTGCATCTCAATAAGCTTCAAAGAGAAATGGAAAATCAAGATTTAGATATGCTCCTGCTCTCTTCACCTGAAAATATCTTCTATGGATCCGGTTATCGTTCTTGGTATCTCTCTAGTTTGTTCAGACCTGTCTTTTTGGCTGTTCCCAGAGAAGGGGAGCCAGCAATTATTCTTCGTTACCTTGAAAAAACAACTGTGCAAAATAGCAGTTGGATTGAAAACATTTACTGTTCTGGTTCTCGTGACTATGGCGTAATGAATTGCAGTAATTATATTGACGGGATCAAAAAATTCTTGTCAAGTTTGAACTGGAAAGTCAAAACAATAGGAATTGAAGGAAGTTCAGGACAACACTTTCAGTGGTCGCTGACTTTACTTAAAGAAATAATCGACGAATTCAATACCATCCAATTTTTAGATGGAACCGCCGCAATTCAAGCTTCCCGGATGGTTAAAACTGAATGGGAAATCAAAAACATTGAAACCGCTGGATATATTACAGAAAAGGCAATTCGAGATACATTCCGTGATGTTTTACCGGGTAGAACCACTGAAAAAGAAATCGCATCAGGCATAGCCTCAAAAATGTGTGCTGGCGGAATAGATAAAATATCCTATCTAACTGTCAATAGCGGAACAGACAAATACAGCACTTTTAACAGTCATGCGACTTCGAGAATAGTTCAACCAGGGGAAATAGTCCTGGTGGATATTAGTGGACACTATGAAGGTTATGCTTCAGATCTCACTCGCACGATGTATCTGGGCAAGAGCCTTCCTGATGATTATGAAGCTATGGCTCAAGTGGCAATGGATTGCGTTCAAGCTGGTTTTAAGAAAATGCAGACTGGGAAAGTTATTGGGGATATCAGTCAAGCCATCGAGAATTATATTCTTAACTCACCTTATGCAGATACTTTGGTTCATTCAAGTGGGCACTCAATTGGTTTAAGTGTTGTTGAATATCCGTCAATCGAAAACGATTCACAGACTCCATTACAGCCGGGAATGGTACTTGCCTTGGAAAATGGAGTATATCCATATGACCGTACACAGGGTGCAGAGAGCATTTACATCTCCTTCCGAATGGAAGACGAGGTTCTTTACGAGAAAACGGGACCAAGGTGGGTCTCGGGTCCCGGAAAAATGATTTACAGCTTAGAAAATTTTATTACATGAGGAGGCGGCTTCGGAAAACTGAAAAAATAATTACCAAATTAGCATATAAATTAAAAATGGAGAAAAGATGAACGTAATTCAAGCAGTACTAATTGCATTGGCTGCGAATCTGGCTTCTGGCCGAATCTGGAGCCCAATTACCTGGCCATTTTGTTACCCACTTATAAATGGTACAATCGTTGGCCTTATCCTTGGTGAACCTTTGCTAGGCATGTTAGCAGGTGCAACCATTAACTTGGTATATATCGGTTGGATTTCAGCCGGCGGAACTATGCCTTCGAACATTGGCATTGCTGGTGTTTATGGTACCGCATTGACAATTCTTGCTCATGCCGAGCCCGAACTTGCCATCGCTTTTGCAATTCCTATTGGCTTGCTTGGTGTATTGCAGTTCCAATTACAAATGACTATCAATTCCATCTGGGTCCACCGGTTGGATAGAAATGCAGAAAATGCTGAGCTGGATAAAGTGTGGGTTAATGCCTTGCTTTTGCCTCAGATTACTGCTTTCCTGATTAATGGTATTCCGGCATTCATTCTGATGGCTGTTGGTGGCGAATTCTTCGTTGATATGATGAGCCATATCCCAGAGACAATTATTAATGCTCTGACAGTTGTGGGTGGATTGCTTCCGGCTCTTGGTGTTGCCATGCTACTAAAGTATCTGGGAAAAAAGAAGCTAATTCCATATTTTGTTATTGGATTCTTCCTTACAACCTATTTAAACCTTGGCATTATGCCATTGGCTATTCTAGGTGCTTGCCTTGCAATTCTTCTGTATTTCTCAAGCCAAAAGTCAGAATCTGAAGAAAGCGTTGAGGAATTAGTCGTTGAGACTTCTCAGGTCCACTTGACAAACCGCCTGACAAGAGCAGATCGAACAAAACACTACTTGATTGGTCTCGGTGCTGAGATGGGCTACAACTACGAAAGAATGCAAGCATCTGCCAATCTTTTAGCTATGGTTCCCATTATTCGCCGATTATACACAGCAAAAGAAGATATAAGCGCAGCTATGAAACGCTATCTGGTTTTCTTCAATACAGAACCTTCCTTTGTTGGTACAGTTATCCCTGGAGTCTGCGCATCATTAGAAGAACAAAAAGCCAACGGTGCTGAAATTTCAGACGAAATGATTACAGGGCTTCGCACCGGTTTAATGGGACCTTTGGCAGGTGTTGGAGACAGTCTTGCCGGTGGCATCATCTATCCGATTGGGATTTCGATTGGTTGTTCGCTCGCATTGACTAATCAGAGTTTTGCTGGTCCATTAATTTTCTTTTTGCTCTTTGCCGGAATAATGCTTCTGCTTGGCAGTTCTCTCTACAATATGGGTTATGCCCGCGGCGGTAACTCGATTATAAGCATTTTAGGTGAAGGCAGTCGATCAATCACCAAACTAACCGATGCCTTTAGCGTCCTTGGTTTGTTGGTAATTGGTGGAATGGGTGCAAGCCGTGTTATTGCAAATGTTCCTTTAGTGATTAATATTGGACAAACTTCAATTGTCATGCAAGATGTTTTGAATGGTCTGATTCCAAACCTGTTGCCCTTTGGGATCATCATAGCAGTTTGGGCATTACTTAACAAAAAAGTAAACCCATCCTGGATAGTTTTGGTTTTGACCGTTTTCGGCATTGTTGGTTACTTCTTAGGACTCCTTGCTTAAGAATTGAGTCTTACTATTTAATTTCTAATGCATTCGCTTTTTTCAAAGTGAATGCATTTTTCATTATGATCACAACGGTCCTGAAATTTATTTGATTGGAAAAAAAGTCCTTTCTATTTCGTTAAGGGAACAGAAGTTTTGCACATATTAAAAGAACATGCTCCTCAACCACTTGGTAGGATGAAGTTGTGAAAAACACCAACCGAGGAAAACAAAACCATGTAAAAACAAATTCGTTCGTTATTCGTCTTAGGATCTGTTTCTGCCATCGCTGCCTCGGTAACGTTTTCATTTGACCTAACGATAGCAGTTCAGTAACATTTTAGCTGAACTAATGCGGCGCGGTACATTTTGAGGTTGTTAAAGTGTATAATTCACATGGGATTACCTGCAAGACAAGATAGATATTTTTAGTGGCGAAGGCAAGCAAGACACTTTTTTGGGTTGTTTGGAACGTTGACTTGAAACACTTGCCGGAATGTAGATTGATCAGGTCTGTGGGGAAATGTTTTATTGGAAAAACTATTAGTAATGAAAAATTGTTTCAGAGATGATCAAAGATCCTCTGTTTTGATGAAAAATTGTGTAAGGAAAATGAAAATGAAGCTTGTATTTGGATGTGATCCTAATGCTGAAGGTATGAAACAAGTATTAATGGAACATGCTCGAAAATTGGGACATGAGGTAATCGATTTTGGATCAACGGATCCAATCTATGCAAATGTCGCTATAAAGCTGGGTGAGGCTGTTGCCGCCGGTGAGTTTGAACGCGGTGTTGTATTATGTGGAACTGGGATTGGAGTATCGATCGCTGTTAATAAAGTAAAAGGCGCATATTGTGCATTGGTGAGCGACACCTATCAGGCACAGCGTGCACAGCTGTCAAATAATGCCAACGTAATCGCAATCGGCGCCCAGGTTGCCGGACCTGAATTAGCAAAGCTCTTATTAGAAACCTATCTTGGGAATCAATTTGACGAGCAATCCCGCAGTGCTCCCAAAATTGCCAGGGTTGTTGAATATGAGAATGAGATGAACCACTGATCGTCTCTCGAACGCTTTGAAGACTCAAATTCTCAACGCTATTTCCCCATCGAAATTTTGGAGGCAATGTAGACAGAGCCTCCTTTTCCTATCTCAGAATATACCTTGAGTGAAGGTTTGTGATGTCTTTGTATACATGATCATAAATAACATTATTATTGACATAGTCATAGTATTTCGAAGAAAACCAATAAATAAATTGACCTTTCTGAACACTAAAACTGGTGTGTACAAGGCTTAGAAAACCATGCGGTCTTAAATTTCCAGAAACTGTGCCTGGACCTTCAGTAATCAAAGTCATGCTTGAGCATGCAAAGAATACCTGGCATCACATCGTGTTGTTCTCAGGGTTTACAAGTGCGAATAGAGTTCTTCAGCGTAAAAGCATAACCATGGCAACTACCTAATACATGGGTTTCTGATTTTAGTGCCCTGAAAGTTTCTTCAAAACAAATTAAATTGTTACAGGGATTACTGGTTCGGCGGCTACTATATAGGACTGAGAAATAGATCGGAACGGGCTTGCTCCTTCGGCAAAATTCACATTCAACATACCGCAAAACCGAACGGGGTTATGACCGCGTTCCCTACGAAAGGATGGCTTCGCCGGTACGGGACATACCTTGCTGCGCAGGCACAAGGCCGCGTTCCCTACGAAAAGATGGCTGCGCTAGATGTCCGTAGGGCGAGACGTCTGTACCAACGAAGTAGGTATTGGAGGCGCCGAATATTTCCATTGACAAGAGTATATCGCGCCTCCAATCCGCCGTTGTGTGTAGTTGTTGTGGTCGGCGGATTGAGGGGGAGCAATATCACCGTCACACCAATGGTACAACCCCCTCAATCTCGCCCTACGAAAAGATGGCCTCGTCGGAACGGGGCATACCTTGCTGCGCAGGCACAGGGCCGCGTTCCCTACGATAAGATGGCTTCGCCCAGCCCACAAGCGTGGAGTGCCAGGCAATCGCAAAACGGATGCAAAAGTTCGGGAAAAGGTGCGAAAATTTATCACCGAGCCTAGCCCTTATCAACAATTTGCCCACTGGCATCCAGGACAACACTGGTGCTGCCCAGGTGATCAGCTAACAGGTCGGTCAATACCCCGTCTTTTTCCATCGCTATACGGTCATCACCGATACAGAGATAAGTTGTTCCTGCTGGCGGTTTTGCTTTGAACACCAAAGGCAGGTAGGCGCAGTGGTCACTCTCACAGTTTGCGAGAGACTGCATACCATTATCGAAACTACTTTGGCTTATCTCGAACCAGTTTACCACGTGCAAAATCTAGTAAGTGCCATCTCCACTTGTCTTGTCAATAACTTTCTCCCCATCCTGATACCCAATCATTTTCCCGTTGGGGTGGATCATCTTAGCACCTGACCTGCTAATCAACCATTTCCGGGTACGACCAGGCTAAAAACGCATCCAGGATAGGGACGTTGATCGTGTAATCGTTATCAACGTGGTTTCTCAGCTCGACATCCAGCGCGGCGATGCCCTGGTCGGCTGCCCAATCGACAAACTGACCAGTGTAATGACAGCCATAATCCGGCGGAGGATAACTGTAGCTGCTAACTGCCCAGAGCTTGTTTGCCAAATCTTCTGATGGAGGGTGAAAAGGAAAATTGCCGGAAAATATTGCAGCCATCTGACTATGATAACTGATCAGCGCCTGAACTTCCCGTTCGAGGATAAAGGTCTTGAGGGCACGCACCTCTGGTTCTGATTCGGCATATTCTCCTCCTGTGATCGGTCGATAATTCCAACACCCGCTCCGAGCCCAGTCGATCTGCCAGTTATGATCCCAATTCCTGTTGAGGTCGACGTTGTTCGCGTTCGCACGACCATCATAACCTTTGTCTTTAGCATAGCCATCCGGGTTTAAGTTTGGCAGGATATAAAGAGTTTTATCAGAAGGAACGCGTTCGGGCTCATTTTCAAGAAGCTCGATCAGTTCATAAGCCAATTCCACTGTATTCCACTCGTAACCGCCGTGAATCCCGGCAACGATCAAATGCACATGCTCTCCGGTCCCAAACCGATAGACCTCAAGCGGGCGCTCGAGAACGGAGTATCCAATGACCTCTTGCCCTGAAAAAGCGAGCGTGGGGGTAGGTGTAGGGGTCTCTGTTGGTGTTGAAGCTGTTGTCCCGGTGGGGTCTGGAGTTGGCGGGCTGGTTTCCGTCTGAAGCTGCACTGCGCTGGTTGGATATTCCTGGGTGTGCGTTCCTCCAGGATAAAGGATATCTTGTTCTTCTGTGCTGCCTGGCAGCTGCTGCAGCTGAAATTGACCACTCGTGTTCGCTATCCAGAAAAAAATTGCCAACACGATGATGGTGAGCATGAGAATTATACTGATTGTTGTTAATCGTATCTTATCCATTTAGTTGTCCGGACAAATGAAGTAACGGTCGGTGTCAAACCCGCCTTCACGAACCCATCCCTCCACATCCATATTGGTCGCGAAATCAGACCCATCCCAAACCCATGAGCCCGCCTTCACACGGACGTGCCACCAGGTATGCTGTGACCCACACTTAGGTCCGTCAATAATGACCATTTTTACTCCGGGATACATTCTGAAAATTTCCTGACCATCTGCCGCCGGGTTATCTCTGAGGATTAATCTGTCTTCAGTGGTACACACTTTGGCTGTGTCGCCTACCTGCACCCGGTGGGGAATCCCGTCAGAACAGGAGCCATATTCCGGATAGGGTGTGCTCGTCGAGGTCAGCTTAACGCGAGTTGCGGTTTTGGTGGGTTGTTTTGTGACTGTTGCCTGGAGTAATACAACCGGCTGTGTGGCTTTGTTTGCGACAGAAGTTAAGGTTGCGTATTCCCTGCTCAACAGTTCTGTTTTCGAGCGGTCAAAAACACCCTGGGCGGTTAGAAAGATCATCAATAATATTACAATGACAGCGCCACCTGCAACCATATAAACCAGTTTGTTGGCGGGTTTTGCTTTTGGCAGTTTCGGATCGTGGACGGTGTCAGGATATATTACCTGAGGGGGGCCGGTATAGCCGGCAGAGAGCCTGTCGGGGATCTGCTCTGGTGTAATATTATAAGCATTGCACAAGGCAGAGAGAAGATCCTGACAGGATGAGAACCGGTTGGCAGGGTTTTTGTCGAGCGCGATGAGGATGATTGCGGACAGATGTGCGCCAATATTTGGATTGATCAGGCGGGGGTCTGGCGGCGGCAGGTTGACGTGGGCGTAACGAATTCGTTCGTTTACCGTCGCTCCCGATTCTTCAGTTCCGGTTTCTGAACCTCTGAATGGTCTCCTGCCTGTGAACAATTCGAACAGCAGCACACCGAGGGCATAGATATCGGTTTCTTTTGTGACCATATTGGCGACAATCTGCTCCGGCGCCATGTATGCGGCGGTGCCCATCCCGGGCAACGCGGTCGTGGTGCTATCTGCATGCCTGGCAATCCCAAAATCACCCAGAAACACTTGTCTGCCCTGGTCGATCAGGATATTTGCAGGCTTGATATCACAATGGACAATCGCATTTGTATGAGCAAAGCCAACCGCCGAACACAAGGATTTGATTATGCAGATAATATCGCGGACAGGCAGGAGCGCCCCTGCTTGTTGAGCGAGCACTTGTTTTAGCGTGGGACCATCAATATATCTTTGCAGCAGGAAAATCCTGGATGGGTCCTGGTAAAGACCGTAAAAAGGAACGATATTGGGGTGTTTAAGCTTTCGCAAGGCACGAGCTTCCCGTTTGAAGCGCTCAAAAATGACCTGGTCTTCCGCCAGGTCGGCGTGCAGGACCTTCATGGCGAGGGGAACGTTCCTTTCCAGGTCCCAGACACGAAAAACCGAACCCATACCACCAGCTGAAATAAAGGCATCGACCCTGAATTGGTCTGCTACTATTTGTCCCACATAATTAGACGACATGGAATATCTCCTCTTCGCATTTAATTGATCTCATCACTATACACACCGGTTCAATCACTATGGTCTGGGAATCACCGGTGCGATGAAGTAATAATCGTGACTCAGGCTGCTCTCCCGCGTCCAGCCTTCTTTTCGCAGTTGCTCTGAATAGACATACCACCAGACCCCCTCGGATCCGTTTCCACACGAAGGACCCTCGAGAACTTGCATATAGCTTCCGGGGTTCATCCTGCCCAATTCAACGGAATTCCTTGTTGGTTCAGACCACAGGATGTTTCGATCTACAGGCATTGGCTCAACAAACGCGGTTGCTCCTATCCACAGCCGCGCTGGCAAGTTGCCACAGCCCTTTTCGGCAGGAACCGGCAAGATCCAAAAATCATAATCCTCTCCTTCGGGCAGCCATCCGTATTCATCCTGGACCGTACGCACTTTCCAAAGCAGCAGACCTAAATCACAGACGGGTCCATCAATGATATGGACGACCTCACCTTCTTCCAGCTTGCGGATAAGGGTATCGCCAATTCTGCCGACTGGCTGGGAGCGCAGGCTGATCTTGACTCCGTTGTAAGTGACATATGCTGAATCACCCACCCGCAAGTGGGAGGAGGGACAATTGGATAATGGTTTGTACGTCGGGAATTCTGAGGCGGGTGTGTTGGTTGGCGCGATTCTCGTGGCGGTTGACGGGATTCTTGTAGCAGTTGGTTCGTTCAGCGAGGCGGCATCTGTTGGCTGCGCTTCAGCAGGTGACTGGATCAACGTCGTCTGCTTCTGAGGGGGGGTCTCAATCACAGATGTCGCGGTGCTGTACTCTCCTGGAAACAATGATCCGCTGCGGGGTTCTGCGCCAAATCCCCGCATGGCAAAAAAGAGAAGCGCGGCAACCACCACGACGGCAATCCCAATGAAAAGATGAGGTTTCTTAGCGGGCACAGGATTGGTTTTCGGTGTTGGCTGCGGATTGGGAGAAACAGGCGTTTTTATGGCAACCAAATCTGCTGAAACCCGGTCCGGGACCTGGTCTGGGTTGGTGTTTAATGCCCAGCAGAGGGCATTGAACAACTCCTGGCTGGAAGAAAACCGATTGGCAGGGTTTTTTTCGAGGGCACGCAGGATAATTGATGATAGCTGAGGGCTGATATTCGGATTATATTGCCGCGGGTCTGGAGGTTGGATGTAGACATGCGCATACCGAATTCGCTCCGTGATCTGGTTGCCTGCTTTTTCAGTTCCAGCTTCATTGCCAACAAAAGGACGCTTACCGGTTAGCAATTCGAACAGGAGGACACCAAGGGAGTAGATATCCGTTTGCCTGGTGACAATTTTACCGGTGATCTGCTCAGGAGCCATGAACGCAGCAGTACCCGCGCCGGGGAGGGCGGTAAGATCACTCTCGGCATGCCTGGCGATGCCAAAGTCGCCAAGGTAGACCTTCCCACCGCGGTCGATCATCACGTTGCCCGGTTTGATATCACAATGGATTACATCATTGTTGTGAGAATACCCTACTGCCGAGCATAATGACCTCATTATGGAAAGAGTATCCCGGACTGGCAGGGGATTTCCGCGCTGCATTAACACTTCTTTTAATGAAGGACCGTCAATATACAGCTGCAAAAATAGGTTGTGATTGCGAGTTTGGTAGTGACCGTAAAAGGGGATGATGTTTGGATGCACCAACTTCCCCAACGCACGGGCTTCGCGCCTGAAACGCTCCTGGACATCCGCATCGTCAGCCAGTTCAGCATGTAAGACCTTCATTGCCAGGGGAACGTTTCTTTGAAGATCCCAGACGCGGAACACTGTGCCCATACCACCTGAAGCGATAAGAGCATCGACTCTGAATCGATTAGCAATTATTTGACCAAAACTGATGTTCACTGCCATTTTATGCTCTTTACGTGTTGCATTTGGTTGTTAACCCTTTCTGACCAGCCTAAAAACAGAGCAGCTTTCATTAGTTGTCCGGGCAGATCCAATAGAGGTCTTTGGCATCACTCCCCTCACGAACCCAGCCGATTTCATCGCGGGTTGTATTCCAGTCATTATTTCCGAGTGCGACATGCGAGCCTTTTAGCACCACGACTTGCCACCAGGTAAAGTCGCTTCCGCACCTTGGACCACCGATGATTTCCAGTTTCGTGCCGGTATACATCCTGAAAATCTCTTCTGAACCGCTGTCAGCTTCACTTCTGACCACAACGCGGTCGCTGCGTGTACACACTCTCGCCTTGTCTCCGACTCTGACTTTTTGGGGCTCTGCCCCCGGGCAAGACCCATAGGTTGGTGTCGGCGTGTACCTGCTCGTGGGAGTATTGGAACTGATTGGCGCATGGGTCTCTGTGGGTCGGGGTTCTTCTGTGCTGAAATGTTGTGCCAGACCAGCTTGTTGAGAGTTATCAGCGGGCTCAGCAGCAGGATTGTCTGTATTGGATGCCGCCGGAGGGTTATTGGCAATTGGCAAAGAGGCTGGTTTTGAGTTGATTGTAAATAACAAAACCAGGATGACGATCAAAATTGCTGCTCCTCCAACCAAAAGCAGTGGGGTTTTATTGGCGGTACGAGCTGGTTGAACAGGTGAAGAGGGGTATTGCTTTTGAGGTTGGTCAGGGATGTGGTGGACAGGCAGGCGGTCCGAAACTTGCCCTGGGGAAATGTTGAAAGCGCGGCACAACGAATTAAAAAACTCCAAACACGATGGGAACCGCTCTGCCGGGTTTTTTTCGAGGGCTCGCAAGACAACCGCAGAGACAGCCGGGCTGATATTCGCATTGAAGACCCGCGGGTCTGGCGCGGGCAGGGTGAGATGAGCATAGCGTATGCGCTCGTTAATTGTATTTCCAGAGCGATCGGTTCCTTTTTCCGTCCCGCGGAAAGGACGCTGCCCGGTCAGGAGCTCAAACAACAGAACCCCAAGAGAGTAGATATCAGATTCCCTGGTGACAGGTTTGCCGAGGATTTGTTCAGGAGACATATAGGCAGGCGTTCCGGCTCCCGGCATGGCGGTGACATCGCTTTCCGCGTGCCTGGCAATACCAAAATCGCCCAGGAAAATTTGCCCACCCTGATCAATCATAATATTCGCCGATTTGATGTCACAATGGATCACATTGTTACTATGGGCAAAACCGGCTGCTGAGCACAAGGCTTTCATAATGCAAAGCAGGTCTTGTGCGCTGAAAAATGAACCAGCACGTTTTGAGAGCACCTCCCTCAGGGTAGGACCATCGATGAAACGCTGAAGCAAAAAGACCAGGGATTGGGTTTGATACAACCCATAAAAAGGGACAATATTAGGGTGTTTAAGCTTTCTGAGGGCGCGCGCTTCCCGCTGGAAACGTTCAAAGATTACCTGGTCTTGTGCCAGGTCTGCGTGAAGCACTTTCATTGCCAGGGCAACGTTTCTCTCCAAATCCCAGACCCGATATACAGCCCCCATCCCCCCGGCAGAGATGAACGCATCCACTCTGAATTGATTAGCTACGACCTGACCGACAATATTCAAAACAATTACTCCGATAGAAAAGTGATCGTGTTGTTGCCAAAGGAAATTTGATCCCCAGAGACGAGCCTGGCTCCGTCGACACGTTTCCTGTTTACATAAGTTCCGCTGCTGCTGCCAAGATCCTGGATATACCAATTGCCTTTTGAGTATCTGAAGATACAGTGCCGGCGTGAGATCGACGAGTCTTCGAGTTTTAAATCGCTAAGCGAACCTCTGCCGACAACAAAACCGTCATGCAGGTTGATTACCCTCTCACGATACTCTCCCTTTTCTCCCCTGATCTTCGCACCGGTCGACCGAGAAAGGATTTCTTTTCCTCTTTTCTTCTTCAGCGTTTGCGAGTAAACATAGACCGCGATCGCCACTCCGGCGGCGACCAGGATCAGTAAAAACACGCCAAGCCCGCCAGCTCCGGTGGGAGCTGCCTGGACAACCTGTGTGGGCGGGGTTGTGGGGGTGGGGATTGCTCCCGCGCGTGTCGAGAGGATCGCATTGTAATCGGTAACCCCGGTGGGGATATCGAGCCCGAGCAACTTGAGATGCCAGTCGCCCGCGGAAGGGTTATTCAAAATGTAAGAGATTAGAGAAGCTGTTTCGTTGATGGAGATCCCCGGGTAGGTGTTATCCACCTTGACTCCAAAAGGGTCAATGAGTATTGGCTGGATAATGTCTCCAGGCCAATTCAACGTGAAAAGAAACAATTCCTGGTAATCGGGGATGGTTACGGGTCCGAGATCGATCTCTTCGCCGTCACTGATTTGCCCTGAATGCTGAAACTGGATACTTCCAGTGGAAGAATGCCGCAATTCCATGTAAACGTTAACTAGCTCGACGGCATCGATGGCGGTAACATAACGTCCGCAGCCTGATGCCTCGGCAATCATGATCAGGAAGGCTTCATCAATCGAGCTGGTGCCTTTGCCTGGGTCTCCAAATCCGACGGTATTAACACAGATACCCAGTTGACCAGCCTGGGTGGAAAGATCGATGACCTGTTGTTTGATCACGTCGTAATCCTGGATGTTCCCGGAATTCAGGCTGATATTTGGCAGACCATCACTGAGCAGGATAATCACCTTATTCCCCTGAGCGGTGGCAAACAATTCGATTCCCGCTTTGAGACCATCAGCCATGCCTGTGCCGCCATAGGCGTACATATCGCTGAAGGCGTCTTTGAGGGCAGTGATATCGGTAACCAGGGGTGAGAGAATCTCCACAGACCGGTCGTAGGTGACCAGACCTACCTGATTAGAAGAACCGAGGGCGGCGTTTTCTGCTTCGATAACGTTCAGGATTTGAATCCCCGCCAGTTGAGCGGCTTCCAGTTTTGTCACGCCGGTTTTATCCCTCTCGTCCATGCTCCCGGAGGTATCAAAAACCAGAACAGTGTCTGACCCGGTGAGGGGATATGCCAGGGCGGGATTTTCTGTTGCAAAAAACTTGATAAACAACAAACTGATAAGGAATAATGTCAGAAAAGATCTTTTTATTCTCATTTTCTCATCCCCTCGTATACTCAAACACTTGTTGAGACCCAATTTGGACTATATCGCCTAAATTTAGCTGGGTTGGCTTGAAAATTCGCACTCCATTGATAAACGTCCCGAAAGAGCTTTGGTCATCGCGGATGTATACCGCCCGTTTGGTACGGATTAGTGTCGCGTGCTGACGCGACACGGTTTCTCCTTCCAGCTTGATTTGTGCCTGAGAACCTCGCCCGATGCTTGTTTCGCCCATTGGTATGGTTAGCTGACGTCCAACATGCAGCCCCGACCGTTCCAACAAGATCGGCTCGCGTCCAGCAACATTTAATCCTTTGTCCAGTGGTTTGTTGAAAAATCCCCGCTCCGGAAAGAGGACTTTGTCATCAGCAGCCGATCCAGGTTTGGCGCCCGCGCCAAACCTTCCGCCAAAAATAGTCGCATTTCCGCTTTTCGCCTGCGAGGTAAACTGCGAGATGAATGCTTCGAGGTTTGAAGGTTCCCGGGCAGTGTTCGTGTGGGTCGTGGATCGGGCTTGTTCGAAGGCGCTGAAGAAAGACATCACGGATGGATACCGGTTTTCGGGATTCTTTTCCATGGCAGTAAGAACGACATTTTCGATCGCCTGGGAACAACCGGGATTGATCGATGTCAAACGGGGTGGAGGAAAATTGAGATGTTCCCAGGCGATTCTTTCCCTGGTGGTGCTGCCCTCACTATGGAGTGACAAACCGCTGTAAGGAGCATTACCGCCAGAGAGGATTTCGTAAAGTGTGACCCCGAGAGCATAAACATCCGTTCGCACATCAATAACACCACCCATAAATTGCTCTGGTGACATGTAGGTCGGCGTTCCGCCCCTGGAAGCCTGACCGGCGAGTTGAGACACGCCAAAATCTGTCAACAGGGTATCGAAACTGTTACCCTTGATATCCAGCATGATATTTGCCGGTTTAATATCACAATGGTAAATTTTGTTTCCATGGGCAAAGTGGAGAGCTGAGCAAACCGCACTCAACACCCGGGAGCAATCTTCAAGGGGAAGCGCATTCCTGGACTTTGTAAGCACCTGGCGAAGGTTGGAGCCGTCCACCCATTGCATGACGATAAAAGCGATTTCATCCTCCCGTTTAAAATCATAGAGGCGAACGATGTTTGGATGTTCGAGCGTTTTTAGAAATTTAGCTTCAGTGGCAAAGCGGTCAAAAAATTGCGGATCACTGCTCAGATCGCGGCGCAGGATTTTGACAGCCATTTTTGCATTTCTGAGTTGGTCCCAGGCGAGATAAACATCTGCCATCCCCCCGGAACCGACCAGTTTGCGCAGGTAATATCTGTCAGCCAAGGTTCTTCCCGATAATGTCTCCATGTGCGCCTGCTAATTAAGCAAACTTTCTCCTCTAATTGATTTGAAACTGAAACTTGTATGGTCCGATAGTAATTTCATCACCATGATTTAATCTGACGGCATCTATTCGCAGCCCGTTCACGTAGGTGCCTGCGGAACTGTTTTGGTCCTGAAGGTACCAGGCATCCTGGGAATAGCGAAACACCGCGTGTGCCCTCGAAACCGTCGCCTCTTCAAGGCGAAGCTGGTTTGTTGGAGCGCGTCCAACCGTGAAGTTGTCATTTGGTATAGGAATTTGCCCGGCAGGGAGGCTGCCGGAAACTACCATAAGAACTGGTTGAGAGGATGGACGAAAGATGTCTTCTTCTGCAGGCTGGAAAGCAGGTAAAGGCGGCAATGCGTTTTGATGGTTATCCACCGGTTGATGTACTTGCTTCGCATCAGGAGGCTGATGAGCGAGGGGGGGAATATTAATCAGCGCCTTTTGAAAATACCAGGAAACAAGATAGAGAAATCCAGAAGCAACAATCACATAAAACCCAATTGTTGGCGTAACCTCAAAAGCACCAAAGGTATATGCCTGGACATCACTTCTGATACCAAACAAGGTGAGAATCATGATCAGGACCTGAAGAACGATTATTGCCAGCTGACCCCACAGGTAATTCATCGCTTGATTACCGTATTCCTTTTGCATGAAAGACAATACAATCGCGGCTATTGACAATAACGGAATAAAATATAACAGTGGTTGGTTCGCGGCATCGGCGATATCCAGAAGGCTCACTCCCTGACTAACATCCAATCCAATTAAGTCATTCATACCCGAATTGCATGAGACCAGCACTGCAGGCACAAAACATCCCACTACGATCAGCAGGCTGGCACCACGTAAAAGCCATTTCCACTTATTCATCGCGCCCCCATGCTGTTAGTTGTCCAAAATCTTGAGCACAAAGACAACCTCTCCAATTTTGATCGTGTCATTTTCCTTGAGCCTGGTTTCCGCAGTAATTCGCTGACCGTTGACATAAGTACCGTTTTTCGATTTGAAATCGATGACAACATACTCGCCATCCTCGAGGACGATCTTGGCGTGTGTGGTGGACACTTTCGGATCATCGATAATCAAATCCGCCGTTCTTCTGCCGAGTACGGTTTCTTCTTTGAGGGGGTAAATTTTTCCGCGCCGCCTGCCTTCTTTCACCCACAGAATCGCCTGCGGTCCCATAACCGGAATATCCAGTTCAGTGACGTCGTCGCCATATCTGTGAAACCCCAGGTTGGTTTCCTCCTCATCCATATCCAATATGCGTCCGTGGGCACCCATTCCACCTGGCAATACCGTGGGAGCGTCATCCAGGTTGCTGCCGGCTTGGAAAACTGACCTGCCTGAACCTTCATAATAGTTTGTAGGCAGGTCATCATCCGACGCGCCGATTGGACCGGGGTCCTGGGGACGTCCGTCAGGAATTTTCGCGCAACGCGGGCACGAGCGATAAGAAGCAGGGTATGGACCATGTAATTGACAGGTTAATTCTTGAACCATCTTCTTCTCCTCTTTAATTTATCGGTCTGTCGTTATAAAGGTAACGACCATCTCGCTGGAAAATTGTATTTGATCATTTGGTTCCAGCAGAGTGATTTGCTTGATGAATTTACCGTTGACCCTGGTACCAGCTCCGCTGGCTAAATCAGCGACGTAAAAACGTCCATTTTTTTCCTGGATTTTTGCATGCTGCCGGGAGACACTGCTGATACCACTGAATTGGATGTCATTTGTACTGGACCGACCGATCGAAGTTTCTGCCTGGCATAATTGGTAGTTTCTGCCGTTCTGATCAACCAACCAGGCGTTGGTTTTTGGTCTTACAGGACGGGGAGGCGCAGCGAGTCCGGGTTCCTGGACGTGTTGAAGCGGGATGTCGGGTTGAAAATTTTGCCTTACTGGTGGGGCACACTCAGGGCACTGACCCAACACTTCTTCGTAAATGTGACCATTTCGGCAGCCCACCAAACCCATATAGGTGATGTAGTAACCAATTGCGAGCACAACCGGCAGAATCCCGCTCAACAAACCAAGATAAAAGATCGCTTCGATAAATGGAATAAGGCTCAGGCGGATCTCGTCGGAGGCAAATCGATAGATTATGGTTGGCAACATTAAAAATGCCAGGATCGTTGCCGCCAGTCGCCAACCGATAACCGACAGATTCCTCTTTGTGCTGTCATAATAAATCCATATTACTGCGATCAGGGCGAAGACCAGGAAAATAAACCATCCCCCCAAGCCGTTTAGTCCTGTAAAGAACCAGATAAAAAAAGCGTTTGTTGCAGTCATCTTTCCTCCTGAAAAAATTATGGTTTAATTTTCATCCAATAACTATTTTCTACTTTTTCACAACTTTCCATGTCGTTTACATCCGGGATAAACAAAAACCAGCCAGGTTGAATAATATTCCGATCTTCAATTGGGATTGGTAAATCAGAACAAACCCTCTCATCGAGGTTGCAGTTTTCATGACGGATAATTTCAGGATAATCAAGGTATTTCAAACCAAAGCGGTCAAAAATTGTAGAGATAGTTCCAGTATTGATCACATGAATACAAATCCTGTTCTCAGGCAGACCAGTGGGTTCCTGAACAGGTTGTGTTGCTGTCTCAACCGGAGCTGTAACTGGCTCCGTGACGATCGCGACCTCGGTTGGTATTGGTGTGGCAGGCGCTGATGTGGGGTTTTCCTGCGGTGGGGGCGGCAACGTGAGTGTGACCTCGCCAGGCAGAATTGCCGGCGCTGCGATTGTTTCAGCGTCGTTTTCTGGAGAGGTTTGGCGGCTTCTGGCAAGAAAATAAGTTCCGGAGGCAGCCACGAGAACAAGGATAGCCGCCAGGACGATATTAACTATCTTTGCTTTTGAGAACCCTATTTTCTTTACCGGAGAGAACTTTTCCCGGTGGTTCATATCCTGAAATTGAAAAGAACCAAGGGGAATCGGTACCGGTATGGTTTTGTCTTCATCCACATTCCTGTAACCAACCTCTGAACCAACTTTTACTACGTAAACCGAGGTGTTATCCGCGCCGCCGGCAGCATTTGCGAAATCAACCAGATGTCTGGAGATTTGCTCAGCGGTTCCATCAGCAGTAAGCCGCAGCAGATCGTCATTCTCAAGATATCGGGTAAGCCCGTCCGAGCTGAGCACGAGCATATCCCCCGGATAGAGGTCAATATCCGCGAAAATATCTACATCAACATCAGGGTCTCCGCCAATGCTGCGAGACAAGGTGTTGCTGCTTCTAGAGGTTTTGGCGTATTCTGCGGTGATCGCGCCATTTCTAACCAATTCAGCCGCGATGTTATGATCGTGAGTGATCTGAACAAGTTTGCCCGAGCGGATCAGGTAACAGCGGCTGTCGCCGACGTTGGCAACAGTCAGGACATTGCCCCTGATGTTCGCGGCAACCATGGTGGTTGCCATGCGCGAGAGGTTGTTATTTCGTGCGTAATCATTTATCTCACGGCATGCCTGGCGCATCGCCTTTTCGAGGCGGACCGCGGGAGGTGTGCCGGATTCCTGGAAGAATTCGAACAAAACCTTGTCCGCCGCATACTGGCTGGCACGTTCACCCAGGCTCGCTCCACCCACTCCATCAGCGACTATATAGAGGGAGCCGCTGTTTCGGATTTCTACAGGGTCTGTTGGCTCGAAACCAGTCACCCAGTCTTCGTTGTTCGCCCTTTTCTTACCCCGGTCTGTGTTTTGAGCGGATTCGAGAGCATATAGTTGATTGTTTGTTGGGTTATCCATTGGTTTTAAGCCTCATACAAGAATTCGCTTTCGCCTGCCCTGATGAGATCCCCACTTACCAGAAGGACCTGGTCGGTAACAGCCTGATCGTTGATATAAACCGGATTTTCACGGTTTAGAGTTTTTATTGAATAGCCATTCGGTGTGGGATTGATTACGGCATGGAATCTTGAGGCAGACGTACCCTTCAGGATGATGTCATTTTCATCCCGTTTTCTCCCTAAACGGATTTCGCCTCCGGACAGTTTCCAAACATGCCCTGGTTCCAGACCTGCTCTCTCTGTTAGCGTCGGGTTCTGCTCTGGAACAGCAGCCGGCTGCACAGGAGCTTTTTTCCTGGATTGATTTTTGCGAGTGGCAAACGGGATAATAACCCCTAAAGCAGCCAAGAGGATAATTATTGCCACCCACAGCAAGTTGTTGGCTTTCTGTAACTCTACGTTGACTCTGAGTTGGTTTTCGCCGATATTTTGCTCAAGGTCCGTGGCAACAAAGCGAAGGTCGTGATAACCAGGAATAACCGACCTGGTGTCCCATTCAATCTCGTAGGGCGACTCTTTGTCTTCAGCAATTTTCACGTTGTCTACGAAAAATTCGACCCTGGCGATTCCACGGGCTGCTTTCACCTCCAGTGGAATCGTAATTGTGCCTGAAAGCACCTGATCCGCGGCAAGGTTTGAGGTTATTGTCACAGCAGGAACCACGCTTAAGTTCAGCGATTTCGTGGCGTTATTACCAACCTCGTCTGTGACATTAAAGACAAAATTATGCGCGCCTGGTTCTACAAGAGACGAATCCCACAAGCATTCGAACGGAGCAGAAAGCACGGAAGTGACAAGCTTATCATCCACCAGGACTTCAAGCTGACTCACGCGCGCTGGAGCAAGAATGCCGGGTGAAAAGAGCACATCACCCGAGATTTCCTGCCCATCCGCCAAGTCAGTAAAAGAAATCGTAATCGTGCCAGTTTTGGCGATAAACCGACGATCATCGCTGACGCTTCCCTCCGGATACGCATAGGTTACCAGGGCTGAGTGTTCGCTTCCGTCAGCCATCAGACTGGATTCGTATTCAAGTTTGTATTGGTTCCGCAGGTTTTCAAGCACATTTTTGAAGGCATCAGACAAGGCGGAAGAATCAGGATTAACCTGGGCAAATCCACCGGTTAGTTTGGCAAGCTTGTCCAAATTATCTTTATGCACACCACCAATCCCAATGGGATAAATGTGGGTTGACCAGCGGACAGCTTCGTCCACCACCTGGTTGAAATCGAAAGCGCTGATCCCGGTTTCATAGCCATCTGTGATTAGTACGACAACTTTACGCTCCGTCCTCGGTTTTAGCGTATTGATCGCTTCGATCACCGAATCGAACATGGCTGAATCGCCAACTGCAGTCAAACCTTGTAATGCCTGGTTGATCAAATCGCGGTCGGCGGTTAATTCCTGGACTAAATCCGCCTTTTCTTTGAAAGCAATCAACGCCACCTGGTCGTTGGCGCCTAATGTGGCGATAAAGTCTTGCGCGGCTGAGACAGCGTCCGGAAGTGATCTGACCATGCTCCCGCTGGTATCAACGACCAGGGCGACTGACAATGGTGTTTCCGTGTTCATAAACGGAGCAACAGTGTAGTTTGCGATTGCCTGGTTATCTTCTGATAACGAAAAGCTCGCCTTCTCAATGTCTTTTATCGGGAAACCCTGGGGGTCAGACACTGAAAAGACCAGCTCAACGATTGGGAAGGCATCGTCATTGACTGAAACGATGTTTAGATTCACCTGGGATGCCTGGGCAAAAGAAGGAAAAGCTGGCTGGAATGCCAGCGTGGCGATGGCGAGCAAAACAATTATGATTGCAAAACCGGACTTTTTCATTTTTTCCACCTAAGTCTTATTATGAAATGAATTATCAAGTTGCCGCAAAGGAAATAATTATGAGTACATTGTCAAAAATTATACTTGCAGACGGTTTATAAATCAATCAGGCATTGAGAAATTGTCTTGATTTTGAAAGTCAGAACCTGAGTTTCTCATTTAAGTGTTCTGAATGTTTGTTCAAAACAGATTGGAATGTTACATGGTTTATGATTCAGCCACTACTTCCTGGGCTTGAAAATCTGTAGGGAAGGTTTGATGCCACTTCGTAAAATTCACCATCAAAATGCCGGAAAATGGAATGGGTTCATGACCTCGTTGCCATCGGGAAGATGGCTTCGCCGGAACGGGAC
>ENA-UOOK01002328-UOOK01002328.1-fermentation-metagenome-genome-assembly--contig:-NODE-2328-length-23601-cov-9.809437_pt1 | contig 23601 bp, 27 predicted proteins | sample MGYA00245777_ERZ724023 | MGnify/ENA primary metagenome ERZ724023 (study PRJEB28704, sample SAMN03018312) | fermentation metagenome | biome: anthropogenic terrestrial biome; feature: soil; material...
AAAGCCTTAAAATCTGCTATTCTCCACGGTTAAGACTTGCACAGGCCTAACCCCATAAGAAACCACGATGAACGCGACAATACTGCTGGAAAATACACTGCTCCACAACGGAATGAACGTGGGGAAAAGCGCGCCGCAAAAAGAGAGCCTGCCGGACGTGCGGTTTTCGTCTAAGCCGATTCCTCCCGGCGGAAGCAGAAAAGAAAGGTGGGGGTTTCTTGTTCCGATATCCATGATGCTTGCCCTCGGGGTACTAATATCGCTCCCGCTCGACGAATCATGGATACACCGCGGATTGGACAGCATGATGCTCGTTCCCCGCGACGAACCGTATACCGCCCTTTATTTCGAATATTATGACGACCTGCCGCGAACGGCAAAGGCGGGAGAAATGATCAATTTCACATTTACCATAAAGAATGCCGAGGGATACGACAAGGAATATGAATACAGCGCGTATCTCTTGGCGGAAGGCAGGCGGGAGAAGATCCCCGCAGCCGATGGCGCCATCGCGGTGAAGAACGGCGAGGAGGCGAGCGTCAGCGGATCCTATATCTTCACCCGGAATTATGCGAAAGCCGCGCTTTTCGTGGAGCTCCCCGAAAGCGGCCGGAAGATACACTTCATCTTAAAAAATGAGGCATAAAAATATGAAAATCTCAATCGTCATCCCCGCGCTCAACGAGGAAGCGGGAATCGAATCCGTCATACGCCAGATAAATGCCGCGAGGCTCGAGGAAGCGGGCTTTGAGACGGAAATCATCATAGTAGACAACGGCTCCGAGGATCGCACCGCCGAGATCGCCCGGAAGTGCGGAGCGATAGTCGTCTCGGAAAAGAAGCGCGGATACGGGAGCGCGTACAAAGCCGGATTTTCCAAAGCGAGCGGGGACATAATCGTCACGGGCGATGCGGATATGACTTATCCCTTCGACCACATCCGGGAACTCGTCCGATATCTCCTGGACAACGACCTGGACTTCTTGAACACCGACCGCCTGTCTTCGCCTCCGAACGGCGTCGAGGCATGCGTCCATGCGCTTGGCACGTTCTTCCTCACCATGATGATGAAAGCGTTCTTCAGGTGCCCGTTCCGCGATTCGCAGTCAGGCATGTGGATCCTGCGGCGAAAGGTCTGGGGCGGCATTTCGGTAAAGTCCGACGGAATGCCTTTTTCCCAGGAGATAAAGATCGAGGCTTTTCTGGCGGGATACCGCTGCGCCGAAGTGCCTATCGAATATCGGCCGCGCGTCGGCGAATCCAAGCTTCATGCCGTAAGCGACGGCTATGCCGCCGTCAGGCACCTGGTCTCGAGGCGCGTTTCGAAAAGGAAATTCGCGAAAGGCAAGAAGACGGCCTCTTAAATAACGAACATTGTCCGAAATCCATGCAAAGAAAGAAGGAAAAAATAGCACTGGTATACGATGCGATCTTCCCCTATGTCGCCGGCGGCGCGCAAAGGCGCTATTTCGAAGTGGGCAAGCGCCTTGCGGACCGGGGATACGACGTGCATCTTTACGGGATGAAGTCCTGGGAAGGAGACGACGCGATATCGCAAGAAGGCATGACTTTGCACGCGATAATGCCCGAGCGGCCTCTCTATGCGCCTTCGGGCAGGAGGTCGATCGGGGAAGCTATCCGTTTCGGCCTGGCGGCGCTGCGCCTCCGCAAAGAGAAGTTTGACGTCGTGGACTGCTGCGGATTCCCGTATTTTTCCCTCTTTGCGCTGCGCCTCGTCACCTGGATCAAGGGCAAGCCGCTTTATTCCACGTGGCACGAAGTATGGGGGCGCGAATATTGGCGCGATTATCTGGGAATCTTCGGCATCTTCGGGTATCTGGTGGAGCGCATCGCGGTACGCCTTCCCGACAAGATCATTTCCGTTTCCGAAAGCACCACGGATGCGCTTTCGAAAAAGCTGCGCCGGCGGCATGGCGTCGTCACCATACCGAACGGCATCGATCTCGGACTCATCGAAAAAGCGCAGGCGGCGGACGAAAGCTCGGACATCATTTTCGCGGGAAGGCTTCTCCCGTACAAGAACGTCGATAAGCTGATCGAAGCTATGGCGGAAGCGAAAGAAAGCTTTCCGGACATCACTCTGGCAATCGTCGGCGACGGGCCGGAAAAAGAAAGGCTGGAAAATCTCGCAAGGGAGCTCGGCCTCTCGGACAGCGTCCGATTTCTGGGGTTTATCGAAGAAGACGAGCTCTTCTCGCGCATGAAATCCTCCAAGATGCTGGCGCTGCCTTCCAGCCGCGAAGGCTTCGGCATAGTGGCCCTGGAGGCGCAAGCGTGCGGCCTGCCCGTGCTCACGGTGGACGAGCCGCATAATGCGGCCTGCCGTCTCGTGGCGGAACGCGGCAGCGGAGTCGTGACCCGCCTGGATGCCGGAAGCATGGCGGAAGGAATCATCGGCATCCTGGAAGATCCGCGCGCAAATATGCGTCCGGCGGATATCGGAAAACACGACTGGAATAACGTGACTGAGCGTATCGCCGCGCTCTTTCTCTCTATAAGAAAAGCTAATCGATAAACATATGCGCAAAGCGATCGTGACAACCAGCTGGGACGACGGGCACAAGATCGACCTCAAGCTCGCCGAATTGCTCCGGAAATACGACCTTAGGGGAACTTTCTACGTGGCCCCCGAAAACCGGGAGTTCAAGCGGGAAGACCTCCTCAGCGATTATCAGCTCCGAAAACTATCTCAGGATTTCGAGATAGGAGCGCACACGATGACGCATCCGCGGCTCGGAAGGATCAGTGCGGCGCAGGCGGACAAGGAGATAAGGGAATCCAAAGAATATCTGGAGAAACTTCTTGATAAGCCGGTGGCGAGCTTCTGCTATCCGGGCGGCGATTACAGCTTCCTCAACGAACGCCAGGTAAGACAGCACGGCTTCAAGCTTGCGCGCACGGTGGATCGCCTCGCGCTTGACGCCGGCAGCAACCCCTTCGAACTCCCCACGACCCTTCATGCCTATAGCCACCGTTCGGACATTCCAAAAATCGCGCGCATCGCCCGCTTCGACCCCGTAAAGACCTGGGAATATTACAAGGACTGGGAAACTCTCGGCATGTTCCTCTTTGACAAGATAAAGGAAGAAGGGGGAGTGTTCCACTTATGGGGGCACAGCTGGGAAATCGAAGAGTGCCGCTATTGGGGCAGGCTCGAAAAGCTTTTCAAGCATATCAGCGGCTACGGCGACGTAGATTATCTGACAAACGGTGAATTGATATGAAAAAGACAAAGACCATCCTTATGACATCTCCGTATCTTCCGCCCGCGGGCGGGGGATTGGAAAGATACGCACTGCAAGCAGCGGCGCATCTTAGCCGTGACTACGGATGGCGGGTGGTAATGGCGTGCTCCAATGACGATTGGGGCGGCGACAGGAAGGAGAAAATCGGAGGCATGACGGTATACCGCCTGGCTCGAGACCTGCGCGTTTCCAACACGCCCTTCGGATCGGGATGGGGAAAGAAGCTGAGGGCGATCATCGAAAAAGAGGAACCCGACATCATCAATATCCACACGCCGGTACCGGGCCTGGGAGATGTCGCGTCTTTCGCCGGAAGGAATATTCCGCAAGTAGTGACTTACCACACCGGCAGCATGAAGAAAGGGAATTTCCTCGACATTTTCATTTCCTTCTACGAAAAGATACTGCTTCCCCCGATGCTCCGCCGCGCCGGCGCGATCATCTGCTCATCGGATTCCGTCCGCGACGGGTTCCTCCGCAAATACGAAGGCAAGAGCGAAACGATCACTCCCGGAGTGAATGCCGAGTTCTTTATTCCGGCCGAAGAAGGAAGCTCCGGGAACCGCACAGTCATCTTTGCCGCAAAATTGGAAAACAGCCAGGCATACAAAGGGCTCAAGGATCTGCTCGATGCGATAGCGATGCTTCGCGGCGCATTTCCGAACATCCGCCTGATCGTCGCGGGCGACGGCGATATGCGCAAAGAATATGAAAGCTACGCCGAAGATATCGGCATAAGGGACGCGGCGGATTTCCGCGGAAATCTCGACAGAAAAAGACTGCGCGAAGCTTATCGCGAGTCCCGCGTGTTCGCGCTTCCCACATCCTACGACAGCCGGCCCTTGGTGATATCGGAAGCAATGGCCTCGGGACTGCCGATAGTAAGCACGAAAATCGGAGGGATTCCGGACATGGTGGAAGACGGCAAAGAAGGATTCCTGATAGATCCGCGCGACCCGATCGCTCTTGCGGATAAGATCGGGGAACTGCTGCGGGATCCGGGACTTTGCGATCGGCTTTCCCGCAATGCGCGAGAACGCGCAAAAAATGAATTCGACTGGAAATCAAGAATGGCAAAATATGAAAGCGTGCTCGAAAGAGTCTTGCGAGATTCCAGGCCCTAGTTTCAGATAATATTCATCAATCATTATGAAGATACTTTTCCTGACATCCGGAAGCGTCCGCAGCAACTTCTCCTATCGCGCGCTCAGCCTCGCGCGGGAGCTTAAGGCGCTCGGGCACGACACCGCGCTCGTCTGCCCTTCGGCCGACAAATACAACGGCTTCAAGGCGGAAAAAATAAGCGAGCTCCACGGCGTGAGAGTCTTCCAGCCTTGGCAGCTCAAGACCAAAAAAGCGGAAATCAATCTGTTTCCGTATATTTTCGGCGCGCTCTACCGGACGCTTCGGGAAAAACCGGACCTCATTTACATATACAAGCCTACGCCCATAAGCATCGTGGGGCTCGCGGCGAAGATGCTGAAGAGGACGCCCGTCGTTCTCGATATGGTTCCCCACGCCGGGCCGGTGGCGGCGGCAACTTGCCGCCGGGAGATTTCTTTGACAGTCCCGGCAGACTAAACTTTTAATTTTTGCCGTTCCCCACGCCGGGCCGGTGCCTGCGGCGACACGCCGCCGGGCCGAAACCGGCTCTGCCGGCGCCGCGCCGCAGAAAAGGCCCCCGGCGGGTGACCGGGGGCCTGTGTGGGATTGTGAAAATCAATCAGGGGATAAAAAGAAGGGAAAACAGAAAGGAATTTAAGAAACTCAGCCTTTCAGCAGGGACAGAACGTTCTGCGGCTGGGCGTTGGCCTGGGTCAGCATGGCGGTCGCGGCCTGCGAGAGAATCTGGTTCTTGCTGTACTGCACGTACTCGTCGGCCATGTCCACGTCGCGGATGCTGCTCTCGGCGGAAGTGAGGTTCTCGCTCATGGTGCTCAGGTTGTTGGTGGTGTGCTCCAGGCGGTTCTGCAGGGCGCCGAGGTCGGCGCGCGTGGCGGAAACGATGTTGATGGCGGTCTTGATGGTGTCGATTGCGCTCCGTGCGTCTTCCTGGTTGGCAATCGAAACGCCGTTAACACCAAGGCCTTTCGAGCTCATGTCGCCGATGGAAAGCGAAACGCGCTGGTCGTCTTTATTTTCAGAGCCAATCTGAAGGCTTAAACTCTTGTTGTTAATAGTGGCGGTAGCGTCTGCTGCGGTTGCATCATCAAAGCTTGCACCAGCGGTAAATGTAATTGTCACACCCGTGTAAGCCGCTATTGCAGCATCTTCTGTGCCATCAGTAGCCAAACCGCTCACATCAGCAGTCGCAGTGTAAGTCTTGCCTGCTTCAAGAGCGGCGGTAGGCGCCGTGAATGTTACCGAGTCTGCGCCAGCAGGGGCGCCAGAACCCGCCGTAAAGGTAATTGTGGCAATTCCTGAAGTATCTGTTTTAACTTCAAACGTATCACCTTCTGTAATGTTGCCGCCCGAAACAGCAAGCGATGAAATGCCTGTGTCGCTTATTCCCGTTACGGTTGCATTGGACAATGATCCGTCCAGCAGGTTAATCTGGTTGAAGTTCGTGGAGGTGGAGATGCGGTCGATTTCGGACTGCAGGGCCGTGATTTCCTTGTTCAGGTTCGCGCGGTCGGTGCCGTCCTGATAGGTGCCGTTCGCGGATTCGACCGCGAGGGTGTTCATCCTCTGCAGGATGGCCTCGGTCTCGTTCAGGCCGCCCTCTGCGGTCTGCACGAGGGAGATGCCGTTCTCGGCGTTGGACTGGGCCTGATTCAGACCGTTGATCTGGGCGCGCATCTTTTCGGAGACGGCCAGCCCGGCGGCGTCGTCGGCGGCGTTGTTGATGCGGTAGCCGGAAGACAGCTTGGCGATGTTCTTGCTGATGGCGTTGTCGTTCGCCTTCAGACGGTTGGAAGCGTTCAAAGCCGCAATATTGTGTTGAATACGCATAAAATTGTTCCTCCTTGATGTTGTCCCGGCGGCGGTTCCCCGCGCCGGGAAGATTGCGGAAGAGAATCCTTTCTCTTCCTTCTGGCCTTTCCGCCGGGGGCCGCCGCGCGCCGCCCGCGGGCCCTTGCGGTGCGGCGGCGCGGCCCCTTTTGGAATCTACCTGTACTATCGGCGCGAAAGGCGGAAACTTTAGGGGAAAAAAGAAAAATCCCTGCGAAAAGCGGGGATTTATTTTCAGGCCGCCGGCCCATCGCACAGCCTGCGCATTTTGGGGCGGGCCGTGGACCTTATTTCTCTATTCTTCTTTTTTATTGCCTTGGCCGGGCTTTTTCGGGCGGCCGGATTTTTTCAGCAGGCGCTTGAGCTCGTCCACGGCCTTCGGGCCGGAGGCGGCGCTGGCCTCGCGGTTCAGGTCGCGGGTCTCCAGCAGCTCGCGGCGCAGGATGGGCACGCCCTTCGGCGCCCGGATGCCGATTTTCACGCGCTCGGCGCCGATTTCGGTCACGACGACCTCGACGTCGTCGCCGATTATGATGGATTCCGAGACTTTCCGCGAAATCACCAGCACCGCGCTACCCCCTCTGCCGCGCGTCCCGGAAGGGCCGGTAGCGCACGGGGTAGTCGGAATCCTCCAGTATCACCTGCCGGCCCGTGCGCGTGCGCGGGTTTATCACGATGGGGCTTTTCAGGTTCACGACCGTCTCGGCGAGGTCCCGGCGCAGCACCGCCACGGCGAGGAAGCACAGTTCGCTCACGGCCGGCTCCCCCAGCGCGCGAAGGTCCCCGGCGGGCACCTTCGGGCTGTAGCCCGGCGCCACGAGGAACGGGTCCACCACAATCAGCGAGGGGCAGGGCTTTTCCGCCGCCTGCAGCGACCAGATGACGCGGCTCTCGTCCTCCTGCAGCAGGATGAACTCGCGCACATCCTCGAACCCGTAAATGCCCTCCGGGAACTTCAGGATGATTTTCCCGCCGCTCTGCGGGGCGGGCGCCGCGCTTGAAACCGCGGGCATGGCCTTTTCCTCCTTTTACGCTCTTGCGAAAAACCGGCCCGCCCCCGCCGGGGCGGCCTTCTTCGGCGCGGCGGAACAGTACGCGGGCGGCGCGCCGACGCGGGCGACGGCTTTCAGGTAATCGCGCACCAGCAGGCCCGCGCGCCCGGCGGAAAGGGGCGGCTCCGGCTTTCTGCCGAGCCATTCCCCGCGCAGGCGCTCCAGCCCGAAGCGCAGCTTCACCTCGCGCGGGCCGGCGTCCACCGGCACCGCGAGGGCCGGGATGTACGCGACGTCCGGCCCGGCGGAAAAATCCACCTCCGCCGCCGCGGGCGAGGCGGGGTCCGCCCCGTTCTCCACAATCAGAAACACGGCGGCCCCGCCCCCTTTCCGGCTTTTTCCGCTTACCGCAGGTAGTCCATCAGGCTGGTCTGCAGCACCTTGGAGCCGACCTGCAACGACGCCAGGTAGCAGTACTGCTGCGTCGAGAACGACGTGATCGCGTCCTCAAAATCCACATATTCCACCTGGTTGTCTTTTTCGGAGAGGTTCTCGCCGATGGCCTCGAGGTAGCTGTCGGTTTCCTCCAGAAAATTGCCGCGCGCGCCGATGTCCGTCTTGCTGGAGATGAAGGTGTCCTCCGCGCTCTGCAGCGCGTCCCGGTACGGGTTCAGCTTCTCCACCAGCTCGGAGACGGAGGCGCTGTCGTCCTTCAGGTACCCCTCAATGTCTTTGAGGAGGGAGAACACGTTCTTCGGCACGCCGTTCTCATCCGTGCCGTAGCCGACGTAGCGGATGCCGGGCATCGCGCTGTCGAACGCGCTCTGGCCGGTCGCGCCGGATTCTATGCCGAGGCCGATGTCCACGTACACGTGGTCTTTGGCGAGGTCCTCCAAGCTTGCTGCGGTAGGAACTTTTCCGTCCTTGTCGAGCCCGGTGTCCACGTTCAGGCCGCGGTAGAGCAGGTTGCCGTCCGCGTCCAGCGTGAACGGGGCGGTCCCGGCGTTCGACCCGCCGAACAGGTAGCTGTCGGCATATTTGGAGTTCAGCTCCGAGAGCATCGACTGGCGGATGGAGGCCAGCTCGTTCGCGATGTCCTCGCGGTTCTGGGCGTTTGCGGTGTCGGTCACGACGCTGTTGATTTTCTCCTTCGCGGTGTCTATCTGCGTGGCGATCTGCTGCAGGACGTGGTCCGCCGTGGTGTTCGCGCCCTCCAGATTGCTGATGTTGTTGCGGTAATCCGCGTTCAGGCGGGCCTCCCAGTGCACCTGAAAGGTCTGCGCGGCGGCGAGGGGGCTGTCCGAGGGCTTCTCGAACGCCCGGTAATCGTAGGCCCGCCGCATCGCGATGTTCATCGAGGCGAACGCGTCGCTCACGTCGCTCCGGTAGCGCGACATCATCATCTGTGTGGTGATTCTCATTTTATCATTACCCCCTGCCGGCAACGCCCATGCTGCTGATGATGGTCTGCAGGCACTCGTCCACCGCCGTCATGAAGCGGGCGGCGGCGGTCAGCGCCTGGTTGTACTGCACGAGGCTCACGGCCTCGTCGTCGATGCTCACCGACGAGATGGACTGCCGGCTCGTGTCGATGTCGTCCAGCCGGTTGGCGTTGTCCGCGTCGGTGGATTTGACGCCGGCGACGCTACGCGCCAGCGAGGTCGGCACGTTCATGAACGCCTTCTGGATGGTGCCCGTGAAGAACGGGTCGCTGCCCTCCTCGCCCGGCTTTGTCTCCAGCGTGTATTCGTCCGAGGTCAGCGCCGTAATCATGTTCGTGATGTTGGAGTACGACGTGCTGGTGTCGTCGCCCGCGTTGGCGGAATCCTTGCTCATGGTGAGGTAGACGCTCGTCCAGTCGGACGAAATCTGAAGGTTCCTCGCCGTGATGCCGTCCGCGGAAAAGCCGTTCGACGTGAACAGCGGCTTGTCGGGCTGCGCGTCTGTTGTGGAGTTTAGGCCGTTCATCGTTGTGGCGAAGGTCTGGGCGAGCGTGTCCAGCAGCTTGGAGTAATAGCCGATGCCGCGGAAGGTCGCGGTCGTCTGCGTATCGCTGATGTCGTACTCGCCGTTTTCGTTCAGCAGCTTCAGGTAGCCGGCAAGGCTGCCGGACTGAAGGTCGGCGTTCTGGAATTCTGCTTTGGCTGTATCAAATGTTTCGCCGTCCTCCGTCAGGCCGGAAAGGCGTGCGTGCGTCAGTGCCTTTGCATCCGCATCCTGAAACACGGAAACCTGCGCGTATTTTTTATTGCTGACCAGCGTAAACTCCGGGTTGCCGTCCCCGTCCTCCAGCGCGTTGCCGTCCTTGTCCGCCAGATAGACGTTCAGCTCGTGCACGGTCTTGCCGGAGCCGACGTCCACCTCCGTCTCTTCCACGCGGATGTCCATGTACTGCGAAAGCTCGTCCAGCTTCAGGTTCCGCTGGTCGCGCAGCTCCAGCGCGGAGCCGCCGGAGACCTCGGCATTTTTAATCTGCCCGTTCAGCGCGGCGATGCCGCTCAGCAGCTCGTTCACCTGCGGCACGGCGTGCTCGGAAAGCGCGTCGTACTGCTGCTCGCGCGCCGTTTCCAGCCCTTTGGCGGCGATGTTGAACTTTTTGGCGAGCTGGTCGGCCGCGTCGCGGATCACGCTTTCGGAGGCGTCGCTCTTGCCGGAGGTCAGGTTCTGCATCTGCGAAATCAGGTTGCTCAGCTCGTTGCTCAGCACGTCCACGGTGGAGACCTCGTCCGAGCTGTCGGCCGTGGTGGTGTAGGTGAAGATGTCCTCCAGCGGCTCGAGCGCCGCCGCCAGCGCGGAGCTTTCGCCGCCCAGCGCGTTCTGCAGGCGGTACTCGCCGTCCAGGAACGCGTCGCGCAGCTGGGAGGTGTCGTAGGCGTCCGCGCCCTGCCCGCTCACCGCGCCGCCGGCCCAGCTGTAAAACGAGTTCGTGCTGGGCGGGGTCACGGCGGCCTGGTCCACCCGCTGGCGCGTGTAGCCCGGCGTGGTGGAGTTGGTGATGTTCTGGCCGGTGATGTTCAGGCTGGCGCGCGCGGCGCGGACGCCGCTGCGGGCGATGAACAGGCCGTCAAACGTGGAACTCATGGCTGCACTTCCTTACCTGAATTCTATACCTTTTATAATAAGCGTTTACATGTACTATAGATTGCCGATAGATTCGGGCCTTATACTTTTTCCGAAAAGAAGCCTTCCGGCGGGGGGGCGGCTTTTGCGCTTTCCCCATAAGTCCGCCGCAGCTCCGGATTGTTTTCTATTTTGGAGCGGATGCGCGAAATCTGGTTCAGCCTTATTTGGGTCAGCTTCTGGCAGCGGCCGTTCGCCTTCTGCAGTTCCCCGACCGCGGCGGAAAGGCTGCCGTACAGGCTGTGCGCCCGCTCCCGCTTTTCGGGCGGGAAGGCGGGCAGCACCTCCCGCAGCGTGGCGCGCGGCGCCGGCGTTTCGTCCATCAGCTTCTGGCGCTCGCGGTCCAGGCCCCTGGCCTTCAGCACAAAGGCCTGCTCCCGCTTCATGCAGGCGTCCAGCTTCTCCAGCCGGCCCGCCGCCACGACGCCGTACTTCTCCTGCTCCAGCTTCAGAAACTCCCGGTAAAACCCGAGCGCCTTCTCAAGCAGGGCGTTCAGCCGGTCCGCCAAATCTGCACTCAGCATCGCGTTTCCTCCCTTTCCGCACGTCCTACCGCAGCAGGATGTCCGCCAGTTCGTCCGCCCCGGCGAGGGGCTCCCCCGCCTCGACCTGCTTTTTCAGGCGCTGAATCCGCCCGGCGTCGGCGTCCTGCCCCATGCCGCGCAGAATCTCGTCCCGGAGCCTGCCCACGGCCGGGTCGTCTTTGCCCGGCCGGGTAGAAAGCTCGATGGTATCGGTCTTTCCGCGCACGGCTTCCCGGCGGCCGGCCTTTTCCGTGCGGGAGACGTCGCCGCGGGCGGGTTCCGGCCCAGCCGCCGGCGAAAGGCCGCGCAGGGACTCCATGCCGTACCCCGTGCCCTTGATGATCATTCCGGTTCACCTCTCATTCCGTTTATCGGCCGGCGCGCGCGAAACTTTAGCCGCCGGGAGCGGAAATCTTTGGCCGCCGCCGTGCAAATAGATTTTACAATGATAAGATGTGAAATATAGAGTTCTGTGACTAAATTTACACAACGGGGATAAGAAACCATGCAGTTTGAACAAATAAAATAAAAATCAGTCTTGAATTTGCGGAGAATAGAATACTTTATACGAATATTCCTGCAGGATTTTCCATCGAAAAATGAGGAAAATTGTTGACTTTTTAGAAATTCCGTATAATAATTGAGAAAGATAATTTTTTGTAATAATTTTGATATTTTTCAGGAAAATCATGGCTCTGCGTTCCGCGCTTCCGGCGCGCCCCTGTCTGCGGCGCAGCCGCGGGGCGGAACGGGAAAGGAGAAAGCAAAATGAGCATTCTGGACAGTGTGTCGACGGAGCTCATCGGCAAGGACCTGGACGGCCTGTGGGCGAGGCAGCAGGCGATTTCCGACAACCTCGCCAATTTTGAGACGCCGGGCTACCAGACCAAGAGCGTCTCTTTCGAGAACGCGCTCAAGGCGTGCCTGCCCGACCCCGCGGAGCCCGACGCGGCGCAGGTCACCGACGGGCAGAGGATGGAGGCCGTCCGCTCGGTCGAGCCGCAGACGACGCAGACCAAAGAGCAGAAAGAGCGCGCGGACGGGAACTCGGTGGACCTGGAGCAGCAGGAAATCGAGATGGCCCGCACCGCGCTCAATTATTCCTACTCCCTGCAGGCGATGTCGGACACGTTTTCCCGCCTGAGGACGGCCATCACCGGAAAATAAAACATCCCGGCCTTTCGGGGCCGGGAACGCGAAAAGAGGGGCTTTTGCATGGCTTTTATGAATTTGCTCGACATCAGCGGCTCCGCGCTGACCGCCAGCCGGCTCAGAATGGACGTGATTTCCGAGAATATCGCGAACGCGCAGACGACGCGGACGGAAAACGGCGGCCCCTACCGCCGGAAAATGGTCACGTACGAGTGCGCCGACACGCCCTCGACCTTTCAGTCCATGGTGGATGAAAAGCTGGCCGCCGAGCCGCGCGGCGTGAAGGCGACCGGCATTGTGGAGGACCAGACGCCGTTCCCGGAAAAGTACGACCCCACAAGCCCGGACGCGGACGCGCGGGGCTATGTGCGCCGGCCGAACGTGGACCTGATGAAGGAGACCGTGGACATGATGGCGGTCGCGCGGACCTACAACACCAACCTGACGGCGCTGGAGACCGTGAAGGACATGGCCGCCAAGGCGCTTGAGATGGGGAGGTAACGGAAGATGAATACGATTCAGCCGCTGCAGCGCCTCGCTTCCCCGGCCGAGCTGAACCGGGCCGCCTCTGCGGAAGAGACCCCCGGCTCCGCCGAAATCCCGTTCCGTTCCCTGTTCGAGGACGCCGCCGCGGGCGTGCGGGAGACCGACGCGGGCGTCAGCAACGAAATCTACAAGCTTGCGACGGGGCAGGCGCAGAACCTGCACGACGTGGTCATCGCCTCCCAGAAGGCGAGTCTGTCGGTCAGTCTGATGGTGGAACTCCGCAACAAGGCGCTCGACGCGTACAAAGAACTTATGAACATGAGCGTCTGATAAAATTTTCTTGAAGGGCGGATCGGGCGGCTTCATGAATGAACAGTTGAAGAAATACATTGATCCGGTTCGGAACTTTTTCGGCAAGCTGACCAAGCGGACAAAGGTCATCCTCTGCGCCGTTCTGGGCGGCATTGTGGCGCTGGCTGTGATTCTCGGCCTTTTGATGAACCGCACCCAGTACACGGTGCTGTACGCCGGCCTCGCGAGCGACGAAGCCCAGCAGGTGACGACGGAGCTCAAGAACATGAACGTCGATTTCAAGGATGACAACGGCACCATCTATGTCGATTCCAGCAAGGAAAACTCGGTCAGGATGCAGCTTTCAAACGAAGGCTACCCCAAAACGGCGCCGAACTACAACTTTTTTACGGATCATGTCGGCGTGATGACGACCGACGAAGAGAGAAAAATCATCCAGCAGTACCAGCTGCAGGAGCGCCTGGGCGCCGTGATTAAGACCATGGATCCGGTCGACACCGCCTATGTGACCATCAGCCTGCCGGAGGGCGGCAGCTATGCCTGGGACGACAACAAGCAGGCGGCCTCCGCCTCTGTCTCCGTCAAGCTGCGGCCGGGCAAGACCATGCAGTCCACGCAGGTGGCGGGCATCAAGCAGCTGGTCTCAAAAAGCGTGCCGAACCTTTCGGCCGAAAACGTCGCCGTGGTCGACAGCTCCTCGGGGGAGGAACTGTCCGCCTCCAGCGGCGCTTCGGGAGATTCGCTCCAGATTACCCTTTCCGAATTCAAGCTGAAAATCGAAAGGGAATACGAGAACAACATCCAGCAGAAGATCCTGTCCCTCCTGGCGCAGGCTTACGGCAAAGACCATATCAGCGTGAGCGTCAAGAGCAGGATGGACCTCGACAAAAAAATCCAGGACATCGTCACCTACACCCCCTCCACCAGCGACGGGCGCGGCGTGGTGAGCCACTCCGACGAAGAATATGAGCAGACGGTTCAGGGCGCGTCCTCGGGGGGCGGCGTCGCGGGGGCGCAGCAGAACACCGAGACCACGACGACCTACCCGGGCGTCACCGTGAACGGCAACGTGATCACCACCAGGGACAAAAAGACCTACAGCTACCTCGTCAGCAAGGTGGAAGAGCAGATTCAGAGCGACGCCGCCGCGCTGGACGACCTCACGGTTTCCGTGGTCATCACGACGGACGGCATGACGGACGCCCGCCGGCAGGAACTGACCGGCGTAATCGCCAACGCGGCGGCCGTCGACCCCAGCAAGGTCGCCGTGATGGCCGTGCCCATGGCAGAGAGCCTGCCGGCCTCGCAGGCCGTGCCGACCTTTGCGCAGATGCTTCCCCAGATATTGCGGAACCCCGCCGTGCTGATTGCGGGCGGGCTGCTGCTGGTCCTCGCGGTGCTGCTGATTGTTTTTCTCGTCGCGCGCAGAAGGCGCAGGCAGGCGGACGTGATGTCCCGGCTGGAGCCTGAGGGCGGGCCGATGCCGGAGGAGGGCGAAGGGGAATTCCAGCCCCTTGCGCCTGAAACGGAGCCGCCGCAGCCCGCGGAAGGGGCGGCGGGCGCCGAATCCGCAGAAGGAGCGGAAGGTGAACAGCCGGCGGAGGAAGCCGGAGAAGCGGAGGAAGAAGGGGCAGAGGAGAACGTGAAGCAGCCGCCTCAGGAACCGGAAGAAAAAGAGACCATCGAAGACATCCGGAACGCCCAAAACAGCAAGGAAGACAAAGTGCGGAACGACCTGCAGAGCTTCTCCTCCAAAAACCCCGAAATCGCCGCGCAGCTTATCCGCAGCTGGCTGAAAGGGGAGGATGACCATGGCCACCAGTAAAAAGCCGATTACCAGCGTGCAGAAAGCGGCGGCCGTGATTATTGCCCTCGGCTCGGACACCGCCTCCCAGATTTACAAATACCTGAAAGAGGACGAGGTGGAGCAGCTCACCTATGAGATCGCGCGGATGTCCCACCTGACCTCCGACGAGGTAAACGCCGTTCTCGACGATTTTTACCAGCTCTGCCTCACGCAGAAGGTGATTACGGACGGCGGCCTCGGCTACGCCCGCAACGTGCTTGAAAAAGCCTATGGCAAGGAGGAGGCCACCTCCCTGCTGGACCGCGTGACGAAGAACCTGAAGACGCGCGCGTTCGATTTTCTGCAGAAAGCGGATTATAAGAACATCCTGACCGCGATTCAGAACGAGCACCCCCAGACCATTGCGCTGGTCCTCTCGTATGTGCGGCCGGACCAGTCGGCGGCGGTCATCGCGAATCTGCCGCCCGAAAAGCGGGTGGACGTCGTCCAGCGCATCGCGAACATGGACCGCACCTCGCCGGACGTCATCAAAATCGTCGAAAACAACCTCGCCGACAAATTCGGCAACGTGCTGGACGTGGAGTTCACCCAGTTCGGCGGCGTCGACTATGTGGCCGACGTGATGAACAACATGGACCGCTCGAACGAAAAGTCGATTTTCGACGAGCTGAACCGCAAGAACGCGGAGCTTTCGGATGAAATCCGGAAAAAGATGTTCGTGTTCGAGGACATCACCACCATGGACGACATCTCCATCCAGCGGGTCCTGCGCGAAGTGGATTCCAAAGACCTTGTCTATGCGCTCAAGGGCGCCAACAAGGAAGTGGCGGATGTCATCTTCCGCAACATGTCGAGCCGCTCGGCCGACACCGTCAAGTCGGACCTCGAGTACACGCACAACGTCCGCCTCAGGGACGTGGAAGAGGCGCAGCAGCGGATTGTCGGCGTGATCCGCCGCCTGGAGAACGAGGGCGAGATCGTGATAGCAAAGGGCGGAGATGAGATCATTGAGTAAAGTGATTAAATCTTATGAGTACGATTCCTCCGCGGTGCGGCATATCGCCGTCGTCCGCGACTGGACGGCCGATTCCCCGCCGGGAGCGGCCGGGCCCGGGGACGGCGCGGAGGAGGCCCGCGGGCTTCCCGCCGCGCAGGCCGGCCCGCAGGCGCCCGAAGCGGAAGACCCGGGGGGCGTTCCCGAGGGCGAGCGGTGCGGCGCGGTGCTCCAGAAAGCGTTCCGGAGCGCGCGGCAGATTGTGGAGGCCGCCCAGAACTACCGCGCGCAGCAGGTCGCGGCGGCGAGGCGCGAAATTGCCAAGGAAGCCGCCGACGAGAAGCGCCGCGGTTACAGCGAGGGCTATGCCGAGGGGCTCAGGCAGGGAAAACAGGCCGGGTTCGCCGCGGGCACGCAGCAGGGGCTGCAGGAAGGCAGAAAGCAGGCCGCGGCCGACAACCGCCGGAAGCTTGAGGAGCTCGGCGCGATGATCGAGGCGGTGGAAAAGTCCAAGACGCGGATTCTTCAGAAATTCGAGGGCGACCTGCAGGAGCTGGCGTTTGCCATGGCGCGCTCCATCCTCAAAAAAGAGCTGGAGATCGACAAGCGCGCCATGCGCTCCATCATCGTCGGCGCCATGGATACCTACCGCAACCAGGAGTGGGTGCGCATCTATGTCTCCGACAACACGGCGAACATCCTCCTCAAGGCCGACGGCGGCATCGTGAAGGCGCTCAAGGAGGTTTCGGACAATGTGAAGGTGGTCGCCTCCAAGGGCATGGACGACAGCGGCTGCATCATCGAGCTGCCGGACCAGGTCATCGACGCGGGGATCGACACCCAGCTCAACAAAATCCGGGACGCGGTCCGCTCCGCCCCCCAGCCGGAGAGCCGGGCCGGCCCCGGCCGGCCCGGGGCCGAAAAGAGACAGAGCGCGGCGAAGGGGGTCCATGCGGGATGAATCTGCGCGCGGCGTGCGAAATCGTATCGAAAATCGATCCGCTGGAATATAAGGGCAAGGTCAAGAACATCACCGGCATGATGATCGAGGCCGCGGGCCTCAAAGCCAAGGTCGGCGACATCTGCACCATCGGCGGCAGCGGGGAGGACCCCGCCGTCTCCGCCGAAGTGGTCGGCTTCCGCAAGGGGAACGTGCTGCTCACGGCCTACGGCGACATCAAAGGCGTGGGGCTGGGCAGCATCGTGGAAAACACCGGCCACAGGCTGCGCGTCCCCGTCGGCGAATGCCTGAAGGGCAGAACGGTGGACGCCGCGGGCCGCCCCATCGACGGCCTCGGCCCCTTTCAGCCGGAGTGCTGGTACGACATCGACACCCCCTGCGCCAACCCGCTCGCGCGGCCCCGCATCACCGAGCGCCTGTGCTACGGCGTCAAGGCGATCGACGGGATGATGACCATCGGAAAAGGGCAGAGAATCGGGATTTTTTCCGGCAGCGGCGTCGGGAAAAGCACCCTGATGGGCATGATTGCGAAAAACGTCGATTCCGACATCAACGTGATTGCGCTGGTCGGCGAGCGCGGCCGCGAGGTCAAGGAGTTCATCGAGAAGGACCTGGGGCGGGAGGGCCTGGCCCGCTCGGTGCTGGTGGTCGCCACGTCGGACCAGCCCGCCATGTTCCGCGCCAAGTGCCCGTTTGTGGCCACCGCCATCGCGGAGTATTTCCGCGACCGGGGCAAGGACGTGCTGCTGATGATGGATTCGCTCACGCGCTTTGCCATGGCGCAGCGTGAAATCGGCCTTGCGGCCGGCGAGCCGCCCATCGCGCGCGGCTACACGCCCTCCCTTTACGCGGAGCTGCCCAAGCTCCTGGAGCGGAGCGGAAACTTCAGCACCGGCTCCATCACGGGCATCTACACCGTCCTGGTCGAGGGGGACGACACCAACGAGCCGATCTCCGACACGGTGCGCGGCATCCTGGACGGGCACATTGTCCTTTCCCGCGCGCTGGCCACGCAGAACCACTACCCCGCCATCGACGTGAACGCCAGCATCTCCCGCCTGATGACGGACATCACGACGCCGGAGCACCAGGCGCTGGCGGCGCGGATACGCAACCTGCTCTCCGTCTATTCCCGGAACTACGACCTGATTTCCATCGGGGCGTACAAGCCGGGCATGAACCGCCGGCTGGACGAAGCGGTCGGAAAAATCGACCAGATCAACCGGTTCCTGACGCAGAAAGTGGACGAAAAATTCACCTATGAAGAGACCGAACGGCTGATGAAAGAGATTTGACATGAAGAAATTTGCTTTTTCACTCGAAAGGGTCCTGGAGTACAAGCGGCAGATGCTCGGGATGCTGAAAAACGAGCTGGCCCGGCTGCGCGCGGAGCAGAAGCGGCTGGAGGGCGAGATTGCGGAGAAGAACCGCGAGTTCGGCGGGCTCAGCCGGGCGCTGGCCGCCAGAATGAGCGGGGGCCTGCAGCCGCACCGCGTCGCCGCGTACAAGGCGTATCTCGGCGAGCTGAACCGCCGCACCAACCTCCTGCTGGAGCAGCGCGGGCAGGTGGCGGCGCGGGCCGAGGCCAAGCAGCGGGAAGTGGTCCGCATGAACAGCGACATCTCCGGCCTGGAGCACCTGCGGGACCGGCAGCTTTCGGCGTACCGCGCCGAGGGCCGGAAACAGCAGGAGACGTTCGTCGAGGAGTTCGTCAGCCACGCCGGGGCCCGGGCGGGCTGAAGCGGAAATCGCCGCGAAAGGAGGTGATACCATGATTCAGCAGATTCAGGTACAACAGACCCGGCGGCCGCAGGTCCGGCAAAGCGCCGGAACCAGGGCGCGGCAGACGGAAAAGGCCGGCGGCTTCGGCTCCATCCTTTCGGCAAAGTCGAAGGAGCGGGCGGAGCAGACCGACCCCGCAGAAGATGAAAAAACGGAGCGGCCCCCGGAGAAACAGCAGAAAGACACGGAGGACCGCCCGGCGGCCGCGATGCTTTCGCAGCTGGCGGCACAGCCGGCGGCTCCGGCGATGCCTGCGGCCCCGGAGGGGGCGGAGGCACTGCCCGCGCTTTCGGCGGCAAAGCTGACGGCCGTCCGGGTGCTGCCGCTGGCGGCGAAGCCGGGCGCGGGGGCTGAAATCCCGTCCGCAGCACCTTCCGCGGGCGCAGAACCGGCGGCGGGACAGGCGGCGCGGCCGCTTCCGCTCACGGTGGAGACTTTGCCGGCGGAGCAGTCCGCACAGCAGGTCCCGCGGCAGGCGGGCGACCTTGACACCCTGCCGCAGGCGGCCGAAGAGCCGCGGCAGAACCCGGAGGCCATGCGGGCGGGGGAGACCCCGTCGGTGCGGAGCGGCGTGCGCGCGTCCGGCCAGACGGCGGCCCGCGCCGGCAGCCTGCCGGCAGGGCAGGCCGCCAGGGCCCGCGCCCCGGAGGAACCCGGGGATGCGGAGGTGCGCGTGCAGGCCGCCCCGGCGCGGAATACGCCGGAAAGCGGCGCGCCGCGTGCGGAGACAGGCCCTTCCGCCGCCCTTTCGGAGGCGGAAAAAGGGAAAAACACGCCGGCGCAGCCGGGCGGCTCGGCGCTTCGGCCGGCGGAGCAGCCCGCCCGTGCGTATGAGAGCGCGGCGGCCGCCGTAAAGCCGGCGGAAGAAGCACCGGTCGGGGCGGCCGCGGCACCGCGCCAGGTGGCGCAGGCGGCAGCCGGCGCGCTGAAGGCAGGCAGAAAAGAGTTCAGCATGGACCTTTACCCGCGCTCGCTCGGAAAAGTTTCGGTCAAAATGAGCGCTGAGGACGGCCTGCTCACGGTCGAAATTTCGGCCTCCGACCCGAAGACGCAGAGCCTGCTGCTCTCCAGCGCGGACGAGATTCAGGCGATCCTGCGGCAGGACGCGGGCCGGGCGGCCGCCGCAAAACCGGCCGACCCGCCGTGGAACGAACAGGCCCGGCAGAACGCACGGCAGGGCGGGCAGGACCGTCAGCGACAGGATCAGGATACGGAACAGCGGCGGCGCCGCTTCGCCGGGGACGCCGCGCTGAACCCCGCGGGCGTGGGGACGGGGGATTTTCTCTCCCTCCTCCGGCTTGCGGGCACTTAAACAACAGAAAGGGGCTTTAAAGTGGCAGCGGCAGGCGTGAGCGGCGTCGGCGGCCTGATGCGGTCGGACGCTGCGGACAGAACTTCCGCCAGCAACCAGACAGGGCTGGAGATGGGCGATTTTCTCAAACTGATGGTCGCGCAGTTCCAGAACCAGAGCCTGGACAGCCAGGTGGACAGCACCCAGTACATCACGCAGCTCGCCCAGTTTTCTGCGATTCAGGCCATGAACGCCATGACCCAGAGCATGGGCAAGCAGTACGCGGCCTCGCTGGTCGGCAAAACCGTCGCGGTGGAGACGCCCGGCGGGGACGTGACCGGCAGGGTCGAGGGCGTGAACTATTACTCCGACGGAAGCAGCTGGCTCGTGGTCGGGGACGCGGAATACGCGCTCTCCGACGTGATTCAGGTAATCGACCCCGCGCAGCAGGAAACCGCGGCGGCCGGGGAAACGGAGGAACAGCCTTCCGCCGAAACTTCGGAGAAAGCCTGAGCTTCGGCCGGAAAGGGAAGCGACTATGGAAAACATCCAGTTCAGAAAAAACTATGCCGCCGCGATGGGGCCGGTCCGCCCGGCGCAGGCGCCGCAGCGCAGAGCGCCCGCGGCGGCCCGGGCGGAAAAATCCGGCGAAGCGCGGAGCTTCGAGCAGGCCCTGCGGGAGGATATCCGAAAGACCGAGGGGCTGACCTTTTCCAGACACGCGCTGCGGCGCATGGATGAAAGGCAGATCTCCGTGACCCCGCAGCTGATGGAGAAGCTGGACGGCGCGGCCGAAAAGGCCCGCGGCAAGGGCGTGAAAGAAGCCCTGATGCTGGGCGGCGGCGCGGCGTTCATCGTGAACATCCCGAACCGGACGGTCGTCACCACCATGAGCGGCGGGGAGCTCAAACAGAACGTGTTTACCAATATCGACGGAGCCGTGCTTTTATGACCGGACCTTTTACAGGGGGTCAGCGGGCTTGGAACGACGGAAAAGCCCGGGCGGTTCCTTCCGATGCAGAGAAAGGAAGAGAGTACCTATGATGAGAGCAATGTCCTCGGCGGTCGCCGGGCTGAAGGCCCACCAGGACGCGATCGACGTGGTCGGCAACAACATCGCGAACGTGAACACCCATTCCTTCAAAAGCGGCAGCGTCTCGTTCCGCGACGTGATGTACCAGAACATCGTGTCGGCGGCGGGAGGCGATCCCGACACCGGCCTGGCGGGCACGAACCCCTCCCAGATCGGCTACGGCGCGGCGACCGCGTCGGTCGGCGTCGACACCTCCAACGGCGGCAAGGACCAGACCGGCAGGCCGAACGACTGCTATATCGACGGCCAGGGGTATTTCGTGGTCGCCGACGGCGGCCAGGACGGGACGAACAATTATCCCGTCGGCATGAAATACACGCGGGTCGGCTCGCTTCAGTTCGACAGCCAGGGCTACCTGACCGACGGCAACGGGAACTACGTCCTCGGCGTGAACAACGACGCCGGTGAGGACGGCGCAATTCCGACCGTTACGACCGCGATGGACGGCAAACTTGCGACTGACGGCAGCCTGAAAACAGATCAAGGGGATATGGTCCCCCCGGAATATATCCATTACAGCACGGAGGACAATACCCTTTCCAATGTTTCATTCGGGTCGGACGGCACCATCACGGCAACCTCCGGCGGCGAGGTCGTCACGCTCGGAAAGGTAGCGCTTGCCCATTTCAGCAACGCGGCGGGCCTCGAGGACATCGGCAGTTCCTATTACAAGGACACGACCAACTCCGGCGCGGCAGAGTTTTACGTGCCCGGTTCCGGCGCGACGGGCAACCTGGTGACCGGCTCGCTCGAAAACTCGAACGTGGACCTCGCGACGGAATTTTCCAACATGATTCTCTATGAGCGCGGCTACCAGGCCAACACCAAGATCATCTCCGTCGCGGACGAGATGCTCCAGACGCTGGTCAACATGAAGTGAGCGGCCGGCAAAGAGAAGGAACGGCTTTGTTATGATTGAGCTGACGCGGCTGAACGGGGCGAAGTTCACCCTGAACAGCGATTTGATTGAGACCGTCGAGAATATTCCGGAGACCAAGGTCACTCTGACCGACGACAGGCATTTTTTTGTGACGGAATCGCGCGAAGACATCACGCGGAAGGTCGTCGCCTACCGCAGGCAGATTTTAAAGAACGTGATTGCGGCGGCCGCGGCGCCTGCAAAAACCTGAGCGCGGGCGGGGCCCCGGGCCGGGCGTGTATGCTCCGCCCGGAAGGGCCCGCCCCTTCCGTAGAAAATCCGCACCTTGCCCGCACGGGCAAAGCGCCTGAAGATACAAATTCCCCCTTCACTTTTGTGCAAAGATGGTGGTAAATATGGCGGAGGTTTTGTCGCAGCAGCAGATCGACGAGCTTCTCGGCAGGCTGCGAAAGGGAACCACGAACCTGAAACAGATTGAAGAGCAGAGCACCGCCCGGAAAATCAAGGAGTACGATTTTCTCTCGCCCAAGCGCTTCACGCGGGAGCAGATCCGCTTCCTGCAGAATGTTTTCGAGAACTTTTCGCGCCTTTTTTCGCTGCACCTTTCCGGCCTGCTCCGGATGACCTGCCAGACGGAGGTCGTCCAGGTGGAGGAGGAGGAATACCGCGAGTTCGGCAACGCCCTGAGCGACTCCGTGCTCCTGGCCGTGCTGGGGCTGCACAGCAAGAAATACAAGGTCGAGGACAAGCAGATTCTGATGGAGATGTCGCGCCCCATCTCGTTCTGCACCATCGACCGGATGCTCGGCGGCGACGGCTCCGGGTACGACATCGAGCGGGACTACACGGAGATTGAGCTTTCGCTGCTGCAGTACCTGTTCCGCCAGGTTGTGGGCCTGATGGGCAACGCCTGGAGCAGCTATACCGACGTCACGTTCAGCCTGGACGCGCTGGAGACCAGCGCGCAGACGGTGCAGTTCATCCAGCAGGACGAGTCGGTCGCCATCGTGGTCCTGCGGGTCACTCTGAACGACCTCGTGGGGAACGTGAACATCTGCCTTCCGGCCAGCTCCCTGGAGGAGATTTTCAAGAGTTTCGCTTCCAAATACAGCATCAAGCTCCCCAGGCGGGAAGACCCGGACGCCGAAAAGCGCCGCAGGAAGAGCAACCTGGCCCTTCTGGCGGACACGCCCCTCAAGGTCTCCGCCGTTCTGGGCGAGACGCAGATTCCCCTGCAGGACCTGCTGGAGCTTCGCCGGGGCGACATCATCCCGCTGGGCAGCAGGGCCAACGGCAGCTCCATTGTGCTGAAGGTCGAAAAGCTGCCGTGGTTTCTGGGGATGGTCGGCGTGAAAGGGAAAAAATACGCCGTAAAAATCAAGAAAATCCTCCAGTAAAATTTTTTGGAAAAAGGTGATTTCGTTGGGATCAAAAGAGGCGGGGACCCTCTCCAATATGGAGATTGACGCAATCGGGGAAATCCTCAACATCAGCCTTGGCACTTCGGCCACGTCCGTCTCGGAGCTGCTGGGCCAGCCGGTCAAAATCACGACGCCGAAGGTCAAAGTGATGAAGACGAAGAATTTCAACATCAAGACCTACGAGCCGGCCATCGGCGTTGAAATCAACTATGTGAAGGGCCTGGACGGGCAGAACATCCTGATTCTGAAGGAATCCGACGTGAAAGTCATCGTCGGCCTGCTTCTGCAGACGGATTTCTCGGACCGGGAATTCGTGATGGACGAGATGAACATCGGCGCAATCTGCGAGGTCATGAACCAGATGATGGGCGCTTCGGCCACGGCCCTTTCCCAGTTTCTGAACCGCGCCATCAGCATTTCCCCGCCGAATTCCTTTTCCATCGACAACACCGAGCAGTTTAAAAACAAGTATTTCCCGAAGGACGAGGACATCGTCGCGGTCTACTTCAACCTGATGATCCGCACAAAGATTGTGGATATCCCGCTCACCCGGTTCGTGCTGCGCAAT
>ENA-UOOK01002331-UOOK01002331.1-fermentation-metagenome-genome-assembly--contig:-NODE-2331-length-23597-cov-5.916235_pt1 | contig 23597 bp, 18 predicted proteins | sample MGYA00245777_ERZ724023 | MGnify/ENA primary metagenome ERZ724023 (study PRJEB28704, sample SAMN03018312) | fermentation metagenome | biome: anthropogenic terrestrial biome; feature: soil; material...
TGAGAACTGATTCATTGCCTTAAAGCGTATAAACCCATTTCTTATTGTTGGATATAAGTATTTTGGTTAATTTCGTGTTTTAAAATTAAAGTCTTCATGGCCACAGAGAGGAAAAAGAAGCCTAAGCTTACAAAAAAGGTGAAAGTGCCTATCGCTAAGCGTGAACACAGAGTTACCGTTTTACTCAATGATCAAGAACTGGAAGCAATTAACGCCTACTGCAAGAAGTATAAAGTAAAAAGTATGGCACGATTTCTTCGAGAGAGTGCGCTGCGTAATGTGATGACTCGCTTCCTTGATGATTACCCCACTTTGTTCCAGAAGAATGAACTCGACAGTCTCGTGGTCCATAATGCTGCTTCCGAGCCTTAAAATTCAGTTTTAATCTGCTCTACCCACTTCTTTAACCTATAATCAGTCAGGTCGGGCTCATTATCCTCATCCAGGGCTAGACCCACAAGCTGTTCGTCAATCAGGGCTTTTGAGGTGGTGAAATCATAGTCGTCGGGTGGCCATGCGCCAATAAATTTGATTCCTGTGTTTTGAAGCAGCTCGTAAATTTTGCCCATGCCATCACAAAAAGAGTCAGGATAGTTCTGCTGGTCGCCAAGTCCGAAAAGAGCCACTGTTTTACCCTCCATATCCTGTTCTTGCAGCATCTCCATAAAAGTTTCATACTCGTCCTGCAGCAAACCCACGCCCCAGGTGGAGGTTCCTAATATCAGCCTATCAAAATTGCTAATCGTTTCGGGTCCTACTTCCACAGAATCTCTAAGTACTGCTCCCGGCAGTAGCATTTGAAGTTTTTCGGCAACAAACCTCGTGTTTCCCAAGGATGAACCATAGATTATTATCGTATTTTTATACATGCTGTTTTTCCTGTTTCATGTTAATTGATGAAGAAATCAAACTGATTTTTTTGATTTGCGGATTCAGTTAGGGGCTTGCTATTCTTACTCAATAAACACTACTGCCCGACTTAGGTTCAAATCAGCAGGCGGGTGGCTGCGACTATTTTATTTTTCTGATTAAAGACAAGCCGTCTCTAATGGGCAGAATGGTCTTTTCCACACGGGCATCGTTCCTTACAATATTGTTGAAATCCATTATCCCTTTTGTATAGGCGTCGTCGGGCATTCCGGGCATTGCTACTTTCCCTCCCCAAAGTATATTGTCTGCTATAATATATCCGCCGGGTTTTAGCCTCGGGAATACTGCTTCATAGTATTGCGGGTATTGACGTTTGTCCCCGTCAATAAAAACCAAATCAAAAGGCCCTTCAATCTTCGGGATAATGTCGAGAGCATTTCCGATATGCAGAGTGATCCTCTTTTCAAGTCCCGCCTTGCAAATAAACTTACGGATAATAGCTTCCAGCTCGTCGTTTAATTCGATGGTGTGGATGTGAGTCTCGGGAGCCGTTCCATTAGCCATACATATTGCCGAATAGCCTGTAAATGTACCCAGCTCAACAATTTTTTCAGGCTGAATCATTTGGCAGAGCATCTTCAGCAAGGAGCCCTGGATATGTCCCGATAGCATTCTGGGACGAAGCACGTGCAAATGAGTGTAGCGCTCAAGTTCGCGTAAGAGCTCGTCTTCCTCGTCAATGTGATTTAAAATATATTGTTCTAAGTCTATATCCATCAGCTCTGTTTGTAAATAAGCGAAGATAGTAACTCCGGACTGAAAATTTCATTTGCAATCGCCATCAGGTCTGAGGCGCTTATCGCGTCTATTTTTTTGTAAGTAGTTTCGAGCGAATCGACACTGTTGAACATCAGGAAACTCTTTGCAATTGAGAGCATCAGGCTTTCGCGATTTTCGTTGGCAATGGTAATCTGTCCTTTTAGCTGCCGCGCAGCATTGTGAAGCTGAAGCGTTCCGAGGCTTTGTTCCCTGAGCTTTTTGAGCTCACGGTTTACCTCCCGCATGCTTCGGTTGAGATTGTCCTTGTCGGTGCCAAAGTAAATGCAGAACATTCCCACCCCGGAATAGGGACTATATATCGATTCGATATTATAGGCTATGCCGTTCTTTTCGCGTAAGGCCATATTAAGACGGCTGTTCATTCCAGGTCCTCCCAGTATGTTGTTCAGAAGCAGCAAGCCCAGTCTTTTGGGACTGTTGAAGTCGTAGGCAATATTCCCAAGTACTATGTGAGTCTGGAAGGTATCCATGATTTTTTCCACTTGTTGGGGTCTGTATGGTTTAAGCGCCGGACGCCCGTTCACCCTTAGATTGCCTGGAATATCTTTAAAATACTTGGATGCAATTTTCAGAACTTTTAAGGGCTCCATCTGACCCACCGAACAGATAACCATCTGGTCGGTATGATAGTTTTCAGCAATAAAGCGCTTAATCTCCTTTTGCCCGAAGGCCATTAGTTTTTCAGGCGTTCCAAGGATATTGCGTCCCATGGGGTCATCAGCAAAAATCAATTCCTCGAAGTCGTCAATAATAAGCTCCGACGGGTTGTCTTTATAGGAATTTATTTCATCAACAATTACTTCCTTCTCCTTTTCCAGTTCTTTGGCAGGAAAGGTAGAGTTGAATGTTATATCGTGTAAAAGCTCTAAGGCGCGGTCGAAGTCTTCAATCAGGTAAGAGGCGTAGATGCAGGTCTCTTCTTTTGTAGTGTAAGCGTTGAGTTCTCCGCCCACGTCGTCTATGCGACTTAGGATATGATAGGTTTTTCTTTTTTGGGTACCTTTAAATATGACATGTTCAATAAAGTGGGCCATGCCATGCTCCTCATCTTTCTCGTCGCGCGACCCGGTGTTAATCATTATTCCGCAACAGCCCACGGGCGACAGGATTTTGTGGTGAACGAGCCTGATCCCGTTGGGAAATGTATATGTAAAAATGTCCATTTTATTAATTAATCAAGCTGCAAAAGTATAAAACATCCTCGAATAAAAGAGTATAAAGGAGTTGTGATGTTTTTGTTTCTATTGGAAGGTTTGTTGAGCGTGGAGTAAGAAATTTTTGAAAGCTAAGTGTTTGACAAGGTGTTGGGTATAACTGTCTCTGTTGGTCTGTCAATGGGTCGGCTTAATAATTTTCACTACTGCATTTTGAAGAAAGAAAGTTTTCCGTATATTTGCACCGCAATTTTAGTGAGGTACCATAGCTCAGTTGGTAGAGCAACGGACTGAAAATCCGTGTGTCCCCGGTTCGATTCCTGGTGGTACCACAAAATTTTAACACTGCCCCTAAGGTACCATAGCTCAGTTGGTAGAGCAACGGACTGAAAATCCGTGTGTCCCTGGTTCGATTCCAGGTGGTACCACCTCTTTTCGAATTATATAATTCATTTCAATCCCTTGTTTTTGTGGCTTTACAATAATTAATGATTTTTGTCATTATACTGTTCACTATTTGACAGTTGTTAGCTTGTTTCTTTATATTTTGCAGGGCATATAAACAGACTAAGGCCTGACTTGTTTTTAAATAATATACATGATATGAGCGATATTATTAATATTCTGCATAAAGGAAACTATTCCTGCGTGATTGAAAATGGCGGCGAGATATACACTTACACTCAGCGTGGAGTGATGGATCTTTACGATTTGCTGAAAAAGAGTCCCGAGATTTTGCACGGTGCCAGGCTGGCTGATAAAGTTATAGGTAAGGCTGCTGCCTCGCTTGTAGTGCTGGGTGGTGTTAAAGAGTTATACGCAGAGCTGATTAGTGAGCCGGCTCTAAGTGTAATAAAAGAAAGCGGGATAAAGTACGAGTATATGAATCTGGTTTCCTTAATTCAAAATCGTGACAGAAGCGGGATTTGCCCCTTGGAGTTGATGTGCAAGGAGGCTTCCAGCCCGGAAGAGGCTTTGGCTTTGATTGAGGACTTTGTCAGAAAGATTAGAGCAAAGTAATAATAAAGAATTAACGACACGAAAAGAGCAATGATTAAAAGACTATTCTTAGCTTTGGTTATAGTAGGGGCGCCGCTTGTGGCCTTGCCACAGGCTCAGGGCGATTCAATAAAAGCATATCGTCACCACTCACTTGACGAGGTGGTTGTAACAGGGACGCGAAATGAGACAGATATTCGTCATCTTCCGATGACTATTTCAGTCCTTAATAATCAGCAAATAAAATCAAGGTATGAACAGTCGCTTTTGCCTGTTATTAGCGAGCAGGTTCCGGGTGTATTTGTGACTTCCAGAGGGGTGTTGGGCTATGGTGTGGCAGCCGGAAGTTCAGGCGGCATAAAGATCAGAGGGATAGGGGGCAGTCCCACTACGGGCGTTCTGGTGCTTATTGACGGGCACCCCCAATATATGGGATTGATGGGTCACTCAGTGGCTGATTCTTATCAGTCAATTATGGCCGACAAAGTAGAGGTAGTTCGTGGCCCAGCTTCAGTGCTTTATGGTTCAAATGCGCTGGGCGGAGTAATTAACATTGTCAGTCGCAAACTTAAGGAGGATGGTGGTAAGACCGATGTCAGGGTGAGCTACGGCTCATATAATACTCTTATGTCAGAGCTGTCTATGAGCAATCGAAAGGGTCGATTCAGCAGTATTCTCAATGTGTCTTACGACCGTACTGACGGCCATCGCGACAACATGGAATATGAGCAATATAGCGTGTATTCAAAATTAGGATTTCAAATTAATGAAAACTGGAACGCTTTTGTTGACCTTAACCTCACCCGTTTTGATGCCTCAAATCCCGGCAGTATTGCTGTCCCACTAATCGACAATGATTCTGAGATAAGTCGCGGCATTTCGTCCTTGTCAGTTGAGAATAATTATGACTTAAGTTCCGGAGCTTTTAAGTTTTTCTATAACTGGGGAAAGCATAAGATAAATGATGGTTACCAGTTCGGGGCTACTCCCGTGACTTATCTGTTTAATTCAAAAGATATGATGAGCGGTCTCATGTGGTATCAGTCGGTTACGCTTTTTTCGGGCAACCGCTTAACAGCAGGTGTTGATGTCCAGAAGTTTGGCGGTGAGGCATGGAACAGTTTTTACGATGGCAATCGTAGCGATCTTGCCGATAAGAGCGAAGAGGTTGTGGCAGGATATATAACTGCCCGCCAAAATATAAATAATGTTTTGACAGTTGACGCGGGATTGCGCCTTGACCATCATTCAACAGCAGGCAGTGAGTGGATTCCACAGGGAGGAGTCAGCTATCAGGTCTCAGACTTGTCGCAGATAAGGGCTATTGTCAGCAAAGGCTTTCGCAATCCCTCCCTGCGCGAGATGTATATGTTTCCGCCACAAAACCCTGATTTGAAAGCTGAGCGATTGGTTAATTATGAAGTTTCCTTTAGCAGCAAGGCCTTTATTAACAAGCTCTCATATAGTGTAAGTCTTTTCTATATTAAGGGTGATAACATGATTCAGACAGTGCCCTCCGGCGGGCGGCCTTTAAACGTGAACAGTGGAGAAATAGAAAATCGCGGAGCAGAGTTAAGTGTAAATTATCGCGCTAATGAGCGCTGGTTGCTCACCGCCAATTATAGCCTGCTGGATATGGAGAAGCTTGTTTTGGCGGCACCTGAAAATAAGCTGTATGTAGGCGCTGTTTTTAAGCACAAAAAGTGGCACATTAGTTCGGGAATTCAGTATATTAGCGGTCTATATGTCAATATTCAAGACCTTAGCCAGGAGGAGTTTTTACTGTTGAATATAAGAGGCAGTTACAAGCTGAGCCGGGATTTATCGCTATTTGTAAAGGGCGAAAATCTTTTGGCGCAGGAGTATGAGATAAACGAAGGCTACCCTATGCCCAAAGCCACTTTTAGCGGGGGCTTTAACATTAGTTTTTAATAATCAAACTATAAGGATATGAACTCGGGAGCAATTCAATTACAATCGCTGGATTACAGAAGCAGTAAGGCTTATCTTCTTACTTTTGCATTTATTATAGGCAATATTGCCTTGCCGCAAATCTGCCATTTGATACCAAATGGGGGATTTATCTTTCTTCCTATATACTTTTTCACACTTGTGGGAGCGTATAAATATGGCTGGAAGCTTGGTCTTTTGGTAGCAGTTTTTTCGCCTTTGGTTAACAATCTGTTATTTGGTATGCCGCCGATGGCGGTTTTGCCGGCAGTATTATTAAAATCTGTTTTGCTTGCTCTAAGTGCCGGTATTGCTGCCTCTTATTTTAAAAGGCTTTCAATTCCTATCCTGGCGCTGGTCGTTTTGGCTTATCAGCTTCTTGGAACTTTGGGGGAATGGGCCTTGACAGGTAGCTTTGTTGCTGCAATACAAGATTTCAGACTGGGGATACCCGGGATGATGTTGCAAGTGTTTGGCGGTTATTTGCTTATCAAGTACCTGTTGCGTGATTAAGACCCCGGCGGTTTGGATTGATTAACATTAATTACTTCGGGCTTAAGTAATTTTCGGTAACTTTGTGGCGATTTTCAAGCGTCTCAGAGAAGGGCTTCATATTTGTGAACTTGAATAGTTGTCGGTTTGTTATATGTGAGAAAACAAAAAAGTAATAATAATATTTATGGGAAAAAAGACAATTTTGGTGATATTGGATGGTTGGGGCTATGGAAAAAAGGATGCTGCCGACTTGATTTATAAAGGGGATACTCCTTACTTCGATAGTTTGGTGGCTAATTATCCCAATTCGCAGCTTCAGGCATCGGGAGAAAATGTTGGTCTGCCCGACGGGCAGATGGGCAACTCTGAAGTAGGTCACCTCAATATTGGTGCAGGAAGGGTAGTTTACCAGGATTTGGTTAAAATTAATCTGGCCATTCGCGATAATTCAATTAGCAAGAACCCCGAGTTGGTTAAGGCCTTGGCTTATGCTAAGGAAAATAATAAAAAGCTTCACTTTTTAGGCCTGGTTTCAAAAGGTGGCGTTCACAGTAGTCAGGAGCATTTGTATAAATTGACTGATGTGGCAACTGAAGCCGGTGTAAAGGATGTTTTTATCCACGCTTTTATGGATGGCCGCGACACCGATCCAAAGAGCGGGAAGGGTTATATGAGCGAGTTGCTTGATCATATTAAGGGCAATAATGCACAGGTGGCCTCTGTAATTGGCCGTTATTACGCCATGGATCGTGACAAGCGTTGGGAGAGAGTTAAACTGGCATACGACCTGATGGTAAATGGCAGCGGGGAGGCCGCGACTGACATAGTTGCAGCCATTCAGAAATCCTATGACGATGGCGTGACCGACGAATTTATCAAACCTATAGTGAAAGTTGATTCTAAAGGTAATGCCATTGGTAAGATAAGCGAAGGTGATGTTGTTATTTTCTTCAACTTCCGTAACGATAGAGCCCGTGAAATTACTGAAGTACTTACTCAGCGCGAGATGCCTGAGTTTGGCATGAAGACTCTCCCGCTTTATTATTGTACCATGACTCCCTATGATGCTACATATAAGGGTATGCATGTATTATTTGACAAAGATAATGTGACTAATACCTTAGGTGAAGTTGTTGCAGCCAAAGGTCTGGCACAATTGCGTATGGCTGAAACTGAAAAATACGCGCATGTTACTTTTTTCTTTTCAGGAGGACGCGAAGCTATCTTCGACAAAGAAGAACGCATTTTGGTGAACTCGCCTAAGGTGGCAACCTACGATCTTAAGCCTGAAATGAGCGCTTATGAAGTGAAAGATCAGATGCTTAAGGAGCTTAATAAGCAAAAGTTTGATTTGATAGTTCTCAACTTTGCTAATGGTGATATGGTTGGGCATACCGGTGATGCTCAGGCAATTCTGAAAGCAGTAAAGGCTGTTGATGAATGTTTGAAGGCAGTAATTGAGACAGCTAAGACTAATGGCTATGAGGCTATCGTTATTGCTGACCATGGAAATGCCGACAATGCTATTAATTCAGACGGCTCGCCAAATACTGCCCATTCGCTTAATCCTGTTCCCTTTATTTGGGTAACTGAGCGTAAAGGAAAGGTGAAAGATGGTATCCTCGCTGATGTGGCGCCTTCTATACTTACTATTATGGGTATTGAGCAACCGGCACAGATGACTGGCAAGAGCTTGATTTCTTTAGCTTAATAGGATTTTGTAATATTTTCGCAGCAGTTCCATATTGGAATTGCTGCTTTTTTAATCTGATTGGCGATGGTGCAAATTGATAACACCCTGATTAGCCTTGATATATTTGATCGTCACTTTATTTGTGATTTGCCAAAGTGTATGGGCGCTTGCTGTGTGGAAGGAGAGTCGGGCGCTCCTTTGGAAGATGAAGAGACAAAGGTACTTGAGGATATTTTTCCTTACATCAAGCCTATGCTCAGTGCTGAGGCTTTGGATGTTATTGATAAGAAAGGTGTTTGGGAGATTGATGTTGACGGAGATAAGGTGACGCCAATAATTAATGGTCGTGAGTGCGTATATACTTATTTTGACGAAAAAGGAATAAGTAAATGCGCAATCGAGAAGGCTTATAATGAGGGTTTAATCTCTTTCAAGAAACCGGTATCATGCCACCTTTATCCAATAAGAATAACAAAACATATTGATTTTGATGCCCTCAATTATCACCATTGGCCTATATGCGGGCCTGCGAAATTGTTAGGAGCCGAGAAAGGAGTTCCGGTTTTTCGCTTTTTGAAGGAGGCCATTATCCGCAAATATGGGGAGGCATATTATCATGAAATGGAAGAGGCTGAAAAATTACTTAAGAAGGATGGCCTAATAGACTCAGGTAAATGATAAATTTATAATTTTGTAGCCCTAATTAAAAGAATAAAATTACTATGGGACGCGCATTTGAATATAGGAAAGCCCGCAAGTTAAAACGCTGGGGCAGTATGGCTAAAACTTTCACAAAGATTGGTAAAGAGATCGCAATCGCCGTAAAAGCAAGTGGTCCTGAACCGGCAGCTAATCCGCGTTTGAGAGTTTTGATGCAGAATGCCAAGGCTGCAAATATGCCTAAGGAGAATGTCGAAAGAGCTATTAAGAAAGCTACTTCAAAAGAGCAGGAGGATTATAAAGAAGTGGTTTATGAAGGCTATGGTCCTTATGGAATTGCAATTTTAGTTGAAACGGCCACTGATAATCCTACTCGCACTGTGGCCAATGTTCGCAGTTATTTTAATAAACATAGTGGCTCTTTGGGGACTTCCGGAAGCGTTGATTATATGTTCGACCATAAATGCAGTTTCAAGGTTGTGCTGAAAGAAGGCATTGATGCCGAAGAGTTGGAGCTTGAGTTGATAGATTTTGGAGTTCAGGAGGTCTTTGTGGAAGAAGATCACATGATGATATATGGAGAATTTGAGGGCTTTGGGCCAATCCAGAAATACCTCGAAGAGAACGATTTCGAGATTGTGAATGCCGAATTTGAGCGCATTCCGCACGACACAAAGAGCCTGAGTGAAGAGCAGCAGGCTGATGTCGAAAAGCTTTTGGCCAAATTTGAAGATGATGAAGACGTCACCAACGTGTTTCACAATATGGCCTGATGACAAGCCCGACTCAAAGCGGTTAGTCTAGTATGCCGGAATAGGTCGTAGCTGACTGCCTCTCATCAATAAATGCGGGTTCTAATTAAGGTCTGCTGAAATCAGTTGGTTTGGGCTGTATTAGTGCATGCTTTCTGCGGGATGTTCTCATAATCCTTGCATTAAAGCGTTCTGATATTACTTTATCTGCCTGATTAATAGGTGATAAACACTTTTTCAGCAGACCCTATATAGATATGCTTTGTGTCCTTTGTGTAAATCTTTGTGAACTCTGTGGTTAAGATCAGCTTAATATCTGCAGCACAAAAAAGCAACAAATATTTAATATTGAGTACGTGTTATCCCTTCTTTGATTGTCATACTTCAAGTGATAAGCAACTCTGGCCGGTTTTGGATTTTAATCCATAACCCGGCTATTTACATATATAAACTATTTGATTGGAATGGATCAGTTGATTTCAGCGCGTGCAGAGATACATCCGGAGGCGATAATTGGAAAGGATGTTACGATAGAGGCTTTTGCAAAGATTGACAGAGATGTGGTTATTGGTGATGGCACATGGATTGGTGCGAATGCAACGATTTATCCCGGCGCAAGAATCGGAAAAGAGTGCAAAATATTTCCAGGAGCCGTTATTGCTGCTGTTCCTCAAGATTTGAAATTCAGGGGAGAATATTCAACTGTTGAGATAGGAAACAACACCACTATTCGCGAATATGTAACCATCAACCGCGGTACCGCTTCAAAAGGCTTCACTAAGGTGGGCAACAATACTCTTCTGATGGCTTACTGCCACCTAGGGCACGACACTGAAGTGGGCAATAATTGCGTGATATCTAACAGCGTACAGATTGCCGGAGAAGTGATAGTTGAGGATTGGGCCATTATCGGTGGCGCAAGTGCTGTGCACCAGTTTACCAGAATCGGAGCCCACGCAATGGTTTCGGGTATGGCAGGAGTTCTCTCCGATGTAGCTCCCTACACCAAAGTCTTTGGCCTGCCTGCAGCCTATATCGGGATAAACTACGTAGGACTTAAAAGGCGCTCTTTCACAAAAGAGCAAATTGAAGCCATACATGATACTTATCGCATTTTTTACCAGAGAGGCATGAATTCCTCACAGGCCGTGGAGTACATCAACACCTACCTTCCACAAAGTGAGGAACGCGATGCGATAGTCAACTTTATTAAATCCTCTCCACGTGGCGTGATAAAAAACAGCTTTAAGAAGTCGGCTGTTACTGAAGAAAGCATGTAAGACCTAAGCCGGTTAATAGAGAGGAATTTTAAGAGACGAGACAATCCCAAGAGATTCTTAATATTTAGATAAGAGAGACGCAGCAGCCTGCGTCTCTCTTATTATCGCTTTAATAAATACCAATATAATACTGGTCAGCCCCCGTTCCGGTAATGCCGGCACCCAGAGTTCCGTCGGGGCTTTCTGAATCAACATCAAACATGTAAATATTTCCGTTGCTGCCAACAGGCGACAATGCAATATAAAAGATGCCATCCCTAACAACAGATGACTGATATTGCGTTAACCACAAGTTGTCAGGAACGTTAAGGTCAACAACAGTCCCCTTATTGAAATCCATCCTTGCCAGTTTCCACATAGCCGAGTAGCTTGGTTCTCCATCCGGATTAACGCCTATCTGAATTTTATCTTTACTTAAATCTTCGTAAGGAATATAGCCAATCCCGTTGCTGGCATAGAACCACCCATTGCTGGCTACCGCTTTACCAAGCAAGTTGCTCAGGTCATAGTCGAAGGAGCTAAGATATTGTCCGTCTTTAATCTTCACAATATGAACTTCCTCATTGCCACTAACCAGCTGAAGTATCTCGCCTGCCTCGTTCACATGCTGGGTAGGAGTTCGATACCCATTTGTAGCTCCTTTCACTGCCGTTGTGGATATAGCCGTGGCATTTGTAAGTGAGGGATAATCAAGCACCAGGGTAAAGGTTCTGTCGGTAGCTTCAGCCTTGCCGCTTGAGGCATTCCATTTGCTGACAGCCGCTCCGTAATACAATTTAGAACCGGAAACAACGGGCGCATCGATGCGTGAGATGTAATAGCCCAGGGCAGAAAGCTCCTCTCCAAGCTCAACCTCAATCTCCTTGTTATATCCTTCAAGCAAAGTCATAGTTTCCAAATCAAGGATGCCGATACTTGCAATAACGCTGTGCTTCTGATACACTTCTCCTGTTTCACTGTCATACAGCGGTGTTGCCCTGACATAGTGGAGGGATGCCAGCTCTTCATTCAACTTAGTGAAACGTAACGACTTGACACCCAAGGGCACAGAGGCATCAATCCTTCCAACTCTCGTATAAAGGTCTCCGCCCAGGTAAGAAAGCTTTTCAATCGTTCCTTCCGTATAGTTGAGACTGTAAATTGTGGAGCCATCAGCTGATGCGAAGATTCGTGCCGTGCGCGCCGATTCAAGTTCATGCCCTTTTTGTGAGCTAATGATTCCTGAGCTTAAATCGCTTACGCCCTGAACAATGGTGGCTGAATTAGCTTCCGACCCACTTGCAAATGCAAGATGGAAGTCATTCTTAACCTCTTCTCCTGATATCCCATCATCATCATCTGAACATGAATACAACAAGGGCAGCGCAAATACAGCAGCTGCAATAACCAGACTACGTTTTAAGTATTTCATATCTTAATCTTTGTTTTATATAGGAGCTGTTCGCATGATGAATCATCACCCCGCTTGTGGTTAACGGATCATGCCCGTTGTATCATAGCGCTTATTTTCTTTGCATCTTTATAGGATAAAGTAGCTAAGCTTGGCATTAAAGCTTCTTCCGGGCTTCTGGAGCCCGAAATTGTCGTAAATCTGTTTGTCAAAAAAATTCTTCACATCCAAACTAAGGACAACTTTCTTTGCCGGAAAGGTATAAGCCATCCCCACATCCATAGGATATTGAGTAGGAATGCGCGACAGGTTGGAAGAACCTACATTTGACCAATTTCGAAGGAAGCCTTCGACATAAGTTGTATTATAATAGAGCGTCGTAGCCGAGCCCCTCTTAAAAATATCCTTATGAGAATAACTAATATTCCCGCTAAACTTAAACGAAGGCTCATTCCTTATCTGCATACGATAAAACTGATAGGGATTGCCTCTCGCGTCATATTTTGTGTTAAACAAAACATCAAACTTCGAAACATTGAACCTGAATCTCAACTTATCACGAAAGCTATAGTTAATTTCAGCGTCCAGACCCCTGGTCAATACGTCCTCCAGATTTTCAAACTGAGAATAGACGAAGCTTCCGCTTCTGATAGCCTCCCTTATCATTCCCCGGGTGTCGCGATAATAGACCGAAGAATGAAGTATAAAGTTATGCGAGCCTTTGCTTAGAGCATAGTTAAAGCCCAGATTGGCATTAAAGCTTTTCTCAGGATCCAGACCGGGTGAAGGAGGCAAAAGGTTATCGGCCAGATTTCCAAACATCTCATCTGCATTGGGCAGACGCAAGGCCTTCTCTGCCGAGCCTAAAATGTAAAGCCCCCGAAACAGGCTATACGAAATGCTTAGTCCATAGCCTCCATAGTCAATGCTCTTCTCGTTTGTCTTAACGCGATACTGTTCATCCTCAAGGAAAGGCTCGTGAGAGCTTACCTTCTGGAAATAATGCTTGTAAAATATGCTGCTACGCAATTTGCCCGAAAAAGCAAGATTCTCATAGCTAAAGGAGATAATATTCTTCTGCAAATCGCGGGTGTTCTTCAGTCGTTGTAAGGCAAGAGGCTGAAAGCTATCGGAGGCATTTCTGCGAAAATCATTATACAGGTAGTTGCCATAGAAAGTATGCCCCTCATTTATCTTATAGCTAAGGTTAAACCTGAGGCTATTAGTATTATCGCCATTGACAGCCATGGTTTTGGCCGAGCCAATTTCGGCACCGCTGTTATATCTCACATACGAACCATCGGGATTCTTAATTGGCCCTGCCCAATCATACATTATTCCCACCGTATCTATCACCTGCCTTTCAAGGTAAGAGTGAGCCGCATCAAGAGTCAGGGACAAGCGTTCCGTCAAGAACTCATCCTTTTGATATTTTAAGGTCAGAACTGCCGAGTTGCGCCTCGTGTGTCGGTCGCCATAGACAGTACGCATAGTGATACCATTCTGAACCTCTTTATAATCCTGTGACAAAACTACTCCAAGCAAGAGCCGGTCAGCCCAATTCACGTCAGTAAAACCCAGGCTCAATTTAGCTCCGGCCGATTCATATCCGTCATGAAAGCGCTTCACTTTCTTACCTTTAGACTCGGTGATGGCTCCCTGGTAATTGACAAAATAAATATCATCACCCCAAACTTCATAGCTGTTGTCGCTATAATTATAGAAGGCCGACCCATCGACAGTCAGGCCCTTATTCCAACGATAGCTGCCGCTCATATCCCACTTGTGAGTATTGAAGGATCCCAAAGAGTAGGAGCTTGAAAGCGACTTAGTGCGACGCTGCTTCAACACAATATTGATAGCACCGCCCAGGGCGTCTTCGGCCAGATAGGCGGGCACAACCCCTTTGTATATCTCTATTCGCTCGATTAAGGAGGGAGGAATACTATTAAGTGAAAACGACGCTCCATAATTAGATGCCGGAATTCCGTCAATAAAAATCTTGATAGCCTCGCCTGATAGTCCGTTAATATTATAATTGATACGTGAGCCCAGGCCCCCGTCCTGGCGAACCCTGACACCGGCGCTGCGATCCAGAAGCTCATTGGTCTGAACCGACTGAATCGCCGTCTTTTGCGTCTCAATAACATTTACTGCGAAACCCTTTGTCTCTATTTCCCTTTTTACGGAATTGGCGCTAATCACCACCTCGCTCAGGTTCATAACAGCTCGCTTCATCCTGATGCTGACATCCGACTTAGCCTTATTTATCTCAAGTTCAACAAGTTTATTCTCCGACTCCAGAGAGCTTATCTCCAGGAGGTATTTCCCATAGGGAAGATCGCTTATAGCGAAATTACCATCAAGGTTGCTAATTGCATTTTTCTGTAGCTCCTTGATCTGAATAATGGCACTAATTGCAGGCTCGCCATCTTCAAAGCGTATATTTCCGCTTAAACTGCCCCGCTGCCCCCAGGTGGAGGTATAAATAATAACAAAAAATAATATCAGACTATATCTTCGTAGCGTATGCCAACTCAATCCTCTGTGCACTTTCATCAGTCATTGTTTTTAACAATGCAATGTTAAGCAAGTGCCAAAAGCCTCACAATCCCATATTATTAGGGTTTTCCGCCGCCCTGTCACATATTCTAAAGTCCTTTATGGTGCCGGCTGCATGCACACAAAGCAGTTATTACTGCTCAATAACAGCAAATTAGATAAAGCGAACCGCCAAAACTGTTCTACTAATAAATAGTTATACAGCATTCTAATCCCCACAGCCGGTAGTTGGCTATAAGGGTCAATAGAGCAGCTTAGGAAAAGAGTGTCAAATATGCAGCAATATCACGATTAGAATCAAGTTCCATTTTTTTCCTCATTCGAGTTATGGATCTACGAACCGATTCAGACTCTATATGCTGAAAATGCGCTATTTCCTGATATCCAAAATTCATTTTTAGATAAGCGCAAAGGTGTATTTCTAACTTCGTCAATGAGGGATGGGCTTTTAGTAATTTATCGAAAAACTGGGGATGCACCTTCTCAAATTGCAATAAATATTCCTCATCTTTCCAACTATACTTACTCTCCTTTACCAAATCAAGAACCTCAGCAAACGACTTGTCGCTCTCCACCTTATTTTGTTGCTTAAAAAGAATTAGCTTTTCCTCAATTTCTCTTAGAACCCGGTTTACTCTTGACTTTTGCAAGGCCATAGCCACCATCTCTCTTTGCTTTGCTTCAAGGACTTCTCTGGATTTTATTTCTACTTCCTCTTGAAGGTTCTTATTATGTCTATCTAATTCTCTCGTTAATTCAATATTTCTTTTTGAAGCCAGATGAAAATCATAAGACAAGGCAAAAGATTGAAAAACGATAAAGCCCAGCAATCCGTAATGAGCAACGTAATCTGAGTATAGCACCCTATTAAATATAAGAATCTCGAACACTACGGATAATAATAAAAGCAGGATGCCAAGGCCAATTATTTTTTTTGTTAATGACATAAACTTGAAAAACTTCAAAATCAGAAACAAAATATAGCCAAAGCTCAGGAATATAATGAATTGAAAATATCGAACACCGAAAGAGACATAATAAACCGGCAATAAAAAAACAAAAAGAATAGCAAATAAAGACAGCCCGCCATAAACATTTACGGTTCGCCTCCTTAAATACTCGGGGAAAACAGAAGAAAAATAATAAAACAAGGTCATCGGCAAGATAAGGGCTAATAAAAAAGACAGGCGAAGAAACAAACCAGCCTGCTCGTTGAGCCATAAGCCAAAAATATTAGTGCTTGAAAGCAGTCCCATTCTTAAACCTATAAAAAGAGCCAGCAAGCCGAACCATAGAAAAGCTTTGTTTTCGGGGTTCATCCAAAACAAGGAAAAATGATATAAGGCCATTATAATAATAACGCCCAAAACAAAGCTGTCAATAAGCTTAGTCTTGCTTGCCGCAGAACTTATAAGGGCTTCACTTCCCAAAAGAATGGCGTGCCTAAAGCCTCCGTAATACTCCTCGAAATTGGAGGTCTGGAAAATTATTTCATTTAGGCCTTCAAGTGGAACAAAAGGCTCTACGATATTATACTTAACAGCTTTATGGATCCCTTTTGCGCTTCCCGGCTCTCCTCCCTGAGCTATTAGTTCGCCGTTAATCCATATTTTTACGGCATTACAATAATCATCGGTCTTTATTGCCATGGGCATCACCGAGTCAATCCAAAACCAAGTCCTATAAGTGGCACAGCCTCTTCCCGGAAGCTTTTTACCGCCTATCTCGAAGTCATTCCATGTTCCGGGAAAATCAAGCCAAGCGGAAACAGCCGGCTCTTTTTCGACCTGAAAATCAGCAGGTTCAAGCAGCTGATTCCAATAAAAAGCGAGAGGTCCTTTAATAATGATTTCTCCCTCATCGCTTTGAACTAAAGGCAAAGGCTTATTCTTCGAATTAGAGTCTTGTTGATATTTGTGGCATGTCGGGAGAAGCAGAATAGAAATTAGAGGACAGAACAGCAGCCCCTTCTTTATATTTACCCGAGTGATTTCACTCCCCATAACTATCATTTTTAACGCAATTCTATTATTCAGGAATAAAAAGAAGGAAAATATCACAAAACATGGGCATGTCCCGCATTTGTCCCGCTTATTCTTCGAAAGATAAAAAAAAGAAAAGATAGTTTAGCAGATGACAAGGATTTTACTTCTAAACTATTTAGACCATGAAGAACTTTACTATTTATTTGTATTTATTGTTTTTTAGCGGGGGCTTTATTTACGGACAAAGCTTTGAAGGAGGCTCGGGAACAGAGGCTGACCCCTGGCAAGTAGCTACTCCGGCTCAACTTAATTTATTGCGGAACTATTTGGCGGTATATATGGAAGAAAGCCATATTGACAAACACTTCGTGCTTGTCAATGATATAGACCTAAGCTCCTATCTGGCTGAAGGAGGAGAAGGATATGCAATGTGGGGAGATGCCGGATGGCTGCCTATCGGAAATTGGACGAGTCACTTCCAAGGCAGTTTTGACGGTAAGGGCTTTTCAATAAAAGGCTTAAAAATCAACCGCCCGGATGAGGAGCATGTTGGCCTTTTTAGAGTTATAGATAAAAACACTATCAAAAATATCCATATTGTCGATATGGATGTCCTCGGCAAGGATAAAGTAGGCGGTCTTGTTGGTCTAATATATTTTAATGGCGCTTCTATAGAGAACTCATCTGCTAAAGGGGTAATATCAGGGGGGACTGTTGGCTTATTGGTAGGCGAAAATCAGGGAACAATAGAACGTTCATACAGTGAAGGTACTGTCTCGGCAACTTCAACATATGGTGGTGGCTTAGTTGGGACGAATAATTATGGCAATATTTTCAACTCACATTCTTCGGCAACTGTTAATGGTGTTGGATCCGGTACAATGGGTGGTCTTGTTGGATATAACCAAAATGGAATCATAAATTATTGTTACGCTACAGGTAATGTGAGCGGAGCAGGCCATGTTGGCGGCCTCATCGGGTATAGTTGGCGTGGTCAGATTGATTTCTGCTTTACTTCCGGTGATGTAACTTCCACCAGTACTTATTGTGGTGGTATTAGTGGAGATGCATACACAGCAATCATCTCCAACTCGTATGCCTTAGGCATTGTAAAGGCCCCCACAGATCTTAACGGCCAATTTACAGGAGGTATATTTGGGAACACATCAAATGAATCCACAATAACTAAAACCTACGCCACCGGAAAGATAACAGGGTCTTCTTCTAACACAGGTGGTATAACCGGTTGTAACTACCTAAACTCTCAGCTGTCATATTCTTATTGGGACAAGGTAACTACAACACAAACTAAAGCCGTTGGCGCAGAGTTCGATACTTCTACTTCAACCGAATTGATAGATTTACCAACAGCTTCGATGAAAGGAAGTGGCGCTGCAACTAATATGAGCTTCCTTGATTTCACAACTATTTGGGAAACAGTAGAGGCTTCTGATCCGGATGCTACAGCTGATGGCTATCCAATTTTGAGAGGTATCAGCAGGACAGCACAGCTGAAGGCACAGAATCTGCTTGCAAAGTACAATCTTTCTCTAACTGCCTCTCCCGAGGCAGGTGGAGCTGTATTCGGGGGTGGTCTTGTTGATGCAGGCGACAAAGTAACTCTTTCTGCCACAGCAGCTACTGGTTATCAGTTTGTAAGCTGGACAGATGCCACCGATAATATTCTCAGCACTGAGGCAACTTATATTTACACAATGCCTGCAAGTGATGTAAGCTTAACAGCCAATTTTGACATACTTACTTCACTGAATGATAAAGAAGCAACAATAATTCAGGTATGGCCAAATCCCTTCGAGGCTGAAATTTTAATAAGCGGCGGGACAGATATTAAGCAAGTAACTTTAGTAACATTGTTAGGCGAAACAATTTTCAAAACAGATTATTCTGTATCGAATATTCAGACCTCGCATCTCAGCCCGGGAGTTTATATTCTAAAAATTGAAGACAATGATGGACGTATTAGTTCCTACACGCTCATCAAAAAATAAGCTCATCTACATCCTATCCTAAAAACGCAGCAGTTCTGAGTAATCAGAACTGCTGTTTAAATTTTTACAAAAGAGCCCGGCAGAATAAGACCTCACTTCTTACTTTCTTCAATTAATTCGATAAACTTATCGAAGAGGAATTCTGTGTCGGTAGGGCCGCTTGAGGCTTCGGGGTGAAACTGGGTAGAGAAAAACGGCTTGCTTTTGTGCCTTATCCCCTCGTTGGTATTGTCGTTAAGATTAATAAATAATGGCTCCCACTCCGCTCCCAGGGAGTCAGTATCGAGCACAAAGCCGTGGTTTTGGCTGGTGATATAGCAACTGTCAGTTCCCACCATCCTTACCGGATGGTTATGCGCCCTGTGACCATACTTCAACTTATGCGAGCTTCCTCCGGCTGCAAGACCCAAAAGCTGATTGCCCAGGCAAATACCAAAGATGGGCTTATCCTCAAGCAGAGCCTTTTTTATATTATCAACGGTGATTTGATACATTGCAGGATTCCCCGGACCGTTGGCGAGCATAATACCATCGTAATCATCATCATTGAAGTCATAATCCCATGGAACCCGAACAACGGTAGTGTCGCGCCGCAGCAGGCAGCGCAGAATATTATACTTTGCACCGGTATCAACCAATACGACTTTATGCTTACCCTTGCCATAAACCACTTTTTCCTTAGTAGCTACCAAGGCAGCCATATTATGAAGGTCGGGATTATAAAACTCCACGTCCACCTCATCGGCAATAATTTTCCCAAGCATGGGACCCTTGTCGCGAAGCAGCTTTGTCAGCTCACGGGTATCTATATCATAAATAGCAGGTACTTTATTCTCTTTCAACCAAGATCCCAGACTGTGTTTCGCGTTCCAGTGACTAAATTCCGCCGAGTAGTCTGACACTATCAGTCCCGAAATATGGATAGCATCCGACTCGAAGAATTTAGGGATGCCGTTTTCCCTCTCATTTGAAGGCACGCCGTAATTACCCATCAGCGGATAGGTAGCAAGCAATATCTGCCCCTTATAAGACGGATCGGTCAAACTTTCAGGATAGCCTGTCATTGCTGTGTTGAAAACCACCTCTCCGGCAACCGAACCATGATAGCCAAACGACTTTCCGGTAAAGCTCGTGCCATCCTCCAAAACCAGCCTAATCTCTTTTATTTCAGACATATACCAACTATTAATCTTGATTAAAAACCATCCTTACAGTTTGACAATGCAAAGTTATCAATATTAGCCAACTATCGCACTACCTCTTCCCCATCGGCATATACTCTCTGGGGTCAACTACACTTTTGTAGGCAGGGCGGATTATGCGGGCACTTGAAGATGTAACTTCCTCAATGCGATGCGCAGCCCATCCGGCTATTCGTGCTATAGCAAAAATCGGGGTAAAAAGCTCCACCGGGATGCCCATACATTTATACACCAATCCTGAATAAAAATCCACGTTGGCCGATATGGTTTTTGTATTGTTTCCTTTAAAACGATAGAAAGCTTCCGGGGCTAATCTCTCCACGCTCTCATAAAGGTGGTATTCATCCTCCTTCCCGGCCTCTTTGGCCAGCAAGCCTGCCTTCTCCTTGAGGAGAACGCAACGCGGGTCAGACAAGGTATAAATAGCATGGCCTATTCCATAGATTTTACCGGAACCGTCGTAGGCTTCTTTCCTTAAAATCTTTGTCAGATACGCGTCCACCTCCTTTTCATCAGCCCAATTCTTTACATTCTTCTTAATATCTTCCATCATGCCGATAACCTTGATATTGGCTCCACCGTGCAACTCACCTTTGAGCGAGCCAAGAGCGGCGGCAATCGCCGAGTAAGTATCAGTTTGAGCCGAACTGACCAGACGGGTTGTAAATGAAGAGTTATTACCACCACCGTGCTCGGCATGAAGCACCAAAGCGAGGTCAAGCAAATCTGCATGCAGCTTACTGTAATTATCGCCCTTGAGCATATACAGGAAATTCTCGGCAAGGCTAAGCTCAGGTCGGGGGTGACGAATTATCAGGGATCTATGCTGGAAGGAATGGCGCATGCCAAAAAACGCGTAGGCCACAATCACCGGAAAGCGGGCTATCAGGCTGATTGATTGGCGAACCAGGTTCTCCGGGGCATAGTTTTCGGCTTGTTCATCCACGGTGTAAAGTCCCAACACGGTGCGCGCCAGCATATTCATAATACATTTCCCGCGCAGCGAAAGGATAAGATTCTTCGAGAGCGAAAAGGGCAATTCCTGTTCTTGTTTAATAAGGCCGCTAAACTCCTTAAGTTCAACTTCTGAGGGAAGGCTTCCTGCCAAAAGCAGATAGGCAGTCTCTTCAAAGCCATGGCGATTGTCGGCTTGAAAACCATGGGTAAGATCTGTAATTTCATAACCACGATAAAAAAGCTGCCCATGTTTAGGGATAGATATTCCGTTTTCATCCTTTTCATAACCAATAACATTACCGATATTGGTAAGTCCCACCAAAACTCCGGAGAAATCGGCATTGCGCAATCCACGCTTCACATTATACTTGTCGTACAGTCCCTTATCAATATCCGAGGATAGTACTGAGGCTTCCGCCAGTTTCTTCAATACAGCCATATATTTCTATTATTTATTTAGCAATTCTTCGAGCGCTTTATTAACCCGGGCAAAAGTAAAGCCGCTCATTAAGTCATCAAACTTCTTTTTAATCTCCTTGTTACAAAGATTTCCGATACTACCTTCATGGCTATGCTTAATGGTTTCGGGAGCTACAAAGCGACCGCTTTCGATCTCTAATCCAACTTCACGGTAGGCATCCCTAAAAGGCATACCTTCGAGCACCCTTTTGTTAACCTCTTCCACACTGAAAGCATATTTATATCTGGGATCCTTCATCAAATCCTTTTTAACGCCCATATTTTCCACGGCAAAGATTGTCAGGTCAATGCAAGTCAGCAAATCGTCAAAAGCAGGTATAAAAATTTCTTTTATAATCTGCAAATCACGGAAATAGCCTGAAGGCAAATTAGCCGTAATCATCATAATCTGCTGGGGCACAGCCTGAAGCTTATTACACTTTGCGCGTATTAGTTCAAAAACATCAGGGTTTTTCTTGTGAGGCATAATGCTCGAGCCGGTTGTCAGTTCGTCGGGAAGGGAAATAAAGCTGAAGTTTTGACTCATAAACAAACAAGCGTCAGCAGCCAGCTTGCCTAAGGTAGCGGCCACCGATGCCATTGCCATAGTTAGCGAGCGCTCCATCTTTCCTCGTCCCATCTGCGCATAAACCACGTTATAGCTCAAATCATCAAAGCCCAAAAGGCGCGTGCTTAATTTACGATCCAGCGGAAAAGAGCTGCCATAGCCCGCGGCTGCTCCAAGGGGATTTTGATTGACTATACGCCAGGCGGCAAGCATCAGGTGCATATCGTCAACCAAACTCTCGGCATAAGCACCAAACCATAGTCCGAACGAGGAGGGCATAGCCACCTGCAGATGAGTATAACCCGGCATTAAATCGTTTTTATGGGCTTCGCTACGCTTTTGCAATGCGACAAACAGCTCCCCGACCGCCTCGGCTATCTGCATGATACGATGGCGGGCGTATAATTTAAGGTCAAGCAGCACCTGATCATTGCGTGAGCGGCCGCTGTGAATTTTTTTACCTGTTTCGCCAAGAGCCTCAGTCAGCAGCATTTCCACCTGAGAATGAATATCCTCTACGCCCTCTTCAATTAGCAATTTACCATCGAGGGCAAGATTATAGAGTTTTTTAAGTTCAGGCAGCAACTGTTCAAGTTCCCCGGCGCTTAAAAGACCGACCTTTTGCAGCATAATAATATGAGCCATGCTGCCCATAACGTCAAACTGTGCCAATTCCGCGTCAAGCTCCCTGTCGCGTCCGACTGTAAACTCTTCAATCTTCCGGTTTACTGTTTTACCCTTGTCCCAAAGCTTCATTTCAGATATTTTTCGAGAGTATAATTAATAATCAACTATAAGCAAAATGCCGATAATAAATGTAAACATTAATTAAACCGCACGATTAAATTTCAAAATCGTACAAATATATACATTTATCTCAATTTTATTAATTAAAACTGAAGGCCATCCAATAGTTTAATATAAGTTTCAATTCCATTTCTTATTTCGCTAAGGAGGATATACTCGTTAGCAGTGTGTGACCGGGCAGAATCGCCGGGTCCAATCTTCAGTGTATTAAACGGCATAACTGCCTGATCGGAAGTTGTCGGAGAGCCAAAAGTAGTCAATCCCAACATTTTGCCCCGTTTAATCACTGGATGATCTAAGGGTATAGACGAGGAGTTAAGTCTGAAACTTCGAGCTTTCAGCTCACAGTTCACCTTGTCGCGGAGGATATTATAAACTTCTTCATTTGAGTAACATTCATTTACTCTGACATCAACCATAAAGCTGCATTTATCGGGCACTACATTATGCTGAGTTCCGGCATTGATACCTGTCACCGTCATTTTTACCGGACCCAGTAAATCCGAAACCTTCTCAAATCTGTAATCCCTGAAGAACTCCAATATAGGCATAGCCTCCATAATTGCATTGAGGCCTTCGTCGCGGGCAGCGTGCCCTGCCCTTCCCTGAACCAGTCCATCGAGTACCAGCAAACCCTTTTCGGCAACGGCCATCTGCATTTCTGTAGGCTCGCCAACGATGGCCAAATCCACCTTGCCCAGCTCTGCCAAAATAGAACCCACATTATTAATGCCCGACACCTCTTCTTCGGCTGTAGCTGCAAAAATCAGATTATAATGCTGCGGGATTTCGGCCAGATATCTGAATGTTGCCAATAACGATACCAGGGCGGCCCCGGCGTCATTGCTTCCCAGTCCGGTAAGCCGGTCGTCCTCAAGCACAGGGGTATAGGGGTCACTATCCCATTCTCCTGTTGGTCTGACCGTATCAATATGTGAATTAAGCAAAATAGTAGGTCTCGAAGA